>VAPL010276981.1_pt1 | contig 13271 bp, 19 predicted proteins | sample 3395061 | NCBI WGS metagenome assembly VAPL01 (sample SAMN08290444, study PRJNA428436) | hydrothermal vent metagenome | isolation source: Deep-sea hydrothermal vent chimney 2 | place: Pacific Ocean: Juan De Fuca Ridge | depth 2182 m m | reverse complement strand
CTGATCCGTAGTCAGAATCGGGTGTCCGGACTCCATTGGTGATTCGGCGGAAACCCTTGCGCCCCTTGGGCTTTCGCCTCTCACTGGTTCGCATCGTTTCTGGTCATTTCTCATCCTCCCGCGGACCAAATGCGGACCAAGACCGGACCGCCAGCCGGTCGCTCACCTTCTTGGAAGCACCTTCCTGGGCCCACGCACAGCGGTTCCGCACCGCCGGGCTGTTGGCATCAATGGTTACCGTCGGCGATGCGTTGGGTAGCGCCATGGCCGAATCGCCCTATGGCCACCGTGCAGCTGGAACTGTCGGACCGGCGCCGGTGGGACACCCGCCACCCGCTCGCCCAGGCGATCTTCGAGTACATCGAAGCGATCTACAACGCCGAAAGGAGACACAGCAGCCTCCAATACCCATCACCCATCGACTACGAACAGCGCCGCGGCCGCATCGAGGCGGCACCGTAACCGCCAACCCATCCGTTCCGGGAAGGCGGAGGAAGACCATCATCGTGTGGTCCTCTCTACGAGCTCGTGGATGAACTCGCTGGGAGTCATGCGGTGGTCCTCAAATCGAAGGGCCACCCCCAGTGTCCAGCACCTCACTCAGTGTGCCTACGGCAATCGTGGGAGCAACTCCACTGGTGCGGTTTCAGGTGTTCTTGGTGCGACTGCGACGTATCCCAAGGATTGTTCCCACAACAAGCCCGAGTACGCCAGCTGCGACACCTGGCGCGATGCCACCAAGCACGAATCCGGCGACCCCACCGACAGCAAGTCCAACCGCTCCGCTACCTGCAACCTGCATCTTCTACCCCGATCCGTCTCAGTCGTGATACGAGGTTGCAACGGTTCCGTTGCCATGCACAATATTGTTGAATCCAACGGTAGCGATCCCAGTTCGGCCAAGTACCCAGGTTCATGTGTCCCTTGGCGGAGGACTTGTGGTCCGTGGGAGCCGGCCATCCGATCACGTAGCACGAGACGCAGCCCTCATACGCCCAGCCCCGCGGACCGGGGCAGCGACGGCCGGTGTTGATCCGAGGTGCTGGGCTTAGGCATCGTGCGGCGGCCGTGTCGTGGGGCCACAGACATGGGTCCCGCGGAGAGTTCGTCGACATCGCCGGTCATGGTGACGTGGCGATGTCGACGACCCCCTGGAATCCGACGTTGGTGACTTGGGTGACAAGCCGCTCCTCGGGAAGCTCCGGCTCTCGGTCGTGAGAGGGCCCGATCACTGCCACTGGGGTCGTGGCACTCCCGTCAACGCCTTCGGCGATGAGACCCATCGAGTTCACCAGTCGGTACGGCTGGCCACCCTCGAACTGGACTTGCCCCGGCGCGAGTTCTGATCCCAGGTCACCCCGGAGCCTGAGGAACCAGACCGCTCGACCCCTGGGAATCTCGGCAAAGGTGGAATTGTCGATCTTGAGCCCTTGATCGGTCAATGACTCTCGGAGCGTGTCGGGCAAGAAGGACGTCACTGTGCGTTCAACGGAAACGACATCGCTCGCTCCCTCGATCGGTTCGCCCTTCAACACCTCATCGATCTTGACCTGGAGCACGAGAGAGACGAGGCGATCCGTCGGGTCTTCTGATCCCCAGGTCCGGCCGACACCGATCGATTCGATCGACCCGAGAACAACGAGGTCCGCCGACGCGGCCATCTCCTCAATTGATCCGTATTGCTCGACTTCGGAAGCTGTAGACCGCAACGCCGACCAGAAGGCCGCGTCATCGTCGGCGCTCGCCTTAACGGAGCACGCCGAGGCAGCTAGGACCACGGCGACGACAGTGAGGAGCCATTTCTTGTGGAGCGCGAGTTGCATCGTCTTGACCTCCTAGTTGTAGAAGTAGAGATGGTCGTAGTTGTGTGAACCGAAGTAGTAGGAAGTGCCGGAACTGGACATGCAACCCCCAGAGTCGTGGAACAAGCCGAGGGTATGACCGAGTTCGTGACAGGAGAAGTGACGTCGCTCAGCCTGGGTGTTGAACGCGCTTGGGTAATACCCGCGGTTGTACCTGACCTGGCGCGGTTTGCAATATGTGCCCTGACCGCTCCCTCCCACGGAGCCAACACAGGGTCCGGCTGCTGCGTACCAGCCCGTGTTTCCGTAGTTACCGTCATAGACGCGCACATCGTTGATCGACCGATAGGTGTACGTGCGATAGCTGTAGATGTCGGGGTGTGGATTCAGGGCATAGGTCATCGACAGTTGAGTGTCGCTCGCTAGATCGGAGTCGAGGTAAATGGAGAAGTAGATCTCGTGGTTTCCGTTGTTTGCCGCGTAATTGCCCGGATAGCCGAAGCTGTTTGCAGCTGCCGGCGTGCGCAGTCCAAGAGCCAAGAACGCTACCACGAGAGCGGCCACAAGCCACCCAAGTGCGATCCCGATCCAAGGGCGTGGAAGACCTCCGGTCGGATACCCTCTTCGATCCATTCTGGACTCCTTTCACACACCTTCAGAGAAACGCTGAGAGCCCCGGCCGCTCGCACGAATACGAAGCAAGCCGGTTGTCACCTCCACAGCTCTGAGAGTTACATGCTCCACCGTCATTGATGGCGGGCCCGCTTCGGCCCCTCATCTGTGTAGGTGTCCGGCAGGGGCGGATTCATCGCGTGACTCGTAGGGATTGTTTTCGCGACCTAGACGTGGGTGCCGGTGTGGGTTAGGGGCCGACGTGGTCGATGGGGACGAGAAGGATCCCCCGGGTGGTGCTGTCGAAGGCAAGCGACGGGCAGGGCCGCCGGTCGGTGGGGGGTTGAGACACGACGACGGTCCAGTCGTCGATCCCGGCGTCGGTGGGGGCCTCCTCGGCGAGCCGTTGGGCCTGGTCGAGGCTGGGGCAGACCTGCGGTTGATCTGTTCGAAGAGCCGGTTCTCAACCTCGACCATGGAGCTGGTCGTCTTCGACCGGAGGGCGTAGTTGGTCATGCCGAGCCGTTCACACACCCCCGCGGTCGTCGGTCGGTAACACGATGAGGGTGCCGGTGGAGCCGGATACGGCGTTGACTTCGCCGACGAGTCCCCAAGAAGGCAGGGTGATTTCGTCCACGACGATGTTGCGGTACTTTGGGAGCTCAGGCTCGACGGACGCCCCCGCCCGCACCGAACCATGTCGCATTGACCCGCCGTCTCCACGCCTACCTTCGGTGGCGCAACGCCAACGCACGCGAGCCCGAACTCCTCGAAGCCCAACGCCGAGAACGCAGACGAGTCCGCTCCGAGAAGGTGGCGTGACGTTCGCTGCTCGAACACCGCTGCTGGATCACCCAGCGATCCGCTCGGGGGCTGCACGAGTCGAACACGGCTTCTTAGGGTTCCGGGGCCAGGATCCGGACCCGGGCTCGGGCGAAGTCCTGCCCCGTAGTGCTGTGGCGGGCCACCACGTCGTACGAGCCCGGTTCGATCGGAACGATCTCCTGGGTCATCGCGTCCATCATCTGGGTCGGGAAGAACCCCTCCCAGCAGAACCGACCATCGGCGTCGGTTCTGACCACGGTGGGAACGTCGTCCATCCACCACATCAGATCTGTGTCGGGAAGGTACATGACGATCTGCACCTCCCGATCCGGAGCGAACACCCCGCAGATCCTCCACGGCTCGCCCGGCCGCCCGGACCAACCCGGTGTCGCCGTCAGCTCCTTCCACGCCAACGCGCTCGCTCCCTTCGACGGTGCAAGCGCCATACCCGTGGTGACGGTCGCTTGCGACCTGCATCGATCGTCCCGGTCGTCGACGGGGACGTGGACGTGACGTCCACCGCCGCCGTGCACGAAGATGCTGCGAGGATCGCTCCCACAGCGAGAACCGCCCATCTCCCCCACCGTCCCGTCAGCAACTGTGGTGTGTCCAACAAACCGGGTCAACTCCGGCTAGCCACCCTGCATGAAGTTCCTGCGTATCCGATGCTCAGTGATTGCCTCGTAGTTGTCGTCGAGGTGCTCCTCGAATGCACGCGCTCGCCGCGAGTCGTTCCACGAGTACAGGACGCTGGCAGCGACGACGAGAACGACGACGATAGCCACTCCGATCACGATCCCCGCCACAGACCAGCCCCTTCCAATGGCTTGTCGCCGACCATCGCGACACGCGTCAATCTTACGCCCTCTTCCGGCGGGAGTGTATCGGTGTTCTTCATGGTGATTCGTTGTTCTGTGCTGCGAGGACACACTCCTTGAACACCGGGCGGTTCGAGGCCATTGCCCGGTTGAGTTCGGCAGGTGAACCGCTACCTACCTCAAGGCCGTTGGCTTCGAGACAAGCCACGATGCGGGCGTGAACGGCAGCTTGCTGTGTTACGAGATCAGCTTCGGTCGGCCTTCCATCAATCTGCCAATGCCAGTAGTCCTGAAGGATGCCGACATGCTGCTCCCAACAGGCATCGACAGCCGGCTCCACGGTCGCGCTCGATGCTGTGGAAATCTCGACCCACAACTCAAAGTCGCCGATGTCTTCAGACCAGGTTCGAGGTTTCACGATCCGTGCCCCCGCTCCCGCAGCACACGCTCCATAGGCGTCGAAGGCTCGTGCATACTCGCTGCGGTCGAGCGCATGGTCCTCGAGAGCGGCTGCCTGCTCCTGTGATACCGCGGGCATGCGAGCCGCTATGTACGTCGGGAGGTTGTCGTCTTTCGACGAATCCGGGAAGACTGCTGCGGACGCTGCTACCGATGCTGCGAGAAACATCAGAAGCACGGCAACGAGCATGATCCTTCTTCCCGGCCCCGTGCCGACGGTCCGATTGATGATGAGGTTGTTCACGAGATCCTCCTTCCTAGCACGGGTACGGAGAGCATGGGTACGTGTAGTTGTAGTGCGTGTAGCCGTTTGATAGCCGGTGGTAGTGATAGCCCTTGCATGCCGCAGACCCTTTCGTTCCCAACACAACCTTGGCGTTGTTGTCCGAGTACCAGCTGGTGAGAATGTATGAGACCGAGCAATCGTCCGTGTACCCCGAGTCGAACTTGAGCCTCACCCCCAACGCGCGAACATCCGCCACTGTTGTCGTACGTTCCGGCACTCGGCCGCTGGGGGCCATGCTGGACTGTGTCCTCCCAGAAGCACGAACCGTGCCACCCAGTCTCGACCGTCACGTTCCACGCTGTCGCCGGTTCCATGACGATGAACGTGATCGCGAGCACCGCCGAGACAACAGCTGCCCCGACAACCCGCCAACGACTCGCCCAGCGAGCAGACAGACTCCACCTAGTACCTGACATATTGGAGATCCTCCTTCTTCGACGTCCTTCTCATTTTGTTAGTGTCCGGAGTCGCCCCTTCATCGCGAGAAACCGTTCAGGACCTGTTCGCTGTTGCGGGCAAGACGCCCGTAGTCGCGGGCCCTGATGTCGAACCTGTTTCAAAGGTGAGAAGCCGTCGAGCTAACCCGAGGATCAGCGGCGAGCATTCACCGGACTACGGCACGAGGCCATCGCGTCCCAGTGTCGCAAGCATGGGACTGTCCAGTGCATGGGTTTCTGCGCGTTCAGAGGGAGAGCCCCCTGGGTCATCAGGGGAGGCTCAGAGGTGTCCAGCAGGGGAGGGTTCGTCGCGCGGTTTCTCTGGAATTCTTTTCGCGACCTGGGTGGTACCCAGGGGTGGCTACCGGTCGATGCGGTCGATGGGGACGAGGAGGATCCGGCGGGAGGCGCTGTCGAAGGAGAGGCTCGGGCAGGGTCTTTCGTCGGTGGGAGGTTGGGAGACGACGACGGTCCAGTCTTCGATGCCGGCGTCGGTGAGGGCTTGTTCGACGAGGCGTTGGGCGTCGTCGAAGCTGGGGCAGACCTGCGGGTTGATCTGTTCGATGAGGCGTTCCTGGACCTCGATGATGCTGCTGGTGGCATCTGAGGGTGGTGCGATCCCGGCCATGCCGAGACGCCCACAGATTCCCTGATCATCGGTGGGCAGCACGATGAGGGTGTCGGCGTCGTTGACGCAGCCCACCAGCGGCGGTACTTGACCGGCAGGGGCGAGGTCGGGGTTGGTGATGATGCCGTCGACCCACAGGGGTGCGCATCGGTGGGGGTCGAGGCCGCCGGTTGGTTCGACGACATAGACGGCGTCGAGGCTGAGGTCCCCGGCGCAGCCGATCCCGGAGATCTGGCTGGGTTGGCGGGCGAGGTAGATTCCGGCGGCGATCGCAGCCAAAGCGAGGACGGCCACCGCGACCGCCAGCACCACCCGCCGCCGGCCGCGCCGCTGAGGGTACGCATCGGCCAGGACCCGGGTCCGGACCCGGTTCTTGATCCGGGCCGCGTCCTGCGGGTCGATCCGGCCGGCCGGGTCGACCTCACGCAAAGCGTCGAAGATGTCGCGTTCGTTCATGGCTGTTCCTCCCGGCTGTCGCCGGGCGGTCTCGTGGGGCTCTCATCTTGGTCAGTGTCCGGCACAGGCGGATCGTCGCGTCGGATCTCGTCGAGGTGTCGGCGGAGACGCCGCCGGGCCCGAAACAGGCGGCTGCGTACCGCCGTCTCGGACAGGCCCACCACCATCCCGGCCTCGGCATAGGTGAGCTGTTCGTAGGCGACCAGACGGATGAGCTCTCGATCGATACCGCTCAGGGTCTCGAGGGCGGCTGCCACCTGAGCGGCTTCGGCTACGGTGAGCACCTGCTCGTCCGGCCCCGGGACACCCCGACGATCGAACAGTCGGCCGATCTTGTCGATGAGCCGCCCGAACCGGTCCTGCCCGCGACGCTGGTTGCCGATAACTCTCGCCGCCACTCCATACAACCACAGCAGCGGCGAATCCGCCGAGGTGGCATCCTCGAGTTTCCGCCACGCGACCAGGAAGGTCTCGGCGACGGCGTCTTCGGCGTCGGTCAGGCTCCGGGTCCGGCGTCGACAGTACGCCAGCACCTGGGTGAAGGTGGCGTCGTACAGCCCGTCGAAGACCGCCACACGCTGAGCGTCTGCGTCAGGGTCGGGTCGTCGACGTTTCACTCCACCTCCACCGGCGTTCAGGTGATATACACCGACGACACGTCGTCATCCCACCCGCTCAACATGGTCGAAGCCACATCGTACGCCTCGGTCAGCGATGTCGGATACCACGAGCCCCCACCGTTGCGCCAATCCGCGAACCGTGCCGAACACGCCCCGATCCGATACGACGAGGTTCGCTGATCGAACCCGTAGTCGGCCAGGTTGAACCACTGCCAACGTCCCCGCAGATACAAGACGGCACCGGTGTACCAGGTGCCGTCGTACAGCCGGAGGTACGACGCACACGACCACCCCGACGTCGCCGTCGTCCCACTCGAGATACCAACGGACGCCGTGGCGAGTTCGGATTCGAGCTGGTCGATGCGGCGGTTCATCTGAGCTTCGGTATCGAAACACTCTGGCATGTCCAGCTTGTCGGGCCACACCACACACGCTCCGGCACCCTCCCAGCCCCGGGCTAGGTCGATGACCCGGTCACCATACCGGGCTGTCGTTCCCGCCCCCGAAGACACGGAGCCGTCACTGCCGGGCGCGGCGGACGCGGGCGCGGCGACCAACACCACTGCGACCACCAACGCCACCATGATCCTGAACCATTGGCTTCTCCTCCGCATCTTCATCGTCGCTCCCTTCATCTCGGGGGGACGCTGCATCGTCCCCTCATCTCGGTAAGTGTCCGGATGAGGCCAAACATCGCGCGCGATGTTCCGGCCGGTGGTGGACACTTCACCAGATGAGGGCGTCAGGACAGGAGACCCAGGTGGCCGACGGGAACACGAGATCCCACTCGTCGATGTGGACGATCGTGCTCTCCGATGACGTGGCCACCCACCGGCGGCTCGTCGCCACGCTCCGCGCCGTCCCGGTCCGTCTCGTCCCCGACGGCCACCACGCGCCAGCCGACATCCGACTCGTTGCGGGTACCGAACCCGCCACCGGAGCCGACGGCCGGGTTCCTCGGGTCGTCGTCGTCGACGTCGTCGACGAGATCGTCGTCCGTGCCGTGATGCGATCCGGCGCAGCCGGCGTCACCTCACCCGACGTCACCGTCGAAGAGGCACGGGCGATCCTCTCGGGGGTCGTGGCCGGCTCCTTCCCCGTCCCGTATCACCTGGCTGTGGCCCTGGCGACCCGCCTCGAACCGGCGACACGGGCCAGTTTGACGGAACGGGATCGGGTCATCCTCGACCGCCTCGCCTGCGGCGACACCATCCGGGTCATCGCTCAGCGTCTTGGATGCTCCGAGCGGCACACCCGACGTCACCTCCACACCCTCTGGGACAAGATGGGCGTATCCGGCCGGGCTCAGGGTCTCGTCGCCGCCGCCCGCCAAGGCCTCCTCAGCCCGTGAGGCCGCCCGCTCCGGAAGCACGCCGACGCTGGCTCACGGGTGATCCGTGGCAGCGTTTGTACTTGCGGCCCGACCCGCACGGGCACAGCTCGTTGCGCCCCACCCTGCCCCGAGGCTGTCCAGGCAGGATCGGTGACCCCACCGGAGAGGCGGCTCGGCGTTCACGGGCTTCGACGTCTCGTTCCCGCCGGTGGAGCTCCACCTCCCAGCCACGCAGACGAGCTTCCGCCGCCGTCAGCTCCTCTTCGCGACGGGTGATCTCCGCTTCCCGCTTCGCCAGTGCTTCGTCGGCCCGAATCGCGACCAGAGACGCATCTGCCGGTTCCCTGCCGTCGACCACTCCCGCCAGCTCATGGCCGACCAGGATGGCGATGGCGTGGCCCATCGACACCCCGGCGGCGTCGCAGTAGCGTTTCCATGTCGACCACATGGCCGCGGTTGCTGGAACCCGCACCATCCGGTATGTCTCGTCCTGGCCGAGGCCGGCGAGCAGTCTGCGGTCGATGCGTGCGAGCACACCCCGGTCGAGGCCCATCAGGATCCTCCCTGTCTACATGTAGACATCGCAACTGTGTTGCACGTGCGTGTGGTGGTGGAGAGGGTTCTGCGCTGATCGCGCTGGTGACGACGCGGGGCGTGGCCTGCGGCTCGGCGGCTTCGTTTCGGTTCGGTTGGTGGGTTTGACATAGGATCGCCTCTTTCGCTCTGGTGCCGCTGATCCTTTCGCTGCAACTTTGTCGTTCTGTGGCCGTCCGCCATCGACTGCAGCTCGACCGCTTGGCTCTGGGCGCCCTGTGGCGTCCTCGGCGCCTCTTCGGAGCCCGCAGGGCAGCCTCAGGGCCCACAGACGGCCGCTCTCGCCGGATCACGGGCCTCCCGGGACTCTCGGCAACGACGGGGCAGCCGCCCTGGGCGGGGTTCATGGGGCTAGTGTCGTTGCGAACCCTTTCGCCAGAGTTTCAGAAACCCTTTCAAGAACCCTCCAACCCGTTGCGGGGCAGGGGCTTTCGGGCCGCCCGATTCGCAGCCTCCGATGCGGGTTTAGGGAACGATGATCGTCGAGTTGGAGGGTTCCTGACACTCTGATGAGAGGGTTCCGGTGGAGAATCAGGCCATGGAGCGTCTCGAGAAGCTGCTGACCGTGGAGGATCTCGCCGAATACCTCGGGGTGCCGGTCGCCACGCTCTATGCGTGGCGCTACCGCCGGCAGGGCCCACCGGGATTTCGCGTCGGTCGGCATCTCCGCTACCGATGGACCGATGTCGAGGAGTGGATCAAGAACAGGGCTCGAGCAGACGTGGTTTGATTGCGACAGGTGAGCGAGGAGGCATCCGACCATGGCGCACATCCAACATCGGCCGGAGAGACGGCGACCTTGGCAGGTCCGGTACCGCGACCCATCGGGACGAGAACGAGCCAGGAGCTTCCTCAGAAAGGCGGACGCCAGCCGGTTCGCCGTCACCGTCGAGGCGGACAGGATCAGAGGCGAGTGGACCGACCCTCGGCTCTCGAAGACCACCGTTGCCGAATGGTCCGGACGGTGGCTGCGCACCAAGGCCCATCTCAAACCCAAGACCCTGGCCGGCTACGAGTCCAATCTGTATGCCCACGTCCTCCCCGCGTTCGGTGGCGACCAGCTCCGCCACATCGACCGCATGGCCGTCGAGGAGTGGGTCGCCGACCTCCAAGCCTCCGGGCTGGGACCATCGGGGGTGCGTCAGGCTCGACAGGTGCTCAACAGCATGATGACGCTGGCGGTCGAGGCCGGCTATCTCGTCGTGAACCCGGTGGCCGGTGTGAAGGTGGCCCGCCAACCCGATCCCGAGATGCTCTTCCTCTCCGCCGAGGAGGTGGAACGCCTCGCCGCGGCGATCCGGGATCCTTACGGAACGCTCGTTCATCTGCTCGCATACGGAGGCCTCCGCTGGGGTGAGGCCGTCGCGGTCCGTCGCAGGCGATGCGACCTGCTGCGATCCCGGATCGAAGTGGCCGAATCGCTCTCAGAAGCTCGCGGGGAACTGCACTTCGGTGCAACCAAGACGTATCGCCGTCGGATGGTGATCATCCCTGCGTTCCTCAGCGAAATACTGGCTGAGCACCTCGCTCGGGAGGTGGACGACGACCCCGACGCGTTGGTCTTCACCTCGCCGCTGGGAAAGCCGCTGCGCAACTCCAACTTCCGACGTCAGGTCTGGTACCAGGCCGTCGCCGACGCCGGACTACCCGAGGAACTGCGCATCCACGACTTGCGACATACCTGCGCGGCGCTGCTCATCGCCGAGGGAGCACACCCCAAAGCGATCCAGGTGCACCTCGGTCACTCGTCGATTTCGGTGACGATGGACCGCTACGGGCACCTCTTCCCGTCCGACATGGAGGCTCTCGCGGCAGCCCTCGACGAGGTGCGCAGTGAAGCTCTCGCGGTCCAGATGCGGACCAAACGCGGACCAGAGGTCATCGAACTGACCGGCCAATAGGCGAAATCCCTTGCGGCGCAAGGGATTTCGGCAGCACGCCCGGAGGGACTCGAACCCCCAACCTTCTGATCCGTAGTCAGACGCTCTATCCAAATTGAGCTACGGGCGCTTGGTGAACCTCAACGGTAGTGCGGAATCGGTCCAACAGAAAGGCTGATTCAACCACGCCGTTCCCGACGTCGCCTCGAACAGACGTGCCTGAGCCGATACAGTTCGTACTGGTCCCTTCCACTGCGAATCCGAGGAGACACCGTGAACGAAGAACTGCGCCGACTCGCCGACGAGTACTGGGAGTACCTCATGGAGTCCCAGCCGTCCTCCGCCCACATGCTGGGGGATTATCGGTACATGGACCGCGTGGAGGATGTCAGTCGCGCCGGTGAGGATGCCAAGATCGCGAAGCTGCGCGACTTCGCAGCCAGAGCGCGAGCGTTCGACCCCGAGACGCTCTCATCGGACGACAAGGTCACACGCGAGACGCTGATGTTCGAGTGCGAGTCCACGGCCGGCATCGAGGAGATGCGCCAGTCCGAGTTCGGCATCGACCCGATCTTCGGTATCCAGGTGTCGTTCCGTGTGATGATCCCGCAGATGTCCGTCGAGACACCGGAGCATGCCGAGATGATGCTCTCCAAGTACTCGGCGATTGCCGACATGATCGACCAGAGCACCGAACGCCTCCGTGAGGGCATCGCGTCGGGCCGGGTCAACGCCGAGTTCGCCGTCACGAGCACCGTCAAACAGATCGATACCATGCTCGCATCTCCGGTGGCCGAGGACGCCTCCCTCAAGGCTCAGATGCCGGCCGGCTTCGACGACGCCGCTACCGCGAACTGGCGGGAACGAGCCTCGACCATCGTCGAGAACGAGATCCGGCCGGCATTCGCACGGTACCGCGACGTCATCCGCGACGAGGTCGGTCCCTTTGCCCGCCCGGATGAGCGGGCCGGGTTGTTCGGCCTCCCCGACGGTGACCTCGTGTACTCACGCCTCATCGAGCGCTACACGACGCTCCCGATGCAGGCAGCGGAGATCCACGAGATCGGCCTCCAGCAGATCGACCGACTCGCTCAGGAGTACCTCGAGATCGCCGGCCCACTGCTCGACACGACGTCCCTCGAGGACATCTTCACCGCACTGCGCGACGACCCGGCGCTGCACCACACGAACGGTGCCGATGTCGTCAAGCAGTCCGAGGAGGCTTTCGCCGCCGCGAAGGCAGCGATGAGCGACTGGTTCGGCCGGCTCCCCAAGTCGGACTGCTTCGTGCAGGAAACCCAGCACGGTGCCGTGGCTTTCTACCTCCCACCAGCCGAAGATGGGTCACGAGAAGGTACGTTCTTCATGAACACGACCGATCCCACCTCGTGGGGCACCTTCGAGGTCCAGGCCACGGCGTTCCACGAGGGTATCCCCGGACACCATCTCCAGATCGCCATCGCCCAGGAGCTCGGGGACTCGATTCCCGCCTTCCGCCGCAACGGCTTCATCTCTGCGTATGGGGAGGGCTGGGGCCTCTACACCGAGCGCCTCGCCGACGAGATGGGCCTCTACTCGAGCGAACTCGACCGGGTCGGAATACTCCAGGCAGACTCGATGCGGGCGTGTCGCCTCGTTGTCGACACCGGCATGCACGCCCTTGGATGGAGTCGCCAACAAGGCATCGACTACATGGCGGCCAACTCGCCGATGACGATGCACTCGATCATCGAGGAGATCGACCGGTATCTCTCTTTCCCCGGCCAGGCGCTGTCATACATGATCGGACGCATCGAGATCCAACGCATGCGCGCCGAGGCAGAGTCGACCATGGGAGCCCGGTTCGACATCAAGGGTTTCCACGACACGGTGCTCGGCTCAGGGTGTGTCCCCCTCGAGACGCTCGATCGTCTCGTCAAGGAGTGGGCGAGAGCCTGACATAACGGTTCTGACAGACGAACGAAGGGGCGCTGGACCTTCCAGCGCCCCTTCACCCGCGTAGGCCCTGCCGTGGAAAGGGCCTCAGGAGGAACTGGCCGGGATGGCTTCCTGCTTGCTGGATGCGATCGCGATCTTGCGCGGCTTCGCATCTTCACGTACCGGCAGTGTGACCGTCAGGACGCCATCGTCGTACGTCGCGTTGACCTTGTCGGGGTCGAGCGCGTCACCGAGACGGATCTGGCGACTGTGGATCCCCGTCGCACGCTCACGGAGCATCCAGTTCACCCCGACGTTGTCCTCGAAAGAGCGCTCGGCCTTGACGGTGAGGACCTTGTCCTCAACGGTGACCTCGATCTTGTCAGGATCGACACCGGGAAGGTCGAAACGGAGCGTGTAGACCCCATCCTTCTCCCAGGCATCGAGCGGCATCACGCCGCCACGCCACCGGGTACCGGCCGTAGCCAACATGCGGTCCATCTCCTCAAAGGGATCAAAGAATCGTGCCATCATGATCTATCACTCCTTTCGCAGGTGTCCCACACCCCCTCAGGGGTGCCTTCTCATGTCATCCACTGCATAT
>VAPL011302237.1_pt1 | contig 13283 bp, 12 predicted proteins | sample 3395061 | NCBI WGS metagenome assembly VAPL01 (sample SAMN08290444, study PRJNA428436) | hydrothermal vent metagenome | isolation source: Deep-sea hydrothermal vent chimney 2 | place: Pacific Ocean: Juan De Fuca Ridge | depth 2182 m m | reverse complement strand
AGTATTTCCGGAGCCGATGTACCCAGCCCAACTACTGTTAGGCCAATCAATAAAGGGGAAATACCAAAATTTCTGGCAATAGTGACAGCACCCACAACAAACTTGTCAGCAGCAATGACCAAAACAATTAAACCCACTGCCATTGCAATAAAGTTGAGCAACATAAGAAATAAACTAAATTAAGCGTTAGATAATCTTTTATTATGCCATTTTTGTGCCAGTCTACCCAAGCCCTTTTATTAAGCCTTGCTCAACTGATTTATCCTGGCTAATAATATATTCAATAGAACTGAGGCTTTATACTTCACAGTCGTGACCATGCGGAATATAATCCCTTCCTTTAGGGACGCGTACAGAATAAATTCGGCTACTTGCCGAAGGGTTTTTAAAAAACCAGCGAGTTGTCGAAGTTATTTCGTGCAAGTTCCTTAGTGTGCTAATGTTTTTTTGGGGGTGGGGGAGAAGAAGGAAGCCTAGGAGACTGAAGTTGCAACACTGAAGACAGACAAAAAGACCAGTAAGATGGGCGGGTTATTTATTGCGAGTTGCCTTAACAAGTTTCAGGGTTAGATATACTTCACGCGGTCACGGGTGCAGATTTCTAACGACTGAGTTTTTGCCGATAGCAGCGTTGCCTACAAGGATGTAGGTAAGGGGCGTGAGCAGGAGCGGAAGCTTTGCTGAATCAGTTGCGTAGCTTGCTATGCGCCTGATTCAGCACCTTGCTCTCGACAAAAATCAGTTCGCCATAAATTCCACATCCGTGACCACGCGAAGTATATCAGGCAAAAACACTTAATATGCCATTACTGGCAATTGCTCTTCCTGCTTCAATTTCTTCTGCTATATCTAGTAAATCTGGGGTTTGCTCATTTTGGGCGAAAGCACCGGATTCTTTAGATCGCTCATCGTTTGCCTGGTTTGCCATCTGGCTGAAACCTTTTGACTGCTTTTGTCCTGCATCATCTTGTGAAACATTCACATCAGTCAAGGTAAGCTGCTGAGCTGAAAACATTTCTCTTAATTTTGGAATAGCCGCTTCAATGGCTTCTTTGACAGCAGCATGCTGGGCAGTAAAGACAACTGTTGCCTGATCCTGGCTTACATCAACTCTGATACTAATGGGCCCCAAATGTCTTGGATTAAGTTTTAGTTCTGCTGCAGGAATCGCTTGCTTATACATCCACAATACCCGCTCACCCATTTCTTTATTCCATTCAGGGTGCGCAAAATGTTTACCCATAGCGGGTAATGTTTCTGCATTTTCATTCACTACCGCTTTATTTAACATGGCTACATCCGCTGCAAACCGGGGTAATGTTTTTTCATTACTGGGTAATAAGTCTATATCTTGCGATAATTGAGCACCTTCATTTTGTCTGGATGTAATGACGGGAATATCCTGCCTGGGTTTAGCAAAGGCATTTTCTTGTTGTAAAAGTGAATCTGTTTCAGTTTGCCCAGTATTTTCTGCTATTTTTTGTCCGACTATTTGCCTTACGACTAAATCTTCTTTATTTATCTCTGGTTTTATTCCCGCAATAGCAGGACTCATCACCTGTTCATGCTCAACTGACTGTTTTATTGCAGGTATTATTGTGGCTGCTTGGGTATTGACAGCTATTTCAGCTTGTTCTTGTCCTAATTCTGCCTCAAGTTTTTCTACTTTTGCTCCATCGGTTTGTTCAGTTAGTATTGCATTTCCAATTAAATTTAGTGGATTAGATTCTTCATCTAATCCCAAATTTTTACTGATTTGATTTATTTGATTTTCCAGTATTTTTGTTTCTTCTGTAAAGCTGAGAGTGGTGTTTTCCTGCTCATTATGCTGTGATACAAGCTGCTGTATGCCTTTTATTTTTTGTAATTCTTCCGCTAAACGCGATACTTTTTCTTCCAGTTCAACTGAGCCCAATGTTTCAGTCTTTAATGCTTCCGTTTTTTCAATCAAGCCTTGCAATCTGTTTTCTAAATTAATTTCGTCAGTAACAACATTTTCCAGGGAATTCAGCACATTTTCCAGGGCTTCTATGGTACTTTCTATATCTTGCGTTTTCTCTATCGCATGGCCTAACGGCAAACCATTGCCAAAAAAAGCGGAAAACTCCGATGCTACCCCTTCCTCACTCATCTGACCGGCAATTTCTTTCATATTGGTCAGTTGTTTAATTTGATTTTTTAATGCATCTGCAAAGCTTTCAGGAGTCATCCCCTCGATATCTGAAGATGGCAGGACTGTATTGAAGTCTTCACTTGCTGAAAATAAGGCACTTAAACCTGAGCTATTGATGTTCATTATATTTCTCCGAAATCCTTAGAGAAACTACTTAGCATTTCTTATGCCATTTGCAACTCCCATACGCGTTGCGTGATCATCTTGTTCATACTGCTCCTTTTTATCTTCTATTCCCCTTTCCTTTCTAGCCGCATTATCACAAATATTTTGCAAATTTTTGGTTTTTAGGTGTTGTTTTTCCCAGTTTTTTCGAAGAACATCTAATTCCTGATCCAGGCATAAAACATCCTTATTGTGTTTCTCAATAACTAGTTCCAGTTTGCTTAAAAATGATTTGAATTCAATAAGGTTCTCAATTTTTATGCCATTTTCACTGCTTGACTGGAGCTTTTCCTTATACTCTTGTTGATATTGTTGCAGGTCTTCTAACTGCTTTTGTAAATCCTGTTTTTTTCCATGAGCCTCACCGAGTGCTTGTAATGCACTTTTTTCCTCATTGGCATTAAGCTCAACTATTCTTTGTAATCGTTGTGATTTTTTCATTCTTTAGGGGTCTGCTGCATTCCCAGTAATATCTCTAGTTCAATGAGGCTACGGCTAATATCGACGGCCTCACCCATATCCTGCTGTAAAAAAGAGAGTATAGCTGCATTTTTATCAATAGCCTCATCAATTCTAAGATCAGACCCTTTCTGATAGGCACCCACATTAATCAGGTCTTTATTTTGTTGATAGAGTGAATAGAGTCGCCTAAATTTTCGAGTCATTTCCAATTGTCTGGAATCAATGATATCAGGCATGACTCGGCTAATGGATGCTTCAATATCAATCGCTGGGAAATGGCCTGATTCTGCTAGCTCCCGGGATAAGACGATATGCCCATCTAATACACCTCGAGCAGCATCAGCTATAGGATCATTCGTATCATCACCTTCAACCAGAACCGTATAAAAAGCAGTAATTGATCCGCCCCCTTCATCGGCATTGCCGGCTCTTTCCACTAAATGGGGTAATTTTGCAAATACCGATGGGGGATAACCTTTGGTTGCCGGTGGTTCATTAATGGCTAAAGCAATTTCCCTATGTGCCTGAGCAAATCGTGTTAATGAGTCCATTAACAGTAGTACATCCAGTCCCTGGTCTCTAAAAAACTCGGCAATACTGGTTGCCAGCATTGCCCCATGAACTCGCATTAAAGGGGAATCATCCGCAGGTGAGGCAATAACAACTGCTTTTTTCATACCTTCCTCACCGAGTATTTTTAAGACAAATTCATTGACTTCCCGCCCTCTTTCTCCTATCAGTCCAACAATAACTATATCTGCACTGGTATATTTGGTCATCATGCCCAGTAAAACACTTTTTCCAACACCGGTACCAGCAAACAGCCCCATACGTTGACCACGGCCTATAGCTAAAATTGAATTAATGGCTCTAACACCTACATCCAATGAATCTCTAATGGGTTTTCTTGCTAACGGGTTGATAAATTTTCCATTCAGGGAAATTTTTTTCTCAGTTTTTAATACCCCTTTATCATCTAAAGGTTTTCCAGTGCCATCTAATACTCGGCCGAGCAGACCAAACCCTACACTTGCAAGACTATTTTTTCCTAACGGAATAACCCTGCAGCCAGGTTCAAGACCCATAGTATTTCCCGTGGGCATTAAAAAAATACTACCTCCAGAAAAACCAACAACCTCAGCACCTATTACTTTACCTGCCTTTGATTCTATCTGACATAAAGAGCCTATTGCAGCAATGCAACCTTCTGCTTCAAGGGTCAAACCGACCATTCTGACTAATTTTCCTTCAACAACTAACTCTGGCACTTCTGCTAACCTGTCGGTATAGGATTTTAGTTTTTTCAACCAGTTTTCTGTACGATCCGCCTGAGGAATCAATTGCTTTTATCCTGAGCTCGTTCCCCTCCTAGAATATTTGTAACGATGGCTGCTAATCTATTTTCTACCGTTGTATCGATTTTTGAGGTTTCTGTTTCTACTTTACACCCTCCTCGCGTAATTAAAGGTTCTTCTAATAACTTCCACGGCGGTGATATTTCATCCAATGTTAGGGAATTACGAACTAATTCAGCGTCAGCAGGATGCAAGTGCAAAGTTAATTGCTGCGAGGCCTGTGGTAAGGCATTCACTGCTTCTCTGATGACAGCAACAATTTGTCCTGGATCTATTTTTATTTCTCTACGTATTAGCTGATTAGCTATGCCTATTGCCAGATCAACCAGTTCTTGTTCTATGGCTTCATCCAATACTTTAAAAGGCTCGCTTAAAGATTCCAGCAAACTGACAAATTCAGCCGCTTGTTCTTGTAATAAAGTAATTTTTTCTTCGTAGCCTTTAGTTGCCCCCTCTTTCAATCCTTGTTCAAAGCCTTGCTTGTTTCCTGCTTCAATACCTCGTTGCAAGCCTTCTTCATAGCCTTCTTTTTTGCCTTGGGCAAAAGCTTCTTCAAAGGCTTGTTTTTGAATAGCTTCAATATCATTTACGGTTAATCCGGCGGGTTCAGACGCTGGTTTAGATTTTCGTTCCAGGCCGGGGAAAGTTGTTTTTCTTTTTTCCCCAAACTGTTCCTGCACATTCCATAAATCCAATGCTTCCAGTTCTGCTTCAGAAAAAAAGGCTTTATTAGACGAGCTCATCACCACCACCACTGCCTAGCGCAATCTCACCTGCATCAGATAATTTTTTAGCTATTCCAAGGATGTCTTTTTGTGCTTGCTCCACTTCGCTAAGTTTAGTCGGTGGTGCTGCTTCCAGATCATCTCTTAACATTTCTGCTGCACGTTTAGACATATTGCCAAATATTTTTTCCTTCAATGCATCATCAACACCTCGCAATGCAACCAGTAGTTGGTCTGTAGATACTTCTCGCAACAAGGTTTGAATACCGCGATCATCTACGCTACTTAAATCAGAAAAAACAAACATTTTATCCTGTATTTCTTGTCCTAATTCTGCATTGTTTTCATTAATGGCTTCCATCATCTCTTCACTCATTGCGCCATCTATAAAATTCAGGATATTAGCTGCTGCATCTATTCCACCGATACTGGAAGATTTGACACTATCACTACCCGTTAGCTGTTTCTCCATCATGTCGTCCAGTTCTTTAATAGCCGCCGGTTGCACACCCTCCATCGTAGCAATTCTCATTAATAAATCGGAACGCATATTTTCTGGCAATAAGGTCAAAACTTCAGCGGATTGATCGGCATCCAGCAATGATAAAACTGTGGCAACAATTTGAGGGTGTTCCAGACGTAATAAATCGGCAATTGAACGGGTATCCATCCATTTTAATTGGTCAATACCTTTACTATTTGCACCCAAAAGAATTCTGTCGATAATACTACCAGCCTTATCGGCTCCCAGAGCTTCTGTCAGCATATTACGAATATAGGTATCCGAATCCATGCCTAATCCAGTTTCATCTTTTATCTGATTGATAAAATCTTCTAATACCAGATCAACCATTTCTGACGAAATGGCTCCAAGGTTAGCCATGGTAGCGCCTATGATTTGAACTTCTTTTGGCCCCATGTTTCTTAGTACACTGGCCGCCCTGTCCTGCCCCACAGCCAAGAGTAATAAAGCCGCTTTTTCTGTTGAATTTAAGGAAATCTCAGTTCCCATCTCGGACTCAGCCACTTGTAGCCACCCATCCTTTAATCAATTGTGAAACCAGTTGAGGATCTTCATCAATCAGTTTTTGCACATATTCCAGACGTTTCTCATAACTTTGAGGTGCTTCAAGTAATAACAAGTCTTCAGCACCGGATGAAATACCAGCTTCACTCCCTTCATCACCATCGATAGGTACAGCTATAGGCTTGCCATCTTTTCCAATTCGGACTGTACCACCCATTGCTTCGGCTTCGGCATGCGCATCTATTAAGGCTTTGACTTCCTCATCTCTGGAAACCAGGCCACGCATTGTAGGCCGTAATACCCCAAATATTATAAACAAAACAGCTAATGCCGCAGCCAAATATTTTGCCAGTTCAAAAAACCAGTCTTGTTGCCATATTGGCAGTGCAGGTAGGGCTTCCATTGTATCAGGTACTCTAAAAGCCACATTAGTTACTGTAACCAGATCACCCCGGCTATTATCATAGCCAACGGCTTGCATAATCAGACTTCTTAGCTGATTAATATCTTCTTGTGCATAAGGCTGAGTAGTGATGCTACCATCATCAAGCACCACTTGTTTATCGTCAATGACTACAGCCACTGATAAACGGCGTAATATTCCTGTGGCCAGCCGAGTATGAGTGATAGTTTTATCCAGTTCAAAATTTCGCGTGGCACTTTTACTCTTGGATGTAGGTGTATTGGCTATATTGGAATCCTCTCCCACAGCTAATTCAGGTGCAACCCCTGCAGGTGGCGGCTGATTTGATAAAGCCCCCGGAACGCCCTGTACGGAGGATAGTGAACTTTCTTCATCCATTATTTGTTCACTTCTTAATGCAGGTAAGTCCGGATTAAAAAGTTCCTGTGTTTTTTCTGTCACGGTAAAATCAACATCAGCAGAAACTTGAGTTTGCATACCTTCAGAACCAAGCAATGGCAGTAGAATATTTTCTATCCTCTGCATTAAATGCTCTTCCAAATTCTTTTTGTATTCAAATTGCTTAGTGCTTAGATTCAAACTATCAGAGCTACTATTACCACTTAACATCCGCCCTTTCTGATCGACAACCGTAACCCGGCTAGCCGCCATCATGGGTACGCTGGAAGAAACCAAATGAACAATGGCTTCTATCTGACTTTTTTCCAAAACCCGGCCTTGATACAAACTAACAATAACTGAGGCACTGGGTTCTTTACGTTTGCGCACAAAAACAGATTGTTTGGGCAATGCTAACAGAACTCGAGCGGATTTTACATTTTGTATCACCATAATAGTTCTGGCTATTTCACCTTCCAATGCTCTTTGAAAGCGCATTAATTCAATATTTTTACTGGTACCAAATGAGACTTCTTTATCCAATATTTCATAGCCTAAACTTTGTGTTCTAGGCAAGCCCTGAGCTGCCAGTTTTAGCTTTAATTCACGCATTTGATCACTAGGCACCATAATAGCCCCGGTACCGGATTCTATTTTATAGTCTACTTCCATTTTATCCATAGCCTCAATCATTTCCGCAAAATCTTGTTCCCCCATTCCGCTATAAAGTAAATCATAAGGCGTTGATTGTGACCAAAGCACAACGGCAATGCCAACTGCCACACTTAAGGCTAACCCCAGCATCAAACCCATTTGTCTGGCCATAGACAAATTACCCATACTTTTTAAAATAGGGGGCGTGTCAGTTTCTTCTGTTAGCTCACTCAATGAATTGCTAACCAGATTCACATCGGGTAAATTGGCTGTCTCTTGCTCACTCATTATTTTTTCTTCATTAGCTTTTTATGCATCACTACATCGGCATATTCATTACATCTTTATAGGCATCAACCAGTTTATTTCTGACCTGGAGCATCGCCTGGAAAGAAACACTGGCTTTTTGTGAGGCAATCATGACTTCTGCTAAACTCACATCAGCTTCGCCAATCTCAAAAGATTTTGCCAGTTTCCCGGAATTTTTTTGGGTTTCGTTGACGCTATCAATAGACTGTTTTAACAGCATTGAAAAGTCGGATTGATCTGATTGAATCGTTTTTTCTACTGGCTTGCTTGATGCCTCAATTGACATTGACCGCATTTGCTGCAAAACCTGATTTACGTTAATTTCATTCATAATAAGCTCTCATTTAGCAAGGTATGGCAACACCTGATTCTTTCATTCTGGCAATTTTATAACGTAGCGTTCGCGGACTAATACCCAGTATATCAGCCGTTGTTTTGCGGCTACCTTTTTCATCTTTTAGTGTTTGTAAAATAATATTTTCTTCAGTTGATCTGACACTTGCCCCTAAACTGCCTTTAGCTTCTATAACAATTTCTTCTGCCCCGTCCAGTTCTTCACTGATCTCATTATAGTTAGTACATGCCAATTGTTGTTCCATATCATCATCAAAAACCAAATGTTCGGCTAATATTTTTCCATTTTGTTGTAAAATCAAAGCCCGTTGCACCACATTTTCCAGCTCTCTTACGTTACCAGGCCAGGCATAATTTTCTATAGAACTGATTGCTTCTGGAGTCATGACAGGTAAACTTTTTCCATCCTGTTTATATTTAGTCATCAGAGATTTTGCCAGAGGTAAAATATCACCCACCCGCTCATGTAATCCTGGAATTTTGATAGGAAATACACTTAAGCGATAATATAAATCTTCACGAAACAAGCCTTGTTCCACATGTTCTTTTAATTTTCGATTGGTTGTTGCCAAAATTCTAACGTTTAATACTATTTTTTGATGACTGCCTAAACGTTCGACTTCTTTTTCCTGTAAAACCCTGAGTATTTTTGCCTGTAAAGCAATATCCATCTCAGAAATTTCATCCAGTAATAAAGTGCCGCCCTGCGCCAGTTCAAATTTACCGGGCATTGATTGTGCCGCTCCGGTATAAGCCCCTTTCTCATAACCAAATAACATGGCCTCCAGCATATTTTCCGGAATAGCGGCACAGTTAACCGCTACAAAAGGTCCATCGTGATATAATGAGTTTTGATGGATATATTGCGCCATAACCTCTTTACCGGTACCACTTTCTCCCTGAATTAAAACAGTCACATTTGTTTTGGCAACTTTTGCTGTGAGGGCATAGAGTTTTTTCATTTTTTGGTCAACAATCACTCTATTATTAATTATCTCAAGTTCCGTTCCTATCATCGCAGAGACTTTATCTACCAGAATCGAAGCTTCAAACGGTTTAATCAAATAATCGGCTGCACCTGATTGCATCGCCTCAACAGCTTTTGGAATAGTGCCATAAGCTGTCATTAATAAAACCGGAATCTCAGGATGCTTTTGCTGCATATTATTCAATAGCTGAAAACCATCCATTACAGGCATTTGTATATCACTGACGACCAATTTAAAATAATTTTTTGTTAGCAGACTTAAAGCTTCTGTGCCATTATTGGCTGCCTGTACTTTATAGCCTTCAATTTCCAGGGTATCACAGAGGGCTTCACATAAATCCAGATCATCCTCTACCACTAATACATCATACTGCTTCATAGTGTTTCTCCATTGCATTATGTTCTGTTGACTGAAAACTCATCTCGAAAAGATCAGGAATATATTGATTGACGCAAGGTAAATTTAAAGTAAACAAGGTACCTCGGCCTGTCTCTGATTCGCACTGAATAGATCCGCTATGCGCCCTGATCACGCTGTCAACCACGGCTAATCCCAGCCCGGTACCATTCACTTTTGTACTATAAAAAGGTTCAAATAGACGCAGTTTCATCGCTTCATCTATCCCTTGTCCATCATCTTTAATCTGTAGCTCTATGCTGCTAGCATCTTTCTGTTGAATACTCAGTGTTATTTTCCCTTTAGCCCCAACGGCTTCCACCGCATTGTTTAATAAGTTCATTATTGCACCCAACAATGCATCTTCATTACCTAACATGCGATCAATTCGAACCTTATTATGCATTGCAAAAGTAATGGTATTTTTCGAGATGCAATCCTGCATATTATCATTCACTTTATCCAGCAAAGATTGCAAAGAAAAAGCTTCCATGGCCAAATGACCTTCTTTGGCAAAAATCAACATATCATTTACCTGGCGTTCCAAATATTGCAAACGTTCAAGAATTTTGCTGGAAAATTTAATCCGGCTTTTATCGCTCACCTTTGCCTTATTCATTTGAGAAGCATATAAGATAGCCGTAGACAATGGCGTCCGCACCTGATGAGCCATACTAGCCACCATCTCTCCCATGGCTGATAAATGTTTCTGCTGATTGAGCCTGTCTTGTAATGAGCGAATTTCACTCACATCTGAAATTAATATAATCCGACCTGTTTCATTATTTAGCTCATTGGTACTAATGCTGACTCGAGTGCCATTGTTTAATTGTCTTTCATGTGGATTATCAAAAACAGGGATTAGGCTACGTTGGATAACATTCAACCAGTTTTGTCCAATAAGTGGTTCGCCCAGATAATGAACTGCTACCGCATTACAATCAACCACACGTCCTTCCTCATCCAACACAATGACACCTGCGGGTAATGCGGCTAAAATCTGTTGTAGACGTGAGGCAATTTTTTCTTTTTCAATCAGTGTTTTGAGGCGTTCTGAACGTGCTAGCGCCAACTCTTTATTTAAGTTAGCCACTTGTTTTTGTAGTTGCTGATAAGAATCAGACAAATCTTTGGAGAGTTCATTAAACAGCTGAAAAGCATCAGTCAGCTTTTCTGTTTTTAATGTTTGTGGATTAACAGAAGTATTCATAATCTAATCATTACTTTTATTCGTTACGAACAATAAAAGCAAAAATCAGACCATTATTTTTTGTTATTTTATTTCAATGTGTTACATAATTATAGACAGTTTATTGACACAGCCATTCTAACTATCAAGCTCTTCCAGCTCTACTGTCTTTAATAATCCTAAATGTTTTTTATCTATCTCAATTAATAAATTCCAGCCACCCAAATCCGTTACTTTTTCATCAATAATCTTGGCATAATCAAAAAGACGCGCCCTGACACCACCTTGATGGGGTTGTAACAAACATTTTCTGGTTACTTTGGTATTTGCAAAAATTTCTGATAAGGCCTGGTACAACAACTCAATACCTTCTCCCGTTTCTGCTGACAACCAGACTCTTACGGGCTGACCGGTATCATCACGATCAATATGGGCATCTACATTATCCAATAAATCAATTTTGTTAAATACTTGTAGTTGAGGAATATTATTAGCATCTATCGCTTCCAGTACCTGGTTTACCTGAAAAATAGTATCGTCTCTATCTTCGGCATTGGCATCAATAAGATGAATCAATAAATCAGCTTCACTGGCTTCTTGCAGAGTTGATCGAAATGCTGCCACCAGTTCATGGGGTAAATGTCGAATAAAACCTACGGTATCTGCCAGCACAATCTCAGAACCATTTTCCAGGCTACAGTTTCTCAGCGTAGGGTCTAATGTTGCAAAGAGTTGATCAGCTGTATAGATATTTGCACCGGTTAAGCTGTTGAATAAAGTTGATTTTCCGGCATTGGTATATCCGACCAGTGAAACAGAGGGTGTTTCTGATTTTTTTCTTTTATTACGCCCCTGTCCGCGTTGTTTGGCTACTTTTTCTAAACGCCGCTGAATTAATTTGATCCGGTTGTTCAATAAGCGACGATCTGTTTCTAACTGCGTCTCACCCGGGCCACGCATTCCAATACCCCCTTTTTGCCGTTCGAGATGGGTCCAGCCTCTAATCAGTCGTGTGGATAAATGCTTTAACTGCGCCAGTTCTACTTGTAGCTTTCCTTCAAAAGTTTGAGCGCGTAGGGCAAAAATATCTAAAATAAGTCCATTTCTGTCAACCACCCTAACCTCTAACGCTTGTTCAAGGTTTCTTTCCTGGCTGGGGCTCAAAGAATGATTAAACAGAACAATATCGGCCTGATATAGGGCAATGGCAGATTTGATTTCTTCCAGTTTTCCAGTGCCGACAAAATATTTTGGGTCAGGTCGGTGACGACGACCGGTAATGACATGGACAGGGGTAGCACCTGCCGATTTAGCCAATTCTTTCAGTTCGTATAAATCTTCTTGACCGGCTTGTAAAGTAAGATGAATCAGGATTGCCTGTTCACCTGCTTGTGGACGCTCAAACAAAAAAACACTCCATTCGTTTATTATCCGTCAATTTGTTCGTTTTCCCGGGGTAATTTAAGTGGTTTACCCGGTACAATCGTCGATATTGCATGCTTGTAAACCATTTGACTAATAGTATTTTTAAGCATGATGACATATTGATCAAATGAATCAACCCGCCCTTGTAACTTAATGCCATTTACCAGAAAGATCGAGACGGGAACATGCTCTTTTCTTAATGTATTTAAAAAATTGTCTTGCAAATTTTGACTTTTTGGCATTTTGAATCTCCTTTATTATTCTTATCCAGCAACCTTACACAGTATGCCATCAAATTTCAATGAGCAACTGTCATATAGCTTTATTATTAGGCCAAATTTGTTAAATTCAAGAAAAATAGACAAATCCTCCACTACGACAGTATCTGAATATTTAGTATCATATTATCCTATATAATATGATATCAAAAAACTGAAAAGAAATTTGCTACTGAAAGTGACGTAATTTGATTACTGTAACTCAAGGTTTGATGTGAAAAAGTTAGGTCAAACATGGAAAAATCTAAAGCTGATTTTGATACACGCCAAGCTAAACCCTGAGAAAATCTACTGGCCTTTTTACCAGGAATTTAAAAAGGCCACAAGTAAAACCCTAATGTTTGCCAAAATGAGTGCAGATAAAGGAAGCGTGGAAAAAGACACACCATTAATATTGAAAATTTAAGCAAAAAACCGCCAAAATTTCAAAAAACTATAGAAAATAATCTTGAAAACGATTACTACGAGTAGTACTAATGTAAATATTATTAGAATTTCCTCCAAAGACTGTATAGGATTTTAAAGAATTAATTCCACTTTTTTTAAGAGAAGGAACAGCAAGTAGTGAAGGCAAATATATTGAATAAGTTTTAGAAATTATTAGAGAATATAATCCAGAGCTGTCTCAATGATAAATACAGAAGATTTAAAACAAGAAATTGAACGGTTGGATGTAAATTGTTTAGAACTAGTCTATCGACTATTACAACAGTTCCCGCATAAGAAAAATACAAAATCAACGATAAACCCATTAGATTACTCTCGTCCTATTACATATTCTAAAATAGAGAATAATGACGGTTTAGCATTTGAAAATATTGAAGATGCAGCCCACTATGGCAAACAATTAAGATCTTCAGCATGGAATAGTAAAGTGGCCCCCTGAGTCAAGACAATAATTCACTGAGTTTAAGTTGTACATTCAATTTCACTTGCAACTGTACAGCGTTGCCCCAGTTTTATCTTTGCTTCCGTTGTTT
>VAPL010103863.1_pt1 | contig 13285 bp, 10 predicted proteins | sample 3395061 | NCBI WGS metagenome assembly VAPL01 (sample SAMN08290444, study PRJNA428436) | hydrothermal vent metagenome | isolation source: Deep-sea hydrothermal vent chimney 2 | place: Pacific Ocean: Juan De Fuca Ridge | depth 2182 m m | reverse complement strand
GTTTTTTCTGCCAGATCTTCCAGCGAAACCGCAATCGCTAAAAACTCTCCCAGCGAATCCCAGCGTAAATGATTTTGATCTAATACCTGCTGCACATGTTTTGGTGCTGAACCACCGGCACCAGTTTCAAATAATCCACCCCCGGCAAGTAACGGTACAATCGATAACATTTTTGCACTGGTACCTAATTCTAAAATTGGAAATAGATCAGTTAAGTAATCACGCAGTACATTTCCGGTTACAGAGATTGTATTCTCACCGGCTTTCACTCTGTCTAAGGTATAACGAATCGCATCCACCGGTGACATGATTTTTATTTGCAGGCCGGAAGTATCGTGATCTTTTAAATACGTTTCCGCTTTGGCAATAATATTGGCATCATGTGCGCGGTTTTTATCTAACCAGAAAATAGCTGGTTGGCCGGTTGCCTTCGCACGATTTACCGCCAGTTTAACCCAGTCCTGAATCGGTAAATCTTTGGTCTGGCACATGCGCCAGATATCACCGCTTTCAACTTTATGCTCCATTAACGTATTACCCGCGGCATCCGTAACTTTTACCGTGCCGTTCTCAGGGATTTGAAACGTCTTATCATGCGAACCATACTCTTCAGCCTTTTGCGCCATCAGCCCCACGTTGCTTACGTTACCCATGGTGGTGACATCAAATGCACCGTGCTGCTTACAAAATACAAATACCTCCTGATAAATACCCGCATAACAACGGTCGGGAATCATCGCTAGCGTATCGTGTAATTTATTATCTGTGCCCCACATTTTTCCGGATGAACGTAAAGCCGCAGGCATCGATGCATCAACAATCACGTCACTGGGTACATGCAGGTTAGTAATACCCTTATCTGAATTCACCATCGCCAGTTCAGGTCGCGTCTGATAAACCGCCTGAATATCATCTTCAATTTGCTTACGCTGATCATCCGCCAAGCCGGCAATTTTTGCGTAAACATCGCCCAGACCATTGCGCGTATCCACACCCAGTTTTTCAAAAACTTCACGGTGTTTTACAAATACATCTTGGTAATAAACATTAACCGCATGGCCAAACATAATCGGGTCGGACACCTTCATCATGGTGGCCTTTAAATGCAGAGACAATAAAATGCCCTGGGTTTTTGCTTCCTGCATCTGCTGTTCAAAAAAGTCACATAAAGCATTACGACTCATCACCGAGGCATCTATCACTTCACCCGCCAGAACCGACGTTTTTTCTTTTAATACCTGCGTGCTACCACTTTCACTCAGCAGTTCAATTTTCACATCGCCAGCAGCTTCAATTACAACCGATTGCTCACTGCCATAAAAATCACCCGCTGACATTGAAGCCACGTGAGATTTTGAATCGCCACTCCACTCACCCATAGAATGGGGATGTTGCTGTGCATACTCTTTAACCGGCGCCGCAACCCGACGATCTGAATTACCTTCACGCAACACCGGGTTTACCGCACTGCCCAGCACTTTGGCATAACGAGCTTTAATGGCCTGTTCCGCATCATTTTGCGGGGCTTCCGGGAAATCCGGCACAGCGTAGCCCAGAGACTGTAATTCTTTAATTGCCTCATTTAACTGTGGAACAGAGGCACTAATATTCGGTAATTTAATAATATTTGCATCCGGCGTTTTCGCCAGTTCTCCCAACTCAGCCAGTGCATCGCTCTGCTTTTGCTCATCTTTTAAATTATCGGGGAAATTCGCTAAAATTCGGCCTGCCAGTGAAATATCCCGAGTCTCAACATCGACACCCGCAGCACGTGTAAACGCCTGCACAATAGGCAGCAGGGAATAGGTTGCTAAAGCGGGGGCTTCGTCAGTTTCGGTATAGATGATTTTTGAGCTTGGCATGGGCTATATCTCTGATTATTGGTTTTGTAAAGACTGCACATTATATTTCAGAACGCTGACAGATTCCAATTATCTCACCTGCCTGAGCAGGAAGTCAGTAGACATAGATTGTCGAATAAACTTATTCTGATATACTGCGTCGCCTGCGCCCGTAGCTCAGCTGGATAGAGTGCCACCCTCCGGAGGTGGAAGTCACAGGTTCGAATCCTGTCGGGCGCGCCATATTTTCAGGCTCTGTTTTTGACCCGAGCAAAGAAAGACAGAGATAAACATAACCCGCCTGATTGAGTATCTTCGATTTAAATCATAATACTTACGCTGCTATAGCAGCGTAAACACACGACTAATTCAATAAAACCGACTGCGTGGCACTTTATACAGCTTCACTTTATTCGACCCGCCTTTTACTTTAATGCCGCGTAATACCGGTGCATTGCCAAAACAGAATGATTCCATGGGCTTATCCATAAGAATAATGGTCTCACCTTTATACACCGTCACCACAACTGACAAGCGATCGCCGCATTTACCTTCTATATTGGGGTTAAAAATTTTAGGCCGGATAACAAACCGATAATTAACCGCACCAAGCTTGCAGCTTAAATTTAATTCTGTTTTTTGTGACAGAACTTTTCGCTTTGATCGATCTTCGTATGCAATTAATTCCCAGGGATTATATGTGCCCTGTTCAGCATTAAATGCGAAGTTTTTACCTGACTCTCCCCATTTCACTTCATTTTTCAGTTTGACTTCATTTTTAGATGGATCACAGGTAAAGGTAATTATCGGCCACGGACGATCCGCCTGAGCCATTACAGAATATAAAACCAGTATAAAACCCACCGGCATCTTTAATCGTTTAAGTACTACCCCTGAGTTCATATTTCCCTGTTCCAGCAATTATGATGTTCTAATATAAGCATTTTCGACTATCGGTAAAATGGCTGCGCCACATTTAACATGAGAGCCTGACACATAATAAAGGTAATACAGTGACCATACAATTGGCACCATTTCGATATCATGGGTAAGACAGAACCGTCGGCAATTTGTCAAATAAACAACAGACCTTGACTACAAGCAGTCTGAGAGAGTAATAACTCACATCTATTTATGTTTTTCTGACAGCAGAGCCATTATATTGAATCTATGCATAGCTCAGGCCAATTCTGTTACAGGCTGGTTAAAAAATCTTCCATTACATTTTATATAGTTCATAATTAGTAAACCATCCTTAAACCACTTTTGATTTCGACAGCTTAATCTCAAAATATATGACTTCATCAACTATAAACAATCAGATAAGCCAGTTAAAAAAGTCTATTGCTCAAATTATGCTTAGAGATCAGTTTTCAGCTCGGCGCAAGATTCAATCTATTCAGTCACGCTTCAAGGCCAGTAAACCCGTCGAACAACAACTTGTCAATCTTCAAAAACAAATCGACAAATCCGCCGAAAAATTTAAGCTACGGTTACAGAATAAGCCAGTAACAAGCTACCCGGATGAGCTGCCGGTCAGTCAAAAGCGCGATGAAATCATCACCGCTATTAATAATAATCAGGTTATCATTATCTGTGGTGAAACCGGCTCGGGAAAAACCACTCAACTCCCTAAGATGTGCCTTGATGCCGGCCTCGGCATTCACGCCATGATTGGACACACTCAACCACGCCGATTAGCAGCACGCTCAGTTGCCAATCGTATAGCTGAAGAACTAAACACTCAGGCCGGAAATGCGGTGGGCTACAAAGTGCGCTTCGATGATGCACTCAATGAACTCAGCCTGATAAAATTAATGACCGATGGCGTTTTATTATCTGAAATTCATCACGACCCTTTTCTCAATCAGTATGACTGTATCATTATTGATGAAGCACATGAACGCAGTTTAAATATCGATTTTTTGCTGGGTTATCTAAAGCGCCTGATCACTAAACGGCGTGATTTAAAAATCATTATCACCTCTGCAACGATTGACCCGCAACGCTTTGCAAAACATTTTAATGATGCACCCATTATCGAAGTCTCTGGCAGAACATTCCCTGTTGATGTTGAGTATCGCAACACTGAAAATGAAGATGGCGACACACGCGATCTTTCTGCTGCCATTGCAGACTGTGTTGATGAAATTTCTCATCATAAGCTTAACGATAACTGTGGCGATATTCTGGTATTTTTAAGCGGTGAACGTGACATACGTGAAGCCGCGGATTATTTATCCAAGCAAAATTTACGTAATACAGAAATTCTACCTTTACTGGCACGCCTGTCTGCTGCCGAACAAAACAGAATATTCAAACCCTCAGGTTCAAAACGCCGAATTATCTTATCAACCAATGTAGCGGAAACCTCACTGACTGTTCCCGGCATTAAATATGTTATTGACAGTGGCCTGGCCCGTATATCTCGTTATTCATGGCGCAGTAAGATTCAACGTCTACCGATTGAAAAAATTTCGCAGGCTTCTGCCAATCAGCGTAAGGGGCGTTGCGGGCGTGTTAGTTCCGGTATATGTTATCGCCTGTATTCTGAAGATGATTTTAATTTACGCAATGAGTTTACCGATCCGGAGATACAGCGTACCAATCTGGCCGCGGTTATTTTACAGATGCAGAATATGCAACTGGGGCAGGTAGAAGACTTTCCATTTGTTGAGCCACCGGATAGCCGACTAATCAGTGACGGCTACAAATTACTTTATGAATTAGGCGCAATAAATGACAGTCATCAAATAACGCCCACTGGAAAACAGCTGGCACGCCTGCCTATTGACCCGAAACTTGGCCGCATATTAATTGAATCCGTTAAAGAACACTGCTTAAATGAAACATTGGTTATCGTTTCTGCGTTAGCCGTACAGGACCCGCGTGAGCGACCACTCAACAAACAACAGGCAGCAGATGAAGCACATAAGAAGTTTACCGATAAAAGATCCGACTTTATCAGCTGGTTAAATTTATGGAATAAATACCATTCAAGCAGACAAACTTTATCCGGTAATAAGTTGCGAAAATGGTGTAAAGATAATTTTATTTCCTGGCTTCGGATGCGTGAATGGATTGATACCCACAGACAGATTAGTAAAATGCTGAAGGAGCTAAAACTCAAATTTAATACCAGCGATGCCAGCTATGACCAAATTCACCGGGCACTCATTACCGGCTTTTTAAGTCAGATTGGTTTTAAAGAGGAAGGCCATGAATATCAGGGCTGCCGGCAGCGAAAATTTCATATTTTCCCCGGTTCCGGTTTATTTAATCATGGCCCAAAGTGGGTAGTTGCATCTGATATTGTAGAAACACAAAAAGTCTATGCACGCCATCTAGCAAAAATAGAGCCTCAATGGGTAAACGAAAAAGCCGGCCATCTAATTCGCCATAATTACACAGAAGCTCACTGGGAAAAAAAATCAGCGCAAGTCAGCGCCACTCGAAAATCGACTCTTTTCGGTTTATTAGTTAACCCCGGCACTAAAATTAATTATGGCCCTGTCAACCCAAATGAGTCCCGTGAAATTTTTATTCGTAGTGCACTTGTTCAGGGTGACTTCGATTGTAAACACGACTTTTATTTAAAAAATCGTCAGCTCATTAATGAAATTGAAACCCTCGAAGCCAAGTCTCGACGTCAGGACATATTAATTGATGATAATGATTTATATGAGTTTTACGAAAATAACTTACCTGACAATATATATAGTGGCCCACAACTTAATAAGTGGGTTAAAAATCATGACCAGCGTATATTAATTTTAAACATAGATGATTTGATGAAGCAGGATGCCAGCCATGTTTCCCAACTGGATTTTCCTGACACTATTTTAATTAATGATATTCGGTTTCCACTGTAGTATCACTTTGACCCCAGTCACCACTGCGACGGCATCACCCTGATAACACCAGCAGCGGCCCTGACCTCACTCACAACAACATCATGCGACTGGCTGGTGCCTGGCTTACTACTTGAAAAAATGACCGAGCTTATTCGTTCATTACCCAAGCAACTGCGTAAAAACTTTGTCCCTGCACCAAATTTTGCCGAACTTTGCTTTGATGAACTTAATGCGGGAGCCCAAAGCCTAACGGCTTCCATGTCAACACACTTGAAAAAAATAACCGGCACAGAAATTCCTTACGATGCGTGGCAGGAAAATAAATTAGCTGATTATCTGCATTTTAATTTTAAGGTTATATCCGCCGATGGAAAAACACTGGATCAAAATAGAAGCCTGAGTTTACTGCAGCAGAAATTTTCAAATTTTTCTGACCATAGCCAACCTGTCACTAAAACCCACAGCATTGAACAAACCAATGTGGATTATTCAATTTTAGACAAACTGCCCGAATCAGTTGATGCCGATAACAATGGCATTATTATGAAAGCCTACCCGGCACTGGTAGTTTCAAAACAGGCCGCAGGCAACAAACAGATTGATATACGTCTTATTCATTCTAAATGTCAGGCTCAACAACTGCATTTTATCGGTTTGCGACAATTGTTTTTAAATGCATTATCACAGCCCGTTAAGCATTTGAAATCTACCTTATCCGGGCAGCAGAAATTGTGTGCTAAATACATTTCTATTGGTAACTGTGAACAGCTGAAATTACAGATTATTTATCGTATTATTGACCAACTGTTCACCCGGTTTCAGCCAGTTTCAAAACAGGAATTTGAGCAATTGCTCGAGAATCGTCAGCACATTGATGAACAAGCTACAACATTGATTTATTTGCTGGGTGAAATTCTCGACGCCTATCATGACATCAGAAAGAAACTCAAAAACCCGCCACTCAACTGGCTGGATGCAATGACCGATATACAGGACCAGTTAAATAACCTGTTACATAAAGACTTCATAATCAGCACCCCTCAGGACAACCTGAAAAACTTTAGCCGCTATTTAAAAGCCATCGATAAGCGCTTAGAAAAACTGCAAACCAACCCTGAACGGGACCGTAAAGCCAGAATCGAAGTTTCTGCCCTCTACAGCGAATACCACAAGCGGGCTGAAGCGTTAAAAAAGCACAATCAACAATCTGAGCAACTGACTCAGTATCGCTGGTTACTCGAGGAATATCGCATATCACTGTTTGCGCAGGAGATTAAAACACAGATACCGGTTTCTGCTAAGCGCCTCAAAAAAGCCTGGAACGATATTTCTGACGCCTGACGGAATAACCTTACTGTTTATAATCTATATTAGTATATCTTTATTATTTGATATACTGCAAAAAATTTTAATTTAACCATGCTATGCTTTTAGGCCTGATGATGACTATTTATAATGTATTACTAAAAAAGCCGCCGCTTATATTGGCTCTGCTACTACTCAGCCTGAGTACACTGCAAACAACTGTTGCGCAAAACAGAGGAGAAAGCCTCTATCAGGAGAACTGCTCAATCTGCCATGGTATTGATGGGCAGGGAGGAATGGGGATCCCACTGGCTTTTGATGACTTTTTAAAATCAGCCTCAAAAGACTACATTAAACAAAGTATTTGACTCGGTCGCCCAAACCGAATAATGCCGTCTTTCTACTGGATGCCTGAGTCGGATATTGATGAAATTATTAAGTTTATTGACAGCTGGCGTAAAAGTCCGGCACCTCAATGGAAAAAAGACACGATTGCAGCCGATAAAGTTGCCGGTAAAGCCCTGTTTAAACAGAAATGTATGGCTTGTCACGGTAAAAATGCACAAGGTGGAAAAGGCTCCGGACTACACTTTTCGCGAACCAATGGCATAGCAATCACGCCACCGGCACTCAACAATCAGGGCCTGCTTAACTCAGCACCTGATGAAATGCTGAAATTCATTATCACTAACGGTCGTAAAAATACGCCTATGCCATCGGCGAAAATGCTGGGCCTTAGTGAAACTGATATTAAAAATCTTGTCAGTTATATTCGAAGTTTTCAGCAAAACCACTTAACCCACAAGTCGCTATACCACGAAGAACCAGCCAGTCTGATAGTCGAATCGCCTTATTCTTACAGCGAAACTATAGATAATGTAAAGCGTGCAATTACCGGTTCAAATTTTGTCCATATTCGCGATCAGGCTCTCACCCATGGCTTTGACGTACAGGCCAGTGAAGCCGCGAACAGTAAACAGACAATTATTTATTTCTGCAGCTTCAGTTTTTTATATGATGCTTTAAAAATTGATCCGCGAGTCGGGATGTTTTTACCCTGCCGGATTACGGTGACAGAGCAGGACGGTAAAGTACAGATGATGAGCATTAACCCCAAGCACCTCAGTCAGCTATTTAATAATAACGAGCTTGACGAATCATGTGATCAGATGCATGAGGTTTATACCAGTATATTAGAGGATGCCAGCCTGTGATCTTAATCCGCCAATATTTAATTTACTGTATCCTTGCCAGTGCTTTTTTTAGCGCCGCCAGTCAAGCAGTTGTCACTGGCGAGATGGTCATGGTCCGTTCATCAGAGGCCTTTCCCGAAACCATGGCCATGTTACAGGAAGCCATTAAAAAGCAAGGTTACGAGCTAAGCAGAATTCAACGAGTTGATGTTGGCTTAAGTAAAAAAGGCTATAAAACTGATAAGTACCGGGTGGTTTTTTTCGGTAAAGGAAAACAGATTCAGGAGATTTCTGCTAAATATCCTCAGCTCATTCCTTACTTACCACTTAAGATAGCTATTTTTGCAGAAGAAGATAACACTATTTTAATTAGTGTAAACCCAACAATTTATAATGACCTTTTCAAGCACCCTGACTTAAAACCTGTATTTAATATTTGGCTAAAGGATATAACTCAAATACTTAATTCTGTGCAAATTGAAAATTGACAGCTATTATTAGACGTAATCTGTTTAAAAAAACAAATAATATTATGTCTGCAGAAAATAGAAAACATTTACGTATCGGGCTGATTGTTGATATCGAGCTCACACTTCCCGGTCAGGACATGATTAATGTTCGCACTCGCAATATCAGCGATGGTGGACTCTACCTGATTCTTGATGACATCGAGCTCCCCTCGGTTGATACAGAAGTAAAAGTCCGGCTAAAGAATCAGTTAGGTGACGGCGAAGAGCCGCCGATTAATCGAGCAAAAGTTGTGCGCCATGAGCCGGATGGAATAGGCCTGGTATTTTTAGAATAAACCAGTGATATCGCATTGATATAACATGATGAATAAAGCCTAAAAATCAGGCTTTAATCTTCATGAGCTTTATGACCGGCTCATTTAGCTCGGCATCATCACTAAACCCTGACACCAGCAAAACCCTGTTTCCCACATCCAGCTGGCTTAATTCAGCCACTTTATTACACAAGCCCTGCCAGTCATGGGTGGTTTTTTCCTCGATAAATATAGGCACCACTCCCCAGTTCAAAGACAGTCTACGGCAAACCACACGATTACAGCTCACACCAATTAACGGCACAGCTGGCCGATCTGCCGACAATACTCTAGCGGTAGAACCACTTCGAGTCGGCACAATAATTCCGTGCAACCCTAACTCGGATGACAACGACTTAACCGCTGTGGCAATGGCTTTTCTATCGAGCTCAATAATATCTGCGCATTGCTCAAAGTCAGCCTCACCAAACTTTTCATGTTGCCATTGATAAGCTTCAATCTCGCGTAAAATATCATCCATCATTTCTACTGCCAACAGCGGAAACTCACCACTGGCGGTTTCTGCAGATAACATCACCGCATCAGCACTCGCCAACGCTGCAGTTGCCACATCACCTACTTCAGCTCTGGTGGGTTTGGAGCTGACAATCATTGACTCAAGCATTTGTGTTGCAACAATAACCGGCTTGGCATGTAAGCGTGCTTTATTAATTAAATCTTTCTGAATTAGCGGTACCTGTTGTGCACGCATTTCAATACCCAGGTCACCACGTGCCACCATAATCCCATCTGCTTCAGCCAGTATTTTGTTAATGCATTTTACCGCTTCCGGCTTTTCAATTTTTGCTATAACGGGAATATCACCACCCAAACTGTCAATATATCGTTTCAGTATTTTAATACATTTTTCATCGCGCACAAAACTCAGAGCCAAAAAGTCTGCCTCTAACTCGATTGCCAGCTGAGTATCTTTCTTATCTTTTGCGGTAAAGCTATTTGTTGAGATTGAAGAGTCAGGTAAATTTAAACCTTTATTATTTTTTAACACACCGCCATAAATAACTTCACACTTTACTTCTTTATTCTTTATTGATTTAACTTTTAATTCTAACTTACCATCATCCAGTAAAATTCTTTCGCCTTTTTTCACGTCTTTATACAAGCTTTTATACTGTGACGCTATTAGACCAGGCCGGCCCTTTGAAACAGAGCAGCTAACAATCACATCATCACCGGATATTAATTCTATTTCACCATTTTCAAATTCACCCACGCGTATTTTAGGGCCACATAAGTCCATCAATATGCCGACATATATTTTTTTACGTTTTGAAATTTTACGAATTCGTTCTGCTAGCTGACGATGCTCCTGGTGGGTACCATGTGACATATTTAAGCGAAATATATTGGCTCCGGCTTCAATTAATTCTGTAATTTTTTTTTCACTTTTACTGGCCGGCCCTAGCGTACAAATTATTTTTGTTCGGCGCCAGTGTAAATGTATTTCTCTAATTTTTTCTGATAACGGCATACTATTCTCGATTTTTTACAAATCTTGAGTCTTACAAGACAAGAATTAAGTGTAGCTCATATATCATGAAATTTTGGGCTTAATACTAGAAAGAGGTATTGGAAGCAGGCTCACACTCTGGACAGAGGTGCTGTTTTGACTGCGAAAGCCAGAGACTGTTTATCATTAATAACGCGCCGACAATAACGACAACCATTAAACTGTATTTTGCACTCATGTTTAATCCTTTAACAACATTTAAATTTACAATTGAATATAATTATTTTTATAATTTAAATGAGTTTAATGAGCTGAACAGGTTTTTCCTAAACCTGTTTCACATTTTGAAAACTATCTCATTAAAAATAAATAATAAGCCGGCAATATTACTGTTATCTTTATTTTTTGCAGGTGGAGAGAAATTTAGCCGATGGGCTGTTACAGGGATTAGATGAAAAACTTTCTTCATTTTTAGGCTGTGTTGTCACTGGGGTTTTCTCTTTAACCTGACTGCGCTGAGAGGTCGCCTGTACACGCTGTTTTTCTGCCTGTACTCTTTGCAGCTCTAATGCCTGTGTCTGCTGCTGCATTTTAAGGCGCTGCTCTTCTACTGCCAGCGCGTCCAGGCGAATTCTTTCTTCCCGCAACAGTTTCAGACGATGCTGCTCAAGGTCAGCTTCTCTTTTCTCGGCTTTTAATTTTAACCGGCGCTCTCTTGCACGCGCTTTAGATTCTGCTAACTCGGCTTCTCTGGCACGCGCCTGAGCCTTCTCAAGGCGTCTAGTGGCTTTACGTTCCTGAGCAGCAAGAATTTCAGATGCTCTCAATTCTGCCGCCCGTATTTCCTCCTGTGCCTTTGCCGCCTGTAAAGCCGCATCTCTTTCTCTTTCCAGTGCGCGGGTAACCGCTATCGCCGCATCGCGCTCTTTTTGTAATGCTTTAAATTCCCTGCTTTCAACTGCACGCTGCGACTGAGTGCTCATACCCTGTTGCACAGCCTGCCGGTTAATATTATCCGTTCCTCCAAACATCATCCAGGCTGCCACCATCATAATGATTGAGGCAATAAACATCCCCCCGACCAATGCAAATAAAATCAGGCTTATGCCTTTTTTAGGTGGCTCCTCAATATGAACAATGGGATAAACATCTTCCACCGGTTGCTCATACCTTGCCACCGCTTCTGTTTCACTATTAGCAACCTGATCTACACTTTCATCATGTTTCGACTCGACCTCAGAAACAACCGGTGATTCAATCTGTTCAGACGCTGCAACGACTTTCTTCGATTGCGTTTTATCCGGCTCCTCAGCGTGCTCATCATTTAGACTTTCAGCAGATGAAGTTGATGTCTGTTTGCTGGCATTTTTTTCGGGGGGCTTATTCACATTAATCGGGGTGACATTTGTATCGTCAAGAGCTGTTTCCGGTGAATGACCCACTGAAGCATTCATGACCTGCTGTTTATCCGTAGCACTGATGCCCGGTTGATCCACTGGCATAGATGCATCACGACTATTTGCAACAGCTGCTGACTGTTGCAGCGTTTGCTGCGCAAGCTCAGCAACTATAGTCTCATTATTATGATTCTTTAAAGTCTCGTCCGCTGAAGTATTAACTGATGCTTCAGCAACACGTTCATTCGCCTGTGTTTTCTGCCGGTCATTTGCACGCTCAATCGCTAATGACTCTGCCTGATGGCTCACCGTTGTGGTTGGTTGTCCCGTATTAAATGTTGGAATGATGCTGTTACTGTGTTGCTCACGTACCACATCGTGGACCAGGTCTTCGCTAATTGTTTGCGTCTGTTCTGCAAAACCATAAACCAGTGATGTATCACACAGCAAATTAATTAAGCGCGGTGTGCCTCCACTGTATTTAAAAATCGCACTGCAGGCATCAGAAGTAAATATTGGTTTTTCAGCGCCTGCTACACTCAATCGATGTTCTATATAGGCCTGTGTTTCTTCAACGCTTAGTGACTCTAAATAATAATCTACCGCAATTCGCTGGGCGAACTGCATCAGCTCTGGTTTACGCAGTGTTTCGCGTAAGGCGGGTTGGCCCGCTAGAATAACCTGCAGAACCTGATCTTTGTCCGCGTTAATGTTCGATAACATACGCAATTCTTCAAGCGTATCGGCACTCATATTTTGTGCTTCGTCGACGATTAATACGGTATGTTTATTTTGCGCGTATTGATCTATCAGAAACTCTATAAACATCTGATGCATCTGCGCCTTGCTTTTACCATCGCCATCAAGGCCAAACGCCATTAGCACCCAGTTAAGCAACTCACCAAATGAATGGTGAGTATTGGTAATCAGCCCCACCTTTGTATCGTCACCTAACTCACTTAACAGACGTCTGATCAGGGTAGTTTTACCGGCGCCTGTGTCTCCACATATAACACTGAATCCTGCCTGATTCATCATGCCGTATTCCAGTAATGTCAGGGCGCGCTGATGCTTCGGACTTAAATACAGATAGTCCGGGTCGGGTAATAGTGTAAATGGCTTTTCCTTAAGACCGTAAAAGGTTTCATACATGGTGTTCACAAGCTCCTAACTTGTTTTCATTTTATTATAATATAATGTGAATAATGTCTGTGATTGCCACAAAAGACAAACAGATTGTACTTATATACTGATTAAGACTCGCTTCATTATATACTCTGCCATGTCTTCCAGTCGGCTTTATTTTCTGAGATGTGAAACAGCGCCGCTACCACATGCCGGTCATATTTAGTTTCTGACTGCTTAAGCAATGTATTCACCACATCTTCCACTGCTCGACCT
>VAPL010175831.1_pt1 | contig 13288 bp, 11 predicted proteins | sample 3395061 | NCBI WGS metagenome assembly VAPL01 (sample SAMN08290444, study PRJNA428436) | hydrothermal vent metagenome | isolation source: Deep-sea hydrothermal vent chimney 2 | place: Pacific Ocean: Juan De Fuca Ridge | depth 2182 m m | reverse complement strand
CTGTTCTTAGATGAGATCGGTGACATGCCCAGTCCATTACAGGTAAAATTACTGCGCGCCCTTCAGGAAGAAACCATCCGCCCCCTGGGGCAGAGTCAATCCATTAAGGTGGATGTCCGGATTATCGCCGCCACCTCCAAAAACTTGCCGGAAGAGATCAAAGAGGGGCATTTCAGGGAGGATCTTTTTTACCGGATAAATGTTCTGGCCATTGAAGTACCGGCCCTGCGTCACCGCCCGGAGGATATCCCCCTGTTGGTTGATTTCTTTCTCAAAAAATACAACCAGCGCCTGAACCTGACCTTTAAGGGGGTGGAAGGGCCGTGTATGCAGAAGTTAATCAACTATCCCTGGCCCGGCAATGTCCGGGAACTGGAAAATATTATTGAACGCAGCATGGCCCTCGGTGAGGGGGATATGCTGCGAGCCGATGATCTTCCTGATGAACTTCGCCGGCGGGGCTGCGGCACTCAGCTTGGTATCGACAATTTCGACGGCTTTTCCATCAAAAAGAACCGGGCGGTTATGGAAAAGGCCCTGATTTCCAAAGCCCTGTCAGAGACCCATAACAACCGCACCAGGGCCGCCGCCCTCCTGGAGATAAGCATCCCGGCCCTTCTCTATAAAATAAAAGAATATGGCCTTACCGACCTGCGGAATAAAAATTAATGACTGTTATTACCCTGACTACAGATTTTGGCCCCGACAGTCATTATAGCGGCCAGATGAAGGGGGTTATCAGCAGCCGGGCTCCGCGGGCGGCGGTTATTGACCTCTGCCATACCATCCGCCGCCACGACGTCGCCCAGGCCGCCATGATAATTGCGTCATCCTGGCGTTTTTTTCCGCCCGCCGCCATCCATATCGTGGTGGTTGATCCGGGGGTGGGCGGAGAGCGGCATATTATACTGCTGACGGTGGGCGGCCATTATTTTATAACCCCGGACAACGGGGCGGTGAGCCGTCTGCCGCTTAATCATCCCGAGACCAGGTGCTTTATTGTCCAACGCCCTGACCTTTATCTCAAGCCCCTGAGCCGCACCTTTCACGGCCGGGATATAATGGCTCCAGTGGCCGCCCGTCTCTCTCTGGAGGGACGGGCGCAAGATTACGGCCCGGAGATTCCGCCCCGCCGGTTAATCACCCTGCCGCTGCCCCCTCCCCCCAAATTCAACAGCGGCCGGCTGCGCGGCGTAATTACAGATATTGATTACTTCGGCAATATAACAACCAATATAAAGAGCGCTGATCTGGCGCGCCTGTCAACACCGTTCTCCGCCCGTCTTAATAACACCCGGATAACTCTCATGGCTGAGAGCTATGAGCAGGCGGCTCCCGGCAGACCGCTTCTCATTATCAACAGCTCAGATTCTCTGGAGATTGCCGTTAATCAGGGCCGGGCGGCGGATTTACTCCAGGCTGAAATCGGGATGCCGGTAATTATTGAGACAGACGACAGGGCATGAGCAAACCATATCACCAGGAGTTGGAACTTTTACGGCAGGATCTGCGGGAAATTGATCAGGATCGGGACATGCCGGGCGGAGAAGTCCGCGGTCTGACGTTGAACCCCAGCCTCAGGCTGCGGCAGGTAAACTGGCACGGCCTGCCCGCCCGGATCGGGGATAAAAGAGCAGAGCCCGTTTCCGGGCGGGAGTTTATCCTCACCTATTATGACCCGTCCATCGGCCTGATACAGAAAACAGCCTGCGACAACGAGCTGCTGGCCGTTAAAATCATAGCCGAAGACCTCAGCCCCGCCGAGACTGCCAGGGAGGGCGGAGTGCCGGTGGGTACCGTTGACCGTCTGCTTCAGGAGGCGGTGGACAGCGGCCTTCTGCTCCGGCCGCCCTCGGCAATCCGACGGCCGGAGTCCTTCCCCCGCGGCCGGGGGATTGACCAGATCTTCATGACGGCCCGGGTCTTTACCCTGCAATGGCATATCACCCAGAGCTGCGACCTCCACTGCCGCCACTGTTACGACCGCAGCCCCAGACCCGCCATGCCTTACACCCAGGGATTGCAGATACTGGATGACCTCCGGGAGTTCTGCCTAACAAAAAATGTCCAGGGCCAGGTCTCATTTACCGGCGGCAACCCCCTGCTCTATCCCCATTTTCTAAAACTGTATCAGGCGGCGGTGGACAGAAACCTACAGGTGGCAATCCTCGGGAATCCCGCCGGCCGGGAGATAATGGAGAAAATCTGCGCCATCCAACCGCCCCTCTTTTATCAGGTCAGTCTGGAGGGTCTAAAGGAACATAATGACTATATCAGGGGCTCCGGGCATTTCCTGCGCATTATGAAATTTCTCACCCTGCTTCGGGAGTTGCATATTTATTCAGTGGTGATGCTGACCCTGACTAAGGCCAATATGGAGCAGGTTCTGCCCCTTGGTGAACTCTTACAAAACCAGACAGATGAATTTACCTACAACCGCCTGGCCATGGTGGGGGAAGGCGCCAGCCTCCAGTCAGTAACGCCGGAGGATTACGAGGAATTCGCGGCCCGCTATCTTACCGCCTGCCGCCATAATAATGTTCTGAGCCCCAAAGACAACCTCCAGAATATCCTCCGGCGCCGCGCGAACCTCCCCCTTTTCGGCGGCTGCGCCGGTTACGGCTGCGGGGCGGCTTTTAATTTCCTTGCCGTTCTGCCCGACGGCGAGGCCCATGCCTGCCGTAAACTGCCGTCCTATATCGGTAACGCCTTTAAGGAGACGATCAGTCATATATACAACGGCGAACCGGCCCGCCGCTACCGCCAGGGCAGCGAGGCCTGCACCCACTGCGATATCAGGCCGGTATGCGGCGGCTGCCTGGCAGTAGCCCACGGCTTCGGTCTCAACATCTTTACGGATAAAGACCCTTATTGTTTCCTTTAATTTTTTTCTAAACGGCAGGCGACTCTGAGCGATAAACGGCGGAAATAATAGACCAGCAGAGCCGCCAGCATACCGGCCCCGGCCACAAAGGACATAATCCAGTAAAAGACATCAACCCCATAATTATCAGTCACATAACCGCCGCTGGAGGTGGCAATAGAGCCCAGCCCGAAGATGAGGAAAAAATTGACCCCAAAACCCATGCCATGAGAGGCTTTGCGGGTATATTTGGCAATAAGATAATTCTGGGCCGGCTGCCAGGCGTAATAAATAAGGCTGAAAAGGGCGGCATAGACAATTAACGGGGTATTGGAACTCCGGCTGACAAAATAGAGCAGAGGGGCCACACAGAGGAAAATAAAGGCGGGGAACAGCTCCGGCTTTTTCAGTTTATCATTGATATAACCCCCGAACCAGGCCCCGACAAGCCCCATGGAGAGAACCGCCGTGGTCAGATAACCCGCCATAACCACCGGATGATCGTTGTTGGTGATAAAATGAATCTCCTGGCGGAAAAGGGCCGGGAAAAAGGTGAGAGAACCCCGGAAAATAAAGCCGGAAAGGGTACTCACCAGAAAAAGAACCAGAAGCGAGACCGGAATCAGCACAAAGCCATCCCCCGCCCCGGCCTTTTCATCTCTATGGGCCTTATTGCCCGCCCGCCGTTTAAAGGCCTGTCGAAAGGAAAAATCCGCCTCCTCCGTGATTCTGGCCTTATAAAGAAACAGGGCAAAACCCAGACCGATAATCCCATAGATGATATAGGCTGAACGCCAACTGTTAAAGAGCCATATACAGGAGGCGGCAAAGAGCGGGGTCAGGAAAAGCCCCACATTGCCCATCACTCCGTGAATGCCAAGGGCCTTGCCCTTATTAACCGTCACCCGGCGGGCGATGAGGGAGAGTCCGGCCGGATGATGAATACTGGCAAACATACCCAAAAGAGCGTAGGAGAGGGCAAACCACACCAAACCATGAGACATACCCACCAGCAGGGATGACAGGGCCATACCCATAATCCCCACGGTCAGCACCCGCTTGGAGCCGAAACGATCAGCCAGCCAGCCGGCCGGGAATGCCCCCAGGCCATAGAGGAAATAGCCGACATTGGCGATAATCCCAATGTCCATAAAGCTCATGGAGTTTTCCCCGGCAATTACCACCATTACCGCCGGGAAGATGGTCATAAATCCGTGGGTAATAAAATGTGAGCAGCTGGCGAGAAGAACTACTTTATGTTCATCAGTCATTTATTACTTTCCCAGTCAATTTTCTGGCGCAGAAACGGTTGATAAAAAACCTGGCCCAGATCTTTGTCATCATGTTTATCAAATATTGATTCTTCAATCTTACGGCGGTCGATGGTGCCGAACCAGTTATCGGGCGCCGTCACATCATAATCCTGCGCCTCGGCCACGGCAATATTATACTCACTGTTGTCGTAGATATTATTATGGTCAATACGTACCTTGCGGGTCTGGTAGAGATAGATACCCTTCCGGTTGCCGGTAATCTCGTTATAACTGATCTCGGCATCGGCATTCTCCTTGGGGAAAATACCGAAATATTTATTATTTTCAATGAGATTATGGCTGATAAGAGCCTTCGAGTTACGGAAACCAATACCGCCCTTATTATCATAAATGCGGTTATGAGTAATCTTCAGATCAGAGATTTTGCCGTACCAGGGAACATCTTTGAATTCTTCCGCCTTCTTAAAACTTATACCCACCCCGTTTTTGGCGATTTCATCATGACTGACCACCGCCTCGCCCCCATGACTGTGTACCCCGTCATAGGCGAACATAATCTTGCAGTATTCAATAATATTACCCCGGCTGCCGAGAAGATTAATGGCTCCCCAGTCCTTGGGCCGGGCGTCAATAGCGGCGGAGGTAAAGACGATACGGCGTTCAGGAGTACCCCTGGCAATAATCCGGCCGCGGATGATGAGCTCCACCTCCGGGAAATAGGGGGATTCGATCCCGAACATATTGGCCGGTGATTTTTCATCAACTCGTTTAAATTTGATCACCGTGCCGGGTTTAATGGTGAGGGTTACCCCCGGCGGCACATAGATATCACCATTTACCAGCACTATCCCCGACCAGGTTGTGTTCTGTTTCAGGGTCTGCTTGTTAAGGGTGGTGGTCTTCCGGCTGCCGGCGCAGGCGGTGAGCAGGATCATAAGACTGAGGATAATGGCGCGTAATTTATTCATGAATTACCTTTCCTGTATAAAATCATGGCCGGCATTTCAGCTCGACAAGGCAGAGGGAGTACTGTACTGCCGAGCAGTTACAGGCTGGTGATTATTGTTACCTTTTAGGCATCATGCTTCCAAGTAACAAAAGTGCATTAAGGATGGTTGGTGGTTTGATGCCGGGAGACAGATTAAATTTTTCCCCTGCACCGAGGGGACTGAATTTTTTTCGCATTTGTTGGCGAAAATTATTCTGTCCCCGAATCGGAAGCTACGAAAAATAAAATCAGTCTCCTTAGTTCTGATCTACCACCACTTTCGCATACGATCTTTGTCATACCGCTGGAAAAGTTACTAACAAAAATGGGCAACGTATTAAATTTGTTACTTTTAAAATAGTGGCAGGGACGTATGGCAATACAACCAATAAATTTTAGTCCAGCCCCAGCTGATACTCCGGGGCGATACCATACCCGCGCCGCCGGTTTAACAACCCAACACCAATAAGCAGGGCAATGCCAAGCAGAACCGCAATCCGGGCGGCGGGCGGGGTACCGGCCGGGGTACCGCCCAGCCCCCAGTTCTGCACCAGAGCGGCCCCCACCAGCATTCCCATGGTGGTAATCCCGGCATCGGTATCCCCCTGACCGGCGGAGACCATCTGGCGCAGCGGGCAGCCGCGCACCAGTACCGCCCCCAGCCCGACCATGAACATCCCTAAAAATCCCCAGCCAAAACTTTCATTGGAACTGGGCTGACCGTGGAGGGCCAGATTAAACTGTCCGGTCAACATGCTGCTCACGGTGGCAAAAACAAAGAACGACACTATACTGATGAGCAGGCCTGTGGAGCGGGGGCAATTCATGATCTCCCGCGGCCCCCAGAGAAAAACCCTGGCAATGCCGCCGGTAATACAGAACTGGGTATGCTGCGCCCAGGCCCCAAGAATCAAACCGAAAGCCAGTGACATCCAGAAGGGGGCATGCAGGGCGGCGGAGCCCTTGACACTCATGGCGATAAAATCCGGCTTAAAGATGGTCAGCAGCAAAAGGATAAAGAAAAACAGGGGGGTGACGTAACCGCTGGCCCTCGTGGTTACAGTTGATTTCCCAAGCTGGAAACCATTTTCGATAAACTCCAGACCGACATAGATACCAGCCGCCAGGCCCACTGCCCCGGCAATGGCACCAACATCACCGGCGGCCAGGCGCAGAATCATCTTTACCGGACAGCCGATGAATACCGAGCAGCCGATAATAAGCAGAATCCCCACCAGAAAACGCAGCAATGGTGAACTGCCGCCGGTAGGCATAAAGTCACGCCGCCATAATGACCAGGCAAAGGCCCCGAGAACCAGCCCCAGGAGCTCCGGCCGCATATACTGCATACGGATATTATGTTGCAGCCCCATGGCTCCGGCTATATTCTCCAGAAAACAGGAAATACAGAGCCCGGTATTGGGGGGGTTGCCGTAAAAAGACAGGAGCATGGCTCCAATCCCGATAACGGCCCCCATGATAATATAGTCCCGATTCTTCAACAGTCCTTTCATCAACTCATCCTCACCCTTGCTACCCGCAGCCTCCGGCGATCTTGCGCAGCATATAATATAAAACCTTTTTATCCTGATCCACCCCGGTCTTACCCGCCTTCACCTCTTTCTCAATAAGGGCCTCGGCCTCGGCCACCGTGTTTTTAATCTGTTTACCCCGGAACAGGGGGGTATTTCTGTCTAAAAAATCGGGATTTAAATCCACCGCCTGCCGGTACTGACGCATGGCGGCAACAGGCCGCTGTAGGTGAAGCATAACATCCCCTTTCAACATATAAATTTTGCCATCATAGGGATAATCCTTCAGTAAAAGATCGGTCAGACTCAGAGCCCGGCGGGGATTGCCGGAGGCCAGTAAATTTTTAATGGTTTTGATTTTTTTGGCCAGCTCAGGGTTTTGAACAGCCCTCATCAGGGTTCGCCGACCGCCAGATATCCGCCTGGGTGCACTGCCCTGATAAGAGAAAATCAGCGCCAGGGCCCAGGCCAGCAATATCACCAGAGCAATGCCGGATATTTTATCTAAACGATCCATAGATGATTTTTCAAGGACGCCGCTGAAATCTTATTTCCGCCCCGCTTTCAGGGTTAAATTTAAATTATGCCGGTCAGTCTTCAGGGTCACCTCGTCTTGGCAAAGATAATCAGCTTTCGGCGGGAAATCGCTGGCCGCCCCGATATAAAAATGACCAGGGGGCAGGAAGAGGGAATAACGGCCACTTTTATCCGTCCAGGCCGACAGATAACGGGGAATCAGCTTGAATTTACGGCCCGGATCAGCAAGAGCATAGGCCAGAGCGGCAGGTTTACCATCCGGCCCCATGATCCTGCCGCTTATTTCCAGCAGGGTCTTATTGCGTTTACGGGCCTTAAGGGCCGCGTCCTTTAAGCCCATAACCGTAAAATTGTACACCATATCCTCATCTGGGCCGACATCAACTTCCACCGCCCCGCCGGAGTGCTTATCCCGCAGACCCAGGGGGCCGAACTTGCGGCCGTCCTTGCGCAATACCGCCACCGCCCAATAATGGCCCGGAGGCAGAGCCAGGGTGTATTTACCATCGCTCCCGGTACGGTTGGACATGAAATCCGCCGGTCTTTTGACATTCGGCCCCAGATAAACCGCGACATCAGCCCCGGCGGCCGGCTTGCCGCTCACCTCTGTTACCACGCCGCTCATAACATAGGTTCGCGCCGCCCCGGCCGGAACCGTAAAGGCGAGAAGAAAGAATATGATAATCAATATCTTAGTCATAAAAAACGGTAACTTCTCCAAGTGATTCGGGGACAGAATGATTTTCGCAAACAAACGCGAAAAAAATTCAGTCCCCTTGGCGCGGGGGAAAAATTTAATCTGTCTCCCGGCCCACTGTCATCTATAATCCGTGTTCTGCTTTTTAAGTTCAACCGGCTCATAGATTACCCGTCCCAGTTCCGGATCCCGGCGGCCGTCAAAAATTTTGTCCGGCCGGGTCTTGCCCTGCCACCAGTTATAACGGGCATCCACGTCCTCAGCATCGAAATCACCTACCCGGATGTCATAACGCCGGTTATCAATGAAATTATTGTGATGAATCTTTATCCCGCTCCCCTTTCTACGGATAAAAATGGCCATTTCATTATTTTTAAAGGTATTATTATGAATATCCGCCATCATTATCAAGGCCCTGAGACCAATATGATTACCTTCAAAAAGGGAGTTTTCAATCTCCACCGGCCCGCTGCGGAAACGAAAACCGCCATAGGAATTTAAAAATCGGCAATGATTCATAATCAGATTGGTAAAATGGCAGTGGATATCCCAGGCGGCATATTCAAAATCACAAAAATTAAAAAAACTGCCCATGGCCCGGTCAAGCATGATCTCACCCCAGCTGTTCGGGGCCTTGCGGCCCACGGATGTAAATCGAATCCGGCCGTCGGGCCGCCCCTGCCCCTTTATCTGACCGTAAACCTCCATACCGACCCCCTTGGCCAGCTGAACTGTCGTGCCGGGGACAATACTGAGGGCGGCGCCCCGCGGTACAGTCACATCCTTCGTGAGACGAATAAGACCATACCAGGAAAGATCAAAGGGTACCCGGGCCAGGGGCCAGGTAAAGACAAAGGGCGCGGGGGCCGCGGGCTTATAGCTCACCAGCCCCAGGGCGGGATTATCGTGCTTATCAAAAACGGCCCGGGCCATATCGGCGCCGCCCCACCAGTTATCCACTGCCCGCACGTCACCACTGGCGGTAAGACCAATGGCGTATACCCCGTTGGCCACAATATTATTGCCCTTGATTGCCCCGCTGAAGGAACGGATACCAATGCCTCTCTCACCGTTTCCAGCCACGAGATTGCCACTGATCTCGCCCCTGGTATCACGAATGCTGATCCCGTTCAGACCGTTATTCAGGACGGCGTTGGCACTCACCGTCAGGCTGTCGGTATTTCTTAATGACAGGCCGTTTTCGAGATTAGCAGCCAACAGATTATGGCTGAATCGGCCGAAAACGGCATTGGCCACCAGCAGACCAAAACGGTTGCCGGCCATGACATTACGCTCGATTACCGCCTCGCCTTCCCGTATCCGGAGACCGTCCCATTGATTATTGGCAAAGATATTATCATGAGCGGTGAGATTCTGACGGAAAAAGTTGACCCCGTTTATATTGGCAAATACCTGGTTGTTATTAAAATAAACCTCGGAGTCCCGGGCCTGAACAGCACTCTTATTATCATAAAATTGACAATCTCTGATCTCCACCAGAGATTCCTGAAACTGCAGGCCGCGATAATTATGCCGGAGGATGGTGTTGCTTACCGCCACATTGGCAAAATGAAAATGCAGACCCCGGTAGGCATCCTCAATCTGGCAGAATTCAATGAGATTACGGCTACGGTCGCTGCCGAGAATATTAATGGCATCCCAGTCACCCCGACCCCTTTTCTTCTCCGCCGAGCGAAAGATAATTGGAGAACGCGGCGTGCCCTTGGCAATAAATTCACCCTGAGCCAGGATACCGTTCTCACCGATACCGTCACCGTTGGTATCCCGTCTGGTAAACTCCACCACGGTGCCAGGCATAATAATGAGCCGGGCCTTGGGCGCTATCCGCACCTGCCCCGTAATCCGCACCCTGTCCCGCCATATGGTAGTGCCTTTTATGGTCTCATTCTTATAGACCCGGCGCAGGGGTAAATCATCGGCCAGGGTATAAATTCCGGGGGTAATTACAACATGAGGGGTATTAGAGTGCCAGACATCCCGCCTTAAATTATGGCTGATCTCCGTTTGAGAGCGTCTGACCAGGGCTTTATTAAAGATAGAGAGACCGTATTCATTACCGGTTATCACTGCCTTAGTCAGTTCTAAACGTGCCTTGCCGCCGGAGGCGATGAGGGCGTAAATATTATCTTTCATGGTGAGATTAACGGCCTTGACCATGCCCCGCAGAACATAGATGCCGTTCTGAGCCCCGCTCAAGCGGCAAAAACGCAGACCGACCTCACCGCCATCCACAATTATCCCTGACCAGCGTCCGCCGCCCGGCGGGCCGCCCGGCGCAAAGACAATGGGCGCCGCCTTTGTCCCCGCCGCCCGCAGGGTGCCGCGCACCAGAATCTCAGTGCGATGGGACAGAAATTCCGGCTTGATCTTGGTATCTTCCGCCGCCCAGACCTGAATTCTGGTGCCGGGTAAAATGGTCAGGACAAGACCGGCCGGCACCAGAACATCTTCCTTAAGCTCCACTACCCCCTTCCAGACCTCATTGGCAGTGAGTACCCGGGCCGCGGCACCATGAGCGCCGAACATCCCGGCGCAGAGGATGAACAGCGCCAGCAGATCCGGCCAGAAGCCCGGCCTATTTTTTATTTTTGCCACCACTCTGGCGCATCTTGCGGGCCCGCGCCCGCTTCTCAAACCTGCTGCGGGTCGCCTCAGGATCAGGGATTTTAAACATATTAATATTAATACCAGAGATAACCTCGCCATCTTTGCCCCGCACGGCAAGAGCCGTACCCACACCGCCGCGCACCCCAATCCCGGCCCTGACGCCGCCGGTTTTGGAATTGGCCTTCAGGGGTGAGGTCTTACCATAGGTACCCACGAGGGAACCCGCCCGCGGCCGGCCGCCGAGCAAAGATTTACGGGCCATGAGATAATAAGTCCCCGGCGGCACCTTAACCAGAAATTTGCCATCCTTGCCGCTGGGCGGGGCAATATACTGGGGACGGGAGGCGTTTATTTTATCCTTTAAAAGGATCAGCGCCCCGGCCACTGGTTGACCACTGGAGTCCAATATCTGACCTTCGATGGTCATAAATTTACTGAACTCCTTAAAGGCCCCCGGTTTCAAGCCATCTACCCGGCCCGCCTTAGTCACCGCCCTGGCCTTGACCTCCATGGCCCGCAGCCGGCCCTTATCATTCTTGATAAAATAAAATTTTTCTCCCTTCCGAGGCGGCCCCGGCCCCTTGCCACGCACCCGGATCAAGGCTCCCATATAATACCAGCCGGGGAGCAGTCTAACCGAGAATCTGCCCTTGTCATCAGCCCGGCCCACCATATCCGGCACCCGCCGGGTACTGCCTGCCACGGGCGGCTGACCGCCTTTTTTATTAAAAAAGGCAACAATGGCATTGGGCAAGACCTTACCATTCACATAAAGACGCCCCTCCAGAGCTCCCATGCTGGCCTTCATAAAACCAGGAGTACCAGCCCAGGACTGACCGGCAAAAAGCAAAACACCTGCCACAACAAACATTAGAATTTTCTTCATCAGCTACCTCGTTGGATTAGATAATACATTGGTATTGGTAACTATTCAGCAGCACCCCATCTTCGTCCATTCGGTACTTCTCGAATACAAAAGTATGCTTCGAAGTCCCGAACGAACGAGGTAAGCGTAGACTCCGAGCTGGAGCACTGCTGAATAGTTACATACATTGAATGTCATCCAGCCTGATAATTAAAGGCAGACGAAACAGGATTCATCCACCGGGAGTAATATTGAAAAACAATGTTATATCGTATATCCTATCAGACTATATGTCAAAATCAATTAAGCGAAAAAATCCGCTTCAGGGCCTTTTCTTGACAAGCCGCCAAATTAATTTTATGTAGTAGGGGCGATCAGATATCCAGCCATACAGCCAACCACAAAGACCATAACAGGATAATGCCAGAAAACAAACTACCAGCCTTTATTACAGCCCTTCTCCAGCCCGCCGCTTATCCCCATGCCGCGGCCGATATAAAACTGCTTCAGACCCATATTTCCTATGTAATCCTGGCCGGAGATTTTGTTTATAAAATTAAAAAACCGGTGGATTTTGGCTTTTTAGATTTCACCACCTTGGACAAACGCCGTCATTTCTGCGCCGAAGAACTCCGTCTCAACCGCCGCTTATGCCCCGATCTCTATCTCCAGACAATGACCATTAACGAAGAGAACGGCCATTTTAATCTCCAGGGCCAGGGCCGGGTCGTTGAACACTGTCTGCAGATGCGCCGCATGCCTGAAGACAAAATGATGAACCGGATCATTGAGGCCGGGGCCTTATCCGAGTCTATGCTGGATAATATTGTCGAAATCCTGAGCGATTTTTATCAGCGGGCCGAGGGCGGTGACAAGATCAACGAATTCGGCTCCGCCAGGGCCGTGGCCGTCAACGTCCTGGAGAATTTTGAGCAGACCGAAAACTTCATCGGCTGCCCCTCATTGAGTCAGTCTCAGTTTGATACCATCAGCACCTATGCCCGTAACTTTTTACAGCGCAATGATAAATTCCAGAAACGCATTGCCGCCGGCAGGATACGTGACTGCCACGGCGATCTATACTCCGCCAACATCTGTCTGGCAGACAAAACCTATATCTATGACTGCATTGAATTTAATGAGAGATTCCGTTATTGCGATGTGGCCAGCGATGTAGCCTTTCTATGTATGGATCTGGACTTTCACGGCTTAAACAGCCTAACGGATTATTTTATCAGGGCCTTTATTGACAAATCTCATGATCCTGAGCTTATAGAAATGCTTAATTTTTATAAGTGTTACCGGGCCTATGTCCGCGGCAAAATAGGCCTCTTTACCGCTCATGCCCCGGAGGTAGATTCCACCACCAAAAACAAAAACTTCCAGCAGGCCGGCAAATATTTTCAACTTGCCGAGCGCTATGCCCAGGCAGGCTGAATTATTCGTCTTCATGGGGCTTATTGCCAGTGGCAAAAGCACCCTCGCCGCGGCCTGGGCCCGACGGATCGGGGCCAGGTATTTCAACTCGGATCACGAGCGCAAGGCCCTGGCGGGTCTAAGCCCCACCGCTCCCCGCCGGGAGTCATTTAATGCCGGAATCTACAGCCCGGAATTTTCACGGCACACCTATGAACGTCTGTATTTAATGGCCAAAGCAGAGCTTGAGTCTCAGCGAAATGTAGTGCTGGACGGCTCCTACACGGCAGAGCAGGAGCGCCGGCGGCTGCGGGATTTGGCCGCCGCCCAGGGAGCCGCAATCACGTTCATCCTCTGCCGCTGCCCTGATAATATTATCAGAAAACGTCTTGAGATCCGGGCCAAAGACCCGCAAGCGGTATCAGACGGCCGCTGGGAGATTTATCTCCAGCAGAAAGAACGCTTTACCCTGCCCATGGAGTTGGCAG
>VAPL010124521.1_pt1 | contig 13291 bp, 16 predicted proteins | sample 3395061 | NCBI WGS metagenome assembly VAPL01 (sample SAMN08290444, study PRJNA428436) | hydrothermal vent metagenome | isolation source: Deep-sea hydrothermal vent chimney 2 | place: Pacific Ocean: Juan De Fuca Ridge | depth 2182 m m | reverse complement strand
TGCTGTTGCGAGAGTTCGGTATGAAGTCTTTCCACGATCGCAAAGTAGAGTTGCTGGATCAGATTTATACCTATCTGGTGGAACAGCACAGAAAAGGCAAACAGATTATTCTGATTGTTGACGAAGCGCAGAATCTGGCGCCGGATGTTATGGAAGAAATCCGTCTGTTACTTGAATTTGAAAGAGAGGGTGAAAATTTATTAAGCCTTTTTCTAATCGGACAACCGGGACTTAACCAGATTATTGACCGGCCGGAACTGGAACAGCTTCGGCAGCGTGCGCGCCTGCGTTATCATCTCGATGCCCTGGATGAAGATGATGTTGAAAACTATATCAGGCATCGGCTCAAGATAGCGGGTGAGCAGCATACGGTTTCCTTTGACAGCGATGTTTTTCCTCTTATTCATGAATACACCGGTGGGCGACCGCGCCTGATCAATATTTTAATGGATCATGCGCTTACCTGTGCTTTTGTTAACAGCAATGAACAGATCAGCAGGGGCAGTATTCTAATTTCAATCGATGAACTGAACTGGCAGCCATTTTCCCGACCGCTGGAAGATATACCTGTTTTACTGGAAAATAAAAATACCGATACCAGTAGTCACGAGCAGCCTGAAATTACGGCAAGCCGAAAAATAATCGTGCATAAGAATGGCCGCTTGATAGGTGAATATCCCTTGCACAAACCGTGTTTTAATATTGGACGTCACAGCGACAACGATATAGTTCTGAAGGAGCCGCGAATTAGTCGCCTGCATGCCCAGATTATCCTTAATGACAGTGAGATTTTTATTCAGGATATGGATAGCAAAAACGGTACTTTTTATGGGGAGAAACGAATCGACCTGCATGCCCTGCAACTGGGCGATGTCATCACGATTGCTTCCTATGAGTTAAGCTTTAGGCGTATGCACGAAGAAGAGCGGGAAGATATTACCGAGTCTGTCAATATTCTGCAGTATCCATTCCAGTCCAAGCATAAGCGTTAGATAACAAATTTATAAGCTTGTTAATCTAATCGACTACAGCGCGATTAATATTTTATTATTTTCTATTTTTACAGCATAGGTTTTGACGGTTTCAGTGGCCGGCAGTTGCATGGGTTCGCCGGTTTTAAAATTGAACTGGCTGCTATGCAGAGGGCATTCGACGCAATCGCCTTTCAACGCACCATTATAGAGTGATGCGTCTTCATGGCTGCACTGGTCGTCGATGGCGTAAATTTTTCCATCGATATTTGCCAGCAGAATAGCCCTGTTATCTAACCTGACTTTGAGCATATTACCGGGAGTGATTGCCTGCAGATCGGCCGCTTTTGTATACGTGGATGTCATACCAGGTCCTTTGTAAAATGAGGTTGGAAATAATCTTTAAACTGTAAGGTTAAAGATTTATCACTGATGAGTTATTGTAAATGATCTTGAAATAGTTAATGCTGTATTTTTATTATGATCTGGATTTTAATGCAGTTACTGATATGAACGAACAAGCAGTGAATGAAATGAGCGCCGACGATTACAGCTCACTGACAAAATTAATCATGGTCATCCTGGATGAGTGGGGGCTGACTGCAGCAGAGCAGTTAAAGGTGCTGAATCTTCCGGAAAAAACTCCGACCAGGAACCTGAGAAAATACCGTAACGGTCAGGCCTTTCCAAAGACTGCCGATGTTTTTGAACGGCTTGAGCATATTGTCGGGATCTTTGAAGCACTGCGGACCAGCTATCCGCATAATAAACAGATGGTGAAGATATGGATGAATAAATGCAACCGGCATTTTGTGACTCGTCCACCGTTAGTCGTTATAGCGGAAGATGGTTTACCTGGTCTGATCAAGGTACGTGCTCATCTGGATTGCACCTTTGACTGGTTTTCAGCCTGAAAAAAACAATTACAGTTGGCTGCGGTTCATCGCCGGCGGCTTTGGCGGCCTTTAAAGTTGGCTATAAATTTGACGATTTCGCTGTAGGGAAGGTTTTAAATCTGACCGAAGCGATGTTCGGCCGCGCGGAGCAGAGCATCGATGTCATTCATGTCCGCTGCGGTCGGATCTTCCCTTAGTACCACATCCTGAAGTCCCGACAGGCCGCCGGCCTGAACCTTGATTTCATTGGCGTGAGCGAGCTGGCCATCAATGCGAGTGAGATGCAGGGCAAAGCTGGCATTTTTGCGCAGCTGTTGCAGTAAGTCGAAACAGTGTGCATTGCGCGTTGCTGAGCTGCAGGCGACAGCCTCGCGATCTGCAAGGTTAAATCGTCTTGAACAGCTGCAGTTGCCGCGCCGCGCATTGATGGCCTTTTCAAATACACATTGTTGCTCGTTGACCGAGCGGTACATAGAGCGATATTGATCTTCGTCCATTCTGTTTTTCGCTACAGATGGAACCTGCGGGAAAGCTTATTTTTCCCATTCCCGAACAATCGGCGCATCGCGTTTTTCCATTAGCTGTTCTTCAGCCTGCAATGCATTATCAGCAAAAATTATTTTGTATACGGTTTCATCCTCGTTGGAAAGGTTGTTGCGTCGCTCTTTCACAAAGTTCTTGGCTTCTTTGTAAGCCTCAAATTCCTCCAGCATCTCAAGGTTTTTTACCAGTTGACTTACTGCGGGTTTAATTTTGTAGACGAAGTAGGGCATGATTTTATTCCTGTACTCATTATCGGGAAACGATGTTTGGCAGCCGCTTTGGCATGTTGCCGGCGGCCATGATTATACTATGGCTTCAGGGTTCTCTGCGAAACAGTGAAAAAATTATTTCCGCATTTGCATGCGCCTCGCCAGTGCCCGTTTGGCCTGAGGTCGAAGCCGTTTTATTTCCATCTCCCGTTTTAAGGCGGCGGAGTGATCCTGTTGTTGTTCCTGATAAACCAGAGTGACCGGGCGGCGGGAGCGGGTATATTTGGCTCCCCCGGGGCCATCGTTATGTTGTTGCAGGCGGCGGCAGAGATCCTTGGTGATACCGGTGTAGTAGGAGTTGTCGCTGCAGCAGAGCATATAGACATACCATTTATCGGGGATCTTTTGCATAGTTGGAACTGCCTGCCGCAGGAGACTCACGCCTGGACTCTCGGATTTCTGTGGTTATACTTGAGCTGGTCAGTAACGAAAACAAACCTACCTGTCAATCGACTATAGCATGGTGAACAATGTCCGAGAAACTTTCTGAGCTTGTCAGCAGTGTTGAACAAATTGTTTCTTTCCCTGAGGTATTTCAGCGGGTTAATCAATTGCTTGACGATCCTGAATGCACGGCAATACGAATTGCAGAAGTTATTAGCCAGGATCCGGGTCTCACCGCACAGTTGCTGCGTATGGCTAACAGTCCTCTGTATGGTTTGAGTAAAGAAGTGGATACGGTTGTTCGCGCGGTTAATATTATCGGTACCAAGCGCCTGCGTTACCTTGTTCTCGCCACTACTTCCTTGAAGGTTTTCGAAGGCATTCCCAATGATTTGATCAGCATGGATGATTTCTGGCTGCATAGTTTGTATTGCGGACTGGCGGCAAAAACATTGGCGGAGGAGATTAAAGGCCTGCAGCCGGACGCCCTTTTTGTGGCCGGTCAGCTTCATGATATTGGTCAGTTGCTGATGTACAGTCGTTTACCGGAACTGGCGCGCGAAGTGGTGTTGCGCTCAATTGAAGAGCCGGATGAACCGGATTTTTATCTGAGTGAACGGCAGGTCATTGGTTTTGATCATGCGCAACTGGGAGCGCAACTGGCACGCGACTGGCATTGGCCGCTAATGCTGGTGGCCACGACGGGCTGGCACCATGAGCCGGAAAAAGCGGAGGAATTTCAGAAGGAGACGGCGGTTGTGCATATAGCCAACAGCCTGGCAGTACTGGCGGAATTAGATACCAGTGATGCTGAAGAAACGGATGCGCCGCGCATTCATCCACAGGCCTGGGAAATGATTGGTTTGAGTGAGGACATTATTCCCGAGGTACTGGAATCCATCTGCGCACAGTTCGAGCAAACCCGCGCCCTGCTGACAGGTTGAAAGAACTGGCGGGTCGGAAAGGGGAATCAGGATTTGGTTTCGGCCAGTCTTTGCAACCCTTCTCTGGCAATTTCCCGGATTTCTTCCGATTCGTCCTGCAGTTGTTTCTGTAATACGGGAATGGCCTCCGGACTCTCCGTGAGGGCCAGGTAATAGCTGATATCAGCGCGTATGCGCGGACTCTTGTGGGATGCGAGATGACTAAATTCCGGAATCAGCAACGCCAGGCTGGTTTTGTCTTCGATACTTTCCAAAATCGCGTCAATGCCGATGCGTACCTGCATTTCAGTTTCCTCGTCTTCGAGCAGGGGGATCAAGGCACGCAGTTGCTGTGGATCCTTATTCAGCATTTTGATTAATTTATCCAGTTTTCCCTGCTTTAGTTGTTGCGCAATATATTCGCTCATGCCTTCAATGCTGTTGGCGCGTTGTGCCCATTTGTGCAGTTCGCCCGGGGAATGCTGGCCTTCCAGAATAAATGGACCGAGGCGTGTCCAGGGCACTGAGCGCACATTCAGTTCCTGGGCGCGTTGCGGCTGGACTGCGATATTGGTAATTTCCAGATGTCCGATCAGGCCTTCCTTAACCAGTTGCGACAGGCCTTCAAGGACAATGACGCAGTGGGCGCAGCCGGTGGCCAGCAGGAGTTCTGCGTCGGGATTGTCCGAGGGTAAATTTGTCATGTCAGATCCTCGTAAAGAAGTGGTTGGCTCAGGCCTCGATATCCGGAATCAGCTTACTGCGCAGCCGCGTGATCATGTCTTTCAGATAAAGCTTGCGTTTTTTCAGTCGTACGATCTGCAATTGATCTACGTCGGGATCGCAGGCCAGCCGGTGAATCACCTCATCCAGATCCCGGTGTTCAATGATAAGCAGCTCCATTTTCTGGCGCAACTCCCGGTTGCTTTGTTCATCTTTCATGGCACGAATATGGGATAAGCGGGGAATGGTGCTTAGTTAAGAATACCATAACCTAAACCTCGTCATTCCGGCATGTTTTTAGCCGGAATCCAGGCTTTTAGTCTTATGGATCCCGGCTAAAAGCATGCCGGGATGACGTAAGAAGATGTTAACTAAGTGCCATTCGGATAAGTGGATACATAATCTTGAGTAATGACGCTATTTTAACTGAAACCGTGGGGGGGGCAAGGAAAGTCGGTATAATAGCCGATTATTTCTTAATCTTAGTGCCTTCAATTATGCCACCGCTCGTCAGTCTCAAAAATGTATCCCTCGCCTTCGGCAGCGCACCCCTGCTGGAACAGGTAAACCTCAATATCGAGCGCGGTGAGCGGCTCTGCCTGCTGGGACGTAACGGTACGGGAAAATCCACCTTGTTGCGCGTCCTGAGTGGTGAAAACAGCATTGATGACGGTGAAATCTGGCGTCATGACAGCCTGCGGGTGGCAAGCCTGGAGCAGGAGGTCCCGGTGGGAGACGGGCGCAGTGTTTTCGATGTGGTGGCCAGTGGTCTGGAAACGCTGGGCGCTTTATTGAGTGACTACCATCGATTGGCTCATCAGCTTGAACAGGGTGAACATGATGCGGCTTTGCTGGAAAAATTTTCCCATCTGCAGCAGCAGATTGAAGTGGCCGAGGGCTGGCGCTTTGAACAGCGTGTCTCCGCTGCCATTTCGCGTCTTGAACTGCCGCTCGATAAAAGTATGGATGAACTCTCCGGCGGACTCAAACGGCGGGTGCTGTTGGCGCGGGCACTGGTGCAGGAACCGGATCTACTGTTGCTGGATGAGCCTACCAATCACCTGGATATCGAGGGTATCACCTGGCTGGAAGAGTTTATGTTGGGTTTCAAAGGCGCACTCTTGTTTATCACCCATGATCGGACCTTTTTGCAGCAACTGGCGACCCGTATTATTGAGCTGGATCGCGGTCAACTGACCTCGTGGCCCGGTGACTATGCGAATTACCTGCGCAAGAAAGAGGAACGCCTGGCGGTCGAGTCAGAGCAGAATGCTTTGTTCGATAAAAGGCTGGCGCAGGAAGAGGTCTGGATTCGGCAGGGCATCAAGGCGCGGCGTACCCGCAACGAAGGCCGGGTGAGGGCGCTCAAGGCCCTGCGTGAGCAGCGCGGTGCGCGGCGCGAACAGGGCGGCAAGGCAAGGCTTAATCTGGAAGTGGCAAATGTCTCGGGCAAGCTGGTGGCGGAGGTGGAGAATATCAGCCTGAGTCTTGGCGGCCGTTGCCTGTTGCGTGATTTTTCAACTCGTATCATGCGCGGCGATCGTATCGGCATTATTGGACCCAATGGCGTGGGTAAGACCAGCCTGATTAAAGTGCTGCTGGGCGAGTTGCCGCCGGACAGCGGTCGAGTGACGCTGGGGACTAAACTGGAAGTGGCCTATTTTGATCAACAGCGGGCGCAACTGGATCCGCAAAAGACGGTGATTGAAAATCTCAATCTGGGAACCGATCAAGTGATTGTCAACGGCAGCTCCCGTCATGTGATCAGCTATTTGCAGGATTTTTTGTTTACTCCGCAACGCGTGAACTCTCCGGTCAGCTCACTTTCCGGTGGCGAGCGTAATCGTCTGCTGTTGGCGCAGTTGTTTACCCGGCCCGCCAATCTGTTGGTGATGGATGAACCCACCAATGATCTCGATGTAGAAACCCTGGAGTTACTGGAAGAATTACTGACTGATTTTAAAGGCACGCTATTGCTGGTCAGTCATGATCGCAGCTTTCTGGATAACGTTGTCACCAGTACGCTGGTATTTGAAGACGCCGGCATGCTGCGCGAATATGTGGGTGGTTATCAGGACTGGTTGCAACAGAAAGTTCAGTCGGTGGCGGTCAGATCTGCAGCTGATAGCGAAACTAAAAACCAGCCAACTGCAAAAATATCAGGCACGAATAAAACTCAAAAATTGAGTTATAAGGAACAGCGTGAACTCGACAGTCTGCCGGAAAAAATTGAATCACTGGAATCCGAGCAGCAAAGCCTGCAAACAAAGATCAGCGACGCTGGATTCTATCAACAGGATAAACAGACGATCGTGGATACCCTGCAACAGATAGAGGCCATACAGAAAGAACTGGAACAGGCCTATCAGCGCTGGGAAGAGCTGGAATAATTGACTGGTTCGGCGTTAACGGGACAGCAGTGACAAATTATATAAAATAAACATCACAGGCACTTCCTTCAGTTGCCCAACAGACTATCAAAACAGTCTTGTTGGGCTTCGCTTTATTCAGTTCAGGGTATAACTTATTACCCCTGTTTATTTGCTATGGCTGGTTTTTTTCATTAGAAAATTACCGGTTGCTACTTTAGTTTTCTGCTATATACGTTCGTCCTGAGCGGTAAATTCCCTGCGTAATATAAACTATCCTCTATAAGGGTTCTGTCTCCCGGGGGAGTCCTGAAAAAATTCGGCGTCACCCAGCCGGAAGTTAAAGTAATGTTCATGTATGCCGTTAAAATATTTCAGAGAGAACGGCGACTTTAAGCTGCAATTAAAAACGCTTTAATCCAGCAATAGTTTGTTTTCCTGATCTGAGTTTGAGTGGAATAAAATACCCGGAATTTTATTCTCTATACCTAAGACTGAGCTGGAATAAAATGTCCAGAATTTATTCTCTTAATGATGGTGTTGGAGACAGAACATGTTTCGTAATTTTAAAATAGGTACTCGCCTTATTACTGGTTTTGCTATTAGCCTGTTTTTGTTGATCGCGGTTATTATCCCTCTGGTTATTACCCAGGTGTCCAGTATTGTTTATAAAGCCGAATTGCACGAACTGGAAACCTTGTTTGACAATGCGCAGGCCGAAATTAAATCAACAGGACATCTGGCGCAGGCATTAAGCCTGATGGTTGCACAAACACCGGAGATCCAGAAAGCCTTCGCCGAGGGCGACAGGCAGGCACTGGCGCAACGTACTGTACCCTTATTTAAAATCTTCAAGAAACAATATGCGGTTCGTCAATTTCAGTTTCACACTCCTCCCGCCATTTCTTTTCTGCGCGCACACAAACCGCAGAAATTTGGCGATGATCTGTCGTCATTCAGAAAAACAGTGGTCAAAACCAATGCGACGAAACAGCCCGTATTCGGCCTCGAAAAAGGCGTCGCCGGGCTGGGGATTCGAGGCATAGTTCCCGTATTTTACAAGCAAAAACATATTGGTTCGGTTGAGTTCGGTATGTCTTTTGGACAGCCGTTTTTTGAGAATTTCAAGAAAGAATACAATGTTGATATTTCTCTCTATGTGAAACGCAATCAGAGTTTTAAGGCATTCGGAACCACGCTTGAAAATAATAATCTGCTTCCTGTTGAAGATATGAGCAGGGCTATCGAGGGTCAGTCGGTCAGTTTACAATCTGTTTATAAGAGCCGGCCAGTTACTGTTTATGCCCGTGCAGTCAATGATTTTTCAGGACAGCCTGTAGGTGTTCTGGAAATTGTCATGGACCGCAGTGATTATGTAGCGGCGGTTAATCATATCAGAAACATCACCATTATGGTTTGCGGTCTGGTTTTTGCTGCGGGTCTTGTGCTGGTCTATTTCCTGAGCAAGGGAATTAGCAATCCGGTTAAACGCACCGTCGATGCCATGAACGATATTGCTGATGGTGAAGGCGATTTAACCATGCGCCTGGATGAAAACGGGCGGGATGAAATTGCCATGTTGGCAAAGGCTTTTAACAAGTTTTCAGAGAAAGTCAGGAAAACCGTGTCCCAGGTAGCGGGTTCGACAATCCAGCTGGCCTCCGCTGCGGAAGAATTGGACACCATTACTCGGAAAACAACCGAGGGCGTTCTGCAACAGCAGAGCGAGACCGAGCAGGTGGCAACGGCAATGAATGAGATGACGGCAACGGTTCAGGAAGTTGCCCGCCATGCAAGCGAAGCTGTGGCGCTGGCGCAAAGCGCCAATGAAGAGTCAGTGAGCGGTAAGAGTATAGTCAGCGAGACGACTATGGTTATCAATAAACTGGCAGATGAGATCGAGCGATCTGCAAACGTTATTAATGAACTTGAGTCAGACAGCGAAAATATCGGCAGCGTTCTGGACGTGATAAAGGGCATTGCCGAGCAGACAAATCTGTTGGCCCTAAATGCCGCGATTGAAGCAGCCCGCGCCGGTGATCAGGGTCGTGGCTTTGCCGTCGTTGCTGATGAAGTTCGTACCCTGGCCAGTCGTACCCAGCAGTCAACCGAGGAAATTCAGAATATGATTGAACGCCTGCAGCGTAACTCGCGACAGGCGGTAGAGGTGATGCAGGCCAGCAAGAACTGTGCGGGTACCAGCGTGGAAAAGGCTAACGCAGCATCGACTTCATTAACGGCGATTACCAAGGCGGTAACAAAAATATCTGATATGAATGTACAGATTGCCACGGCCGCTGAGGAACAAAGCAGTGTCTCGGAAGAAATTAACCGGAATATAAGCAATATCAATGATGTCGTGCGCCAGACTGCAGATGGAACGGGGGAAATATCGGAAGCAAGTGGTGAACTTGCCCAGCTCTCACATGATCTGCAGCAACTTATTTCTCAGTTTAAAACATAGGCCAGGCGATTGTTCGGCAGGTTGGGTGAGCGAAGGAAGTGCCTGTCAAGCTTAAAAAACTATAAATGTAGGTTGGTGCAGAGCAACGCGAAGCCCAACAGTCATGGCGAGAAACTCGCTATATTGTTGGGCTTCATTTCATTTGGCCTAACCTGCGTATTTATCAAAAAATGCAGGCTTGGATAAAATTAGAATCAACTTTCTTCATCAAAGCGATTGTTGACCAGATTTTCAATCGCTTCGACTGCTTCCTGTTCATCTTCACCGTCAGCGCATAGCAGTAGCGTGGTTCCCTTGCTGGCTGCCAGCATCATCACCCCCATGATGCTTTTACCGTTTACTTTTTTATCGTTGTGATAAAGAAATAGTTCGGCCTTGAATTGTGAACCCAGAGTTACCAGTTTGGCGGCGGCGCGAGCATGCAGGCCGAGTTTATTACAAATCAGGATTTCTTTTTTTAGCACCTGAAAACGTCCTTCATTCTTCAGTTCCCCTGGCCGTCAGCGCAAGAATGCCATCCTGACCGCCGCTAATTGCTTTTTCGGCCAGATCATTTAATTTAAGATTGGGATAATTCATCACCCGTACCAGCATCGGCAGGTTGACGCCGGAGACCAGCACTCGCTCGGGATTCAGCAGTTCCGAGGCAATATTGCTGGGTGTGGCGCCATACATGTCGGTGAGGATGAGTACGCCTTCACCGTTATTCAGCCTTTGCAGGCTGCTGCGAACTTGTTGCAGCATTTCATCGATGTCGCAGTCCATAGAAGCCACCAGTACCTGGGTTGGCAAGGTGGCGCTGCCGATCACGGCGATGGCGGTTTTGTATAGCGTCTCGCCGATATTGTTGTGGGTCAGGATTAACAGACCAACACTCATTTCTGTTTCCTCATGATAGTTCCCGGTGTCGATGCAGAATGCCGGGGCGCTGTTCTTTAAACCAGGCAGTCAGTTTTTCAACCATATAAACGGAGCGGTGTTGACCACCGGTACAACCGATTGCGATGGTCATATAACTGCGATTGTCCGCCTCGAAGCGCGGTATCCAGCTTTCAAGAAAATTGCGAATATCCTCGAACATTTTTATCGCGTCGTCATGTTGCTCCAGAAATTCAGCAACGGCCGGGTCACAACCGGTCAGTTTGCGCAGACTGGGCTGCCAGTGCGGGTTTGGAATACAGCGCACGTCAAAAACAAAATCGGCATCGACCGGTATGCCCTGTTTGAAACCAAAGGATTCAAACAGCAGTGAGAGCCGACCGTGATCTCCGTTGTTGACACGGGATTGAATCAGTTCCCGTAGCTGATGAATATTGGTGCGACTGGTATCCATGTGCAGATCAGCTTCGACGGCAATGGCTTCAAGCAGGTTGCGTTCCTGAATAATTGCTTCACTAAGCGGGACTTCGTCGCTGCTGAGCGGATGGCGGCGGCGGGTTTCGCTGAAACGTTTTATCAGGGTTGCGTTATCGGCTTCGAGAAAGAAAATTTCGATATCCATTTTGCGTGATCTGAGATCCCTGAGAATGTCAGAAAAACCGGCCAGATCAGCGGCAGTGTTGCGCGCATCAATACCCACTGCAATATGTTCATGGTCCATGTTGCCGGATGAAAGTAATTGATCGGCCAGTGCCGGGAGCATGGCTGCCGGCAGGTTGTCGATGCAATAGTATTGCAGATCTTCCAGTACATTCAGTGCGATAGACTTGCCCGAGCCGGAGAGGCCGCTAATGATGATCAGTTTCATGATGAATTATTATTGATTAGTTGTCGCTGACGGTTGATAAAGTCCTGGGCTGAATTGTAGCCGCGCAAATGCAGGGCGTGGTTACGTACAGCGGTTTCAATGATAATGGTTAGATCGCGTCCCGGCCCCAGAGGCAGAACGACTTCAGGAATGTCCATATCCAGCACCCTGGAGTATCGCTGAGTGCAGTCCAGCCGTTCCAGCGGTGAACTGTTCTGGGCGCTCAAATTTTCCAGTTTAATGATTAGGCTCAGGCGTTTGTCATTAAGAATCGCATTATCGCCGAACATGGCGCGCACGTTAAGTATTCCCAGACCGCGAACCTCAATAAAATCTGCCAGCAGTTCCGGGCAACGGCCATGCACTGTATCTGGCGTAGCCTGGAAGAATTCCGGTGCGTCATCAGCTATAAGACGGTGGCCGCGGGTCAATAATTCCAGTGCCAGCTCACTTTTTCCCACCCCGCTGGGGCCGGTGAGCAGCACGCCCAGGCCCAGCACTTCCATGAATACGCCGTGGATGATCTGCTTTCTGGAGAGAATACTGTTGATATGAAAATCCAGCACCTCGATAACCCGGCGGGCGGTGAGGGGGGAACCGAGTAACGGGGTTGCCGTATCATTGGCTGCCTGACGAAGTGCGTCCGGCGGTGTGGTGGAGCAGGCGAAAATAATCATGGCGGGATGAGCGTCGAATAACTGGCGCAGCGCATCCTCGTAAATATCGGCTTCCAGAGCGGACAAATAACGGGTTTCAGTCGCGCCCAGTACCTGAATGCGGTTAGGGCGTATCAAATTTAAATAACCGACCAGGTTGGGCTGGGGGCCGGGGTCGGACTGGGGTTCCAGAATCAGACGATCAGTTTGATTTGTGTCAGACAACCAGAGCAGTTCCAGCGGCTTTTGGTGGCTGTCAAAGACGTCCTGTACCGTGAGATTCATGGCCATGATTAGATCTGAGGTTGTTGTCGTTCCTTGATAAGCGAATATATCTCATGCCCGCTTTCGGCGCGGCGAAGATTGTCTCTGAAGCTTTCTTCATTGAACAGGCCGGCCAGCTCAGAAAGAATAGCGAGGTGTTCGTCGGTGGATTCCTCTGGCACCAGCAGGGCAAATATCAGATCAACCGGCTGCTTGTCGATGGCGTCGAAGTCGATACCTTCGCTTAGCCGGATAAAGGCGCCGCTGGTCTGACGGGTGTTTTTCACTCGCCCGTGGGGAATGGCTACGCCATAACCGATGCCGGTGCTGCCGAGACGCTCACGAGACAGCAGGCTGTCAAAAATATCACCGGCAGTGACGTATAATTGATCCTGCGCCAGTAATTGACTGAGTGTTTCAAGTGCCCGTTTTTTACTGTGAGCACCTACATCGCAGACAATACGATCTTCGCTTAACAGGTCACTGAGTTGCATGCCTGACTCTCATTAATCCGGGTGTTATATTTTATTCAAATACCCCGGTTATTCAAAATGAACACCGGGGCTTTGAGCTTTAGTCTTCTTCCACCGCAGCCTGCCGTTTGGGGCTGCCGTTACCGCGGTGATGGTTGGTGATTTTTTCCTTGTGCTTTTTAATTTGCCGATCCAGCTTGTCAATCATGGAATCGATTGCGGCATACATATCTTCGTGCTCGGCTTCGGCAAACAGGTTGCCACCACTGACATGGATGGTTGCTTCTGCCTTTTGCCTGAGTTTTTCGAGGCTCAATATAACGTGGACGTTGGTAACGTGATCAAAATGCCGCTCAATCCGTTCGAGTTTGCTGACTACATAGTCATGGAGTGAATCAGTAACTTCGAGATGATGTCCTGTTATATTTAATTGCATAGAGTGTTCCTCCTAGATATTTATGCGAGGCGTTTACGTTCATTTGATGGTGGTATGGCCAGTGTCTCCCGGTACTTTGCAACGGTACGACGTGCGACCATGATTCCCTGATCAGAAAGTATGTTGGCGATTTTACTGTCACTTAATGGTTTGTTGGGCAGTTCGGCGGCAAC
>VAPL010780300.1_pt1 | contig 13294 bp, 14 predicted proteins | sample 3395061 | NCBI WGS metagenome assembly VAPL01 (sample SAMN08290444, study PRJNA428436) | hydrothermal vent metagenome | isolation source: Deep-sea hydrothermal vent chimney 2 | place: Pacific Ocean: Juan De Fuca Ridge | depth 2182 m m | reverse complement strand
GCACGTAGGTTTCTTCTGGCTCTATGTGTATATCGGACGCCAAGAGCCCCATAGAGCCAGCAAGTACAGCCTCAAGTATTCGTGATATACGGTAGGCTTTTTTCATTTTCATTACAGTATCGATGTGTTTTTTTACATCAGGAATTGTTTTAAGTTTTTTAATTAAAGAAATAATTTCTTCACCAGATATATCAAGAACACCAGCCTTCGATTCTACTGAGAATGAAAGGTCTTTATACCTTTCCCACGCCCGCTCCAAACTCGCACGTGACACCATAAACACATCTACCTCGTACCCGAGTTTCTCTAAATTCTTGGTTACAATTTCTGCTTCCTTTTTTTGTGGTGCGCGGACTGCTAACGAGAGTTTCCTAGCTACTTTATGAAATAAAGCGACTTCGTAATTACGTGCATCCTCTTCTTTTATAAGTCGAAGGGCGTCGGTGTTTATAGAGGTCTGAGATAGATCTATGTATTTGACGCCATACTTACTAGATAAAACATGGGCAAGGTCCTCCTCTTCTTGTTGGAGTAGTTTATCAACTCGTGCGTCTTGTTCTGTTTCATCAAATGTTGCCATATATGGCTTAATTATACCCCCACACCTGTTTTTGCATAGTGTTTTTGTTGTATGTATGACTTAGTGGGGGGTGTACCTGTATAGTTAGTTTTAATGAAGTACAAAAACCCTGTGTGTAAAGTAGTTTTAGTTGAATATATGGTGGTTAAGCTGTGTGGTGGTAGTATATACATATGTCTGAAGTTACTGAACAAGGTCTTAAAAGAGAGGCAGAAAACTTTTTAAATACACTAACGCCGAGGGGTACAGCCACTGTCGTTGGTCTTTATGGTGATCTTGGTGCAGGTAAAACAGCATTCACTAAAGCACTTGCAGAAGTCTTTGGAGTTAATGAAACAGTGACGAGTCCAACATTTGTACTAGAAAAAATATATAAACTTAACGAACAGAAGTTTTCACACTTAATCCATATTGATGCATATCGCCTAGAGAGTAGTGCAGAACTTAAACACATCGGGTGGGATATAATTATGTCGTACGGAAGTGACCTTGTTGTGATTGAGTGGGCAGATAAAATCGAAGACATGCTCCCAGAAGATACAAAGAGGATTTATTTTAAAGTTACGGGCGAGAATACTAGAGAGTTAATAGTAGATAGTAATTAGTTTATATTTTTGAAATTATGAGTAAAGAAAAGTCTTCAAAAAAGAAACGTGTGGTGCTTTTGGATGCACACGCAATTCTACACCGTGCTTATCACGCACTTCCTGACTTTACATCAAACAAGGGCGAGCCAACTGGGGCACTCTATGGATTGACTGCAATGCTCATGAAGATTGTAGAAGTACTAGAACCCGATTATATGGTTGCATGTTATGACTTGCCAGAACCAACATTTAGACATGATGTATATGATGAATATAAAGCAGGTAGAGCTAAGACAGACGATGAACTAATCGCTCAGATGGATAGGTCACGTGATATATTCGAGGCGTTTAACATCCCTATATTCGAGAAAGTTGGTTTCGAAGCGGATGATATTTTAGGAACCATAGTAGAACAAACAAAAAAACAAAAAGATATTGAAATTATAATTGCTTCAGGAGATATGGATACTTTGCAGTTGGTAGATAAGAAAAAAGTCCAAGTGTATACACTCAAGAAAGGAATTAACGACACTATTTTATATGATGAAAGATCTGTTATAGAGCGTTTTGGATTTGTGCCAGACTTGTTGCCAGACTATAAAGGACTTCGAGGTGACCCATCTGATAACATTATTGGTATCAAAGGTATTGGAGAAAAAACCGCAGGGATACTCATACAGACATTTGGTTCTATTGAAAATATATATAAAGAACTTAAAGGAGACCATGCGCACTTTGAAAAAGTCGGCATAAAACCGCGCATCATAGGGTTACTGGAGGATAACGAAGAAGAAGCCCTCTTTTCAAAGATGCTTGCACTAATTCGACGTGACGTGCCAATAACGTTTTCTCTTGCAGAAGAAAGATGGAGAGAGAGTATTGATATAAAAAAGGCGACAACCCTTTTTGAGGAGCTTTCTTTCCGTACTCTTGCAAACCGTTTCAGGATTTTATTTAACGTAAATGGTATTAGTGAAGATACTCCTGAAGAAGCTGTAAAGGAACCAGTCAAAGAAGAAGATGTAGACCAAGAACTACTTAAAGAAACTGCAGTAGCACTGTGGGTACTTCGCTCGGATAAAACCAACCCAACACTTGAAGATATCTTACAATTTACACAATCGGATAATCTAAAAGATGCTAGCAAGAAGATTAATGAGCAACTTAAAAAAGACAAGATTGAGAAAGTATATAAAGAGATAGAAAAGCCACTGATACCAATTACGCAGCAGATGCAAGAGGACGGTGTGCGCATTGACATCGAGTATCTAAAAAAACTTTCGAAAGAATATCATAAAGAACTTTCAAAGTTAGAAAAAAAGATCTATAAACATGCTGGGGAAGAGTTCAATATCAGCTCTCCCAAACAGCTCGGTGAAGTGCTTTTCGATAGGATGGGCTTGTCTGTTAAAAATCAAAAGAAAACAAGTACAGGGCAGAAATCTACGAAAGAGTCTGAGCTTGAGAAGATGAAAGAACTTCACCCGATAATTTCCGACATACTTTCGTTTCGAGAGTTGAGGAAACTACTTTCTACTTATATAGATAACTTACCTAAGATGGTGGATAGCGATGGGCGCATACATGCAGAGTTTTTACAAACAGGGACAACAACAGGAAGGATGGCGTCACAGAATCCAAATCTTCAAAACATCCCAATAAAGACAGAGTTAGGTAGGCGCATCAGGAATGCATTTATTGCCGAGAAAGAGTATCAATTATTAGCACTCGATTATTCCCAGATTGATTTACGTTCCGCCGCACTTCTTTCAGGGGACGAAAAACTTACAGAGGTATTTAGAAGTGGTGGAGATATTCACACCGCTGTTGCGTCCGAGGTGTTTGGTGTTGCTCCAGAGGATGTAGATAAAGAAATGAGGAGGAAGGCAAAGGTCATAAACTTTGGAATTATTTATGGTATGGGAGTAAATTCACTAAGGAAGTCTCTAGGAAAGGACACGACGACTCGCGCAGAAGCACAGCAATTTTACAATAACTATTTCAAACAATTTAGTACACTCGCAGAGTATCTCGATAAAGTTAAAGCAGACGCAGCTAGGACAGGATACACAGAGACATATTTCGGTAGGAAGCGGTATTTTGAAGGGATAAAATCAAAAGTACCATTTATACGCGCTGCAACGGAGCGAATGGCTATTAATGCACCAATACAAGGTACATCCGCAGATATTATTAAACGTGCAACAGTTGATATAGACGATTATATTAAGAAAAATAAGCTAGAAGGGGATGTGCGACTTCTTCTTAATATTCACGACGAATTAATTTTTGAAGTAAAGAAAGACGTAATAGATAGAGTCACACCTGAAATAAAACATATTATGGAGTCCGTACTGTCTATAAAAGATACCAACGGAATAATCTTCACTGTTGAGGCATCTATCGGAGATAATTGGGGCGAGATGAAAAAGTTTGACTTTTAGTTGTTTTTTCTGTTTAATATTGTATAGAAGTATTTAATAGAAGAGGGAGAAAAACGATGACGAGCATAGCTCCAATTCAAGAGGGATTACCTGCACAGTGTGCTTTCCCGACAGATAAGGGATGGGGCGGTGGCAGATGGCGTAAAGGTAATGGAATAAGTCTTAAGGCATTTCTTTATTTCATCCTCCTGATGACAGCATCAAACGTGTTTAATTTTTTCCGTCGGCTTTTTACGAAAAAACTAAAGATGACCACTTAAGAAATTAGACAACTTCACTACAGACGCCCTTGGCGTCTGTTTCTTTTTTATGCTAAAAGCTATAAACTAAAAGCTGACAGCTATTTTATGATTTATCTTTTACACGGAAACGATATACAGACATCACGCAAGAAGCTCCACACACTTCTTGATGGTTTGTTTAAGAAGCGCCCTGATGCAGAATACTTTCATATAACACCTTTAAACTTCTCTGAGTTTAGTATTGAAGAGCTCGTATCTTCGCAAGGGCTTTTCGAGCAAAAATATATTGTGGTATTAGATAATCTTTTTGAAGGAAAAGATAAAGATTTGAAAGATGAGTTATTGAAATTTTTAAAAGAGATGCAAGGAGCAGAGCATATATTTATTTTCCTTGAAGACAAGCTTGATAAAAAGACACTTATTAAGTTTGAAAAATATTCAGAAAAAGTACAGGAGTGCAGTGTAGAAGAAATAAAAAAAGAGCGTTTCAACACATTTTCACTAACAGACGCACTCGGTAGACGTGACAAGAAACAATTGTGGACGCTATATCAAAAAGCAAAAGTCGAACATATAGCAGATGAGGAGATACATGGAATCTTGTTTTGGCAGGTGAAGAGTATGCTACTTGCTTCTGTGAGTGGTAATGCAAAAGAGGCTGGACTTAATCCTTTTGTATTTAACAAATCAAAAGGTTTTTTAAAAAACTATTCTGAAGGTGAAGTTGGCAAGCTTTCTAAAAAATTAATCTCACTTTCACATGACGCCCGCAGAGGAATACATGAGTTTGACGTTGCTCTTGAAAGGTTTATTTTGGCTTTGTAGAGCCATATAAACAGCCAGAGTAGTCTGGCTGTTTAATTTTTAGTTATTTTACAGGCTTATTAAACATTTAAATTAAACATATTCAACATCACTATCATACGATATATCGTATGATAGTGAGCATTATTAAAAGATACTTGTTTTTAATGAGTTTCATAGTAATTAACCAATTTTATGGTATAGTTTTGTTGTACTTTCCTTGTATTTAAGTATTGGAAAGTATTTTTTATTACCGCCCATAGCTCAGTTGGTAGAGCAGATCCCTTTTAAGGATAAGGTCCCAGGTTCGAGCCCTGGTGGGCGGACTAGAATATATTAAACCCCAATGCGATAAGCATTGGGGTTTAATATATTCTCCGATTCAGTAGGGCTCGAAAGACGGAGGCAGTATACAAGATGACGAGGTACGAGGAGTGCTTGTAGCCGAGTCAAGGCAGGAAGTTCTTAGTGGGTGGAGCGAGCTTAGAAACTTGCGCCGAGTCCTATTTATAGTGACAGGTAAAAAAACAGCACCTGCGTGCTGTTTTTTTGTTTTGTTCTAGACGAACTATTACAGAGGTAAATCAACAGCAAACGCTCCTGCTCCTATGAGAAGAAGAGAGAATAAAATAGCGAGTACCATAAAGTAGAATACCTTCTCGTGTTTTTTAAATGCAGGGTATTTGCTTGTGAACCATAGTGTCCTTAGGACACACACTATACCTATAAGAGCGGCTATCTGAGTAAAGAGTCCAGCGATAAGTAAAAGCCCAACAGATATTTCAATAAGGGTTGAAAATACAATAATAGGTCTTGCAAGTGTTCCCAACCTTTGTGACACAGTGTTCGCGACACTATCTAATTCGCCTGATTGTAGGCGGTTATATCCAGTGTGAAAGAAATATATACCAACAGTCACACGCAGAATAAAAGGTGCAAGAATACCAAACGTCAAAAGTGATGGAAATATACTTAACATAATACTGATAGTATACTACCTCCATGATAGAAACAGTAATTATTCTTCACAATATACGAAGCTCGCTTAATGTTGGGTCTATATTCCGCACTGCGGATGGCGCTGGAGTTAGTGAAGTGTATCTTACTGGCTACACTCCTTTACCAATAGATAGGTTTGGTAGGGAGGAGAAAAAGATAGCGAAGACTGCGCTTGGTGCTGAAAAGAGTATCCTGTGGAAGCAGGGAGATATTTCTGAAACAATAAGGCATTTAAAAAATGACGGATACAGTATTGTTAGCATAGAGCAAGTTTCTAATTCAAAGGATTATAAAAGTTTTAAACCAAAAGATAAGACGGTATTTATATTTGGTAATGAAATAGAAGGTATCTTAAGTGAAGTGCTAGAACTTTGCGACGACGTTATTGAAATTCCAATGCATGGTAAGAAAGAATCTCTCAATGTAGGAGTCACTGCAGGAATTATTTTATTTCATTTAAAAAAATAAAAACCGCGTCACCAGAATGATACTAATGTTCGAAGCTAAGCTTCGAACATTTTTGCAGTGCATATTGGTACAGTTGGAGAATAGTTATGAGTTTTTAATAACTAAACACGTCAACAGTTTTTCCATTACTATCGAGGAGGCGGATTATGTCACGAGTGTTCCATATTTCTTGGTCGTGTTTTAGGTAGACACGCCACTGTGGCTTAAAGAAGTCTTCATCGTCTCTATGATTTTTAATGCAAGATGAATAGTTTATCTTCTCTGTTATAAATAATGTACACGAATCTGAGAAACCGATTGGGAGCGCATCAAGTGGCATAATACAACGATCTATGTTTTCTATGTATGAAAGGCATTCATCTCCGAAACGAAACGGATCACTCTCTGCAAACTTGAATTCATCTTCTGCAAGTGGACACTCTCTTGAAAGTGTTGGTATAAAATCTTGGAATTGTTCAAAATATCCAGAGCATTTATTTATTTGAAATGAGTTACCGATAGGTGAGTGCCCAGAGAGTAAGTACACTTTGTCTTTTGGTGAGACGACGATTGGTTGTTCGATATTCACATTTCCAGATGTTGAGATTTTTGTTGCTTCTGGAATCGATATGGTTGTGTTAGAAATCATACTTTGTAATTTCCAGTCAGTTATATTGATTGGCTCATCCAAGTTGTAAGAGACAGTAAGTGTTAAGTACTCTAGTTTTGCTGATGTTTGTTTTGGACCGCTTGAATATTTCTCTATAGAGATAAGTCCCCAGTACGGAGACGTTTCGCCGAAATCACGAGTACGTCCATATTCTTCTACAATTTGTTCATATTCTTTGTCCGCTTCCGATCTTGTACTGTCGCCATCTCGAGCAATAATTGGTATAAAGAAATTTTGGGTACTAAAGAATCCACTTTTACCGGATGATAAGCCATTTAGACCCCCTTCTCCTGATCGCTCTGCTCCACCTGAAAGTGACCATATGATACCTAATATGATAACTACCGCTGCTACTAAGAAGAGGTCCCCAGAAGCACTGCCTCTATTGTGTAATAGTTTTTTATTGTTGGTTTTCATAATTATAGTAATAGTACGACTACTCATCCTATTTGTTAAGCTTTTCTAATTCTTCCCGTACGACTGTGGCGTCGTCCCATGGAGTTTTCTTCCCATTAGCTTCCATAATATACGGGTCGGTGCCTTTCCCCGAGATAAGCACTATCGCATCTAAAACATCTTTTGCGTATCTAAGAGCTTTATTGATTGCTTCGCGTCTGTCCATAATCATAAGAGGTCTTTCTTCTGTGACTTCTTGCATACCTGCTTTCATATCGAGGAGTATCTCCCATGGATCTTCATCATAAGGATCTTCATTGGTTAGGATAACTTTCTCGCAGTATATCTCTGCAGTACGACCCATCTCTGGTCTCTTCTGTGTATCACGACCTCCGCCAGCGTTACCAAGTACACATATTTTCTTTTTGTTTTCAAATGTTTTGTATAGTTTCTCGAGTGAGTCCGTAGTGTGAGCGTAATCCACGACTATATCAAAAAGTTGCCCTTCATCTATGTGCTCGACTCTACCTCGTATAATAGAGATTCTCTCTACACCATTTTTTATATTTTCCATAGACACCCCAAGGCTTTCTGTCAGTTTAGTAGCTGAGAGTATGTTCATGACATTAAATACTCCCTCGAGACTTGACTCTATGCGCATGTCTTTGTAGGTAATAGACAGGCCGTTTTGTGTTTCCGTATATTCTACGTCACTTATAGAAAATGGTACTTTTTGTGCAGATTTAACTTTTAGGAAATCTTCTCCGTGTTCATCGTCAATATTTGAAACAATAATTTTATCTTTCTTTGGTGAGTGCTCAAGCACGTCTCGTAGTTTTAGTTTTGCTTCCAGGTATTTTTCAAATGAGCCGTGCGACTCGATATGTTCTGGTGTGATGTTAGTAAAAACAAGAGCATCGAGGTCGATATACTTGTGTCGGAATTGCTTCACTCCTTCTGATGTCATTTCTATTATTGCATGTGTGCACTTTTGTGATACAGAACTTCTTAAGAACTTTTGTACGAAGAATAACCCAGGCATGGTCATTTTTTCCATATTCTTTTTTGAATCTGCTCCTATTTTAAATCGTATAGTACTTAGTAGGGCAGTGGTGAATCCAGCTTCTTCAAGAATACTATTCACAATTTCTGCTGTGCTTGATTTACCTTTAGTGCCTGTGATTCCAATAACAATAAGTTTTTTGGAAGGGAACCTGTAGAGTATTGCGCCTGCTATTGAAAGTAAGTAATGATACATTGGTTGAAAAAAAGTAAAAACTTGTTTCGGTAGTATCGATTTTATAAGTATCTTTAATCTGTTCATGGTAGCTTACTTACTTTCCAAGCCGTTTAAGAGCCGCTGTAATACGTTCTCCTGTACCAGTTATATCTTCGGGGAGCTTTTTTAATGCATCACGCGCTTCTCTTGCTGAATAACCAAGAGACTGGAGGCCCTCGAGCGCTTCGGCATCTTCACTATGAAGCACAGAACCTTTTTCTCCAAGAGCTGGTATCTTGTCTCGTAATTCCATAATGATTTTCTCGGCGCTTTTCTTACCGATACCTGAAACTTTAGTGAGGTATGAAGTATCTCCCTGTGATATTGCAGAAGATAGAGTTAGTACTGTTTCTAGGTTCATAATGGCGAGCGCAGACTTGGGACCTATACCAGAGACAGATATGAGGAGCTCAAAGAACGTAACTTCGTATTCAATTAAAAAACCGTATAGATCCACAGAAGTTTCTCGTACTGCAAGATGGGTGAAGAACACGGTTTCTGGCTTATTTGTCTTTAATCCTCTTATAACCTCAAGTGTGGTGTGTACCCTGTACCCAACACCATTAACGCCTAAGATAACGGAGTTTACTCCAGAAGAAATTATAGAACCTTTAAGTTGTGCAATCATTAGCTCTAATCATACATCAGTCAATAGTTGGTTACAAAGAACCTGTGCGATTTATGACCAATGTGTTGCATTTTAAGGGTTTTTTGGTATAGTAGTCTTCATTATGGCAATTACATCATCAGCGAAAAAGGCACACAAAGCTTCTTTAAATAAGCGAGTTTTTAACGTACGCAGAATGCGAACAATGAAAGATGTGCTAAAGGAAATAAAAACGTTTATTACCGACAAAAAGAGTAAGGAAGCTCAGGCACTCTTGCCAAAAGCGTATAAAGCAATAGATAAAGCAACAAAGCGTGGAATTATTAAGAAAAACAATGCTAGTAGAAAGAAGTCTCGTCTAGTTGCAGCGATTAAGAGGATTGGGTAGTTTTTTAAAGAAAGGTACGAAAGCAAGGCAGTTTGCGTTCTACAAGAAAAATGCGTCTTATCATAGGGCGTGTTTTTTCTTGTACCTCTGTGCTCCAGGCAGGAATCGACGACTAGTCACTAAGTATATTTCTTTGCTTCACTCGAAATCTACTAAGTGCTTTTCGTCTGGACTCGTCGCTCTCTCGTGCTTTGGCACGCGCGTCTCCGTCTTTCGATTCCTGACTCTGAAAACATATAAAAATCAATAATCCCACAAAGAATGGGATTATTGATTTCTATTGTGCTCCCGGCAGGAATCGAACCTGCATCGCATCTTCCGCAAAGATGTATTCTATCCGTTGAACTACGGGAGCAATAATATGCTAGTACTGTAACAGTCTTTCTCGTTTTTTTCCACTTAAATATTTTATCACTATAAAATAGTATACTTACGAAATGAACACGAAAATTGCAGTAACCATATCTGTTGCAAGTGGCTTATTGCTTGGCGTAAGCATTAATTATCCTAACTCGCTATGGTTTTTAAGTCTTATTTCAATTATCCCGTTTTTGTATGTACTCGATAGGTTTGTAGCGAATCTAAAACAAGCCTTTTTGTTTGGTTGGCTTTTTGGTTCAGTATTTCTTGGTACGGTTTTAATATGGTTTTGGTATACGTTACCGCTCGACTGGTTAGGTGTTAATAATATTTTAATTGAGTTCAGTGTTGTTCTTTTTAGTTGGGTATCACTTTCCGTTGTACTTGCTTTATTTTTTGGTTTAACATTTCTCTTATTTTTTAAGTACAGGCAAAGAAATTTATATGATGTTTTTTTGATTACTTTTATATGGGTATTATTTGAATACCTTAGGATGTGGGGATATGCACTATTGACCCTTGGAAGTGAATCATTATTTGGACCACATTTTTCAATTGGATTTGTTGGATATGCTCTTGCAGGAAATCAATTTCTCTTAAAGTTGTCAGGAGTTGGTGGAGTATACTCACTCAGTGTAATAGTAGTGGCTATAAACGGTATTTTATTTTGGTTACTTTTCCAGAGTGGGTACTCCACACGAAAGAAGATTGACACAGGCTTGACATTGGTTTTCATATTGATTGTTATATCATCGGTATTATTGCACGCACCCATTGTTTATGAAGATAATAGTCGAGTTGTAAAGGTCGCTGCAGTGCATACAAACTTTCCTTCAGTTACTGGAGTTGCGAATAATAAAATTGAAGTAGTCAAGGAGCTATTTAAAAATATTCGCGATAGCGAGGAAAACCCAAAAATTATAGTCCTCCCGGAAGATATTCGATTTCTAACTACACTTAAAAGAAATGGAGAACTCAATTCTTTTATGGATGGTATTTTTGTAGATACAGAAGTACTTATTATCGATTCTAGTCGTATGTATGATGAATTTGGTAACGTAAAATCTCGAGTGTATTACTACAACACTAAAACAAGAGAGTCAGTAACAGACGAAAAACAATTTCTTATGCCGTACGGAGAATATACACCATATTTATACAAATTTCTTTTGACCATTTTAGGTCAAAGTGAAACAGTAGACAAATTAGACCATGTTAGAGGATACACAAAAGGTGATCAAGAGAGAGAGGTTGGAGAATATGCAAATATTAAAATAGGTGCACTCTTTTGTTCTGAGATATTGTCTCCTAGCTTGTATAAAAAGTTTACTGATGAATACGATGTAGATATTTTGATAAATCTTTCTTCTCAGTCGTGGTTTCATGGCTCAAAAGTCCTCTATAATCAGACACAGTCAATGGCAAAAATTCATGCGGTACAGAATCGTCGCGCATTTGTGCAATCTGGGAATATGTCTCCAGCTTTTGTGCTTAATAGTATAGGGGGGATGGTAGTTGAATCAGGATGGAGCGGTACTCCAGTTATTTATTCGGATATTTCAATCTAAAAATTAGAATTTATGCGCTTTTATAGAGCTTGCGGTTTCTAAATAGATGTGATATAATCCGTGTCAGAATATTAGGAGTTTGCTACACAGTGTCGCGAACATGGACCTAGAGGATTTGTCATGAAAATATGGATTCGACTCTTTCCTATGCTTATCATTCTGGTACTCGCAGGATGTGCTCAAAGATATGAACAAACTGGGCTAATCTTGGAGATGCTTAAGGAGGTGCAAGGAATCAAGATTGATTTACCAAATACGTGGGAGGCCAGAAAATTGGAATACGTCCTTCAGGTAGGCGATACGCAGCCATTTAGGTGTGATGTGAACCTCAAATCGCCATATCCGTCTGAACGTAGTTCGCGTACATACTTAAGGGTATGCACGCCAATGACTAAAGATTCTGTGCTGAACATTGAGGCTTTTGCGAAAGGAGTACAGTCGGACTATGAATATGCTTCCAACGTAACAGAAATGAGGCATGGAAGTAATGAATCTTTCTCCCATACAGACAGCTCGGGAAGAGAGTGGGGCGGCTTCCAGTACGTGAGTGAACTTCATGGTATCAACTCCATTTCTGGAGGACTATTTATTCAAAATGCCATAAATGTATTCGTTCCATTAAGTGGCAATCGGATAATCTGGCTTCTTTACTTTGTGTCAGTATCTGCCGATATAAAAATGACTGAACCTTATTCCCTCGGACTATCCGTCTTTGACTCCATCACAATTGCGGAGTAAGAAATTTTGTTCGTAGACTTTCAGTGGCGCGTCATCTGGTATGGCGCGCCGTTTTCTTTTACCCTACATATTCGCACTCTATCTTTTAACATCCCGATTGATTTTATGTATAATAACTAAATGCAAAGTAGCCACACTAAAAAGACTACAACCTTAACTATCCTTGTGTTAGGTATCCTTTTTATTCTATCCATTATATTCCTCACTGACTATTCTCCACTAAAAAACAACATTGATACGTTATCAATCGAAGACAAATATGGAATTGAACTTAACTTACCTGACGGATGGGTTGTTGAAGATTGTTCACCAGAGTCCAAACGTTATCCAAAAGAATTTCGATATATATGCAAATGGTCTTCCCTGCCACACCCAGAAAGTGGTGAAAGGACATCTGTGTATCTTTTTGCAACTGATAAGAATATCGAACTTTCCCCTGAAGACATAGATGCATTTGTGCGAGAAAGACAGGAGTATGGTTGGGCAGGGGAGGTGGCTCGTGACCCCAGTATTTCTGTCACTTTTGATGAAACCATAAACCCTGTTTCTTATGGTAAATGGAATGGTGTACAAACAGATGATTATGTGGAGCACAAAGAGTTCGGTGCATGGTATATGTGGACGTCCACCTTTGTGCCAATCACAACTTCGCAGACGAATGTGATACTCGAGATTAATCATATTGACGAGAACATATTCGCCGATGATGTGTTTTATACAGTGGAAGACGTTTTGAAACGCATTACTATTTTAAATGAAGATGAAATTAGATAATATGAAAAGAATCCCATTAATTGTTTTTTTAGCCACAATGTCTTTGTCGTTATTGACTGCTACTGAGGTTATAGCTGGCGGTGGCGGTGGCGGTGGCGGTGGCGGCGATAGTAATAGTAAAGGTGTTACCGCAACGCAACAGGGTTACTTTAGTGGCACTAATCCAACTTCTTCTGGTTCGTACAGCAACCCAAAGGATGTCCAAAATCCATGTTGTGGTAAAACATATTCTAATGGGAGCAAATATAATTCTTCCACGAGTAATTTTGAGAAAAAGAGTTCTGGCGGAGGAGGCAACAGCGGAAACGGAGGTGGAGGCAGCACACAAGTCTTCGTCCTACCACCACTTCCGCCAACACCAGAGATTAATTTGACTCAGAGCACAATAATCCTTGGCAATTCAACGACTAT
>VAPL010149158.1_pt1 | contig 13294 bp, 12 predicted proteins | sample 3395061 | NCBI WGS metagenome assembly VAPL01 (sample SAMN08290444, study PRJNA428436) | hydrothermal vent metagenome | isolation source: Deep-sea hydrothermal vent chimney 2 | place: Pacific Ocean: Juan De Fuca Ridge | depth 2182 m m | reverse complement strand
TTATTAACCTTTAAACGTGGTGCGCTTGTACATTTTGCCGTAAGCCAGTTTGAAGTGTATATGGCGACTCATTTGGAAGGTGATGAAACTTTCTTCTTACCGTTTAACAAAGGAACAAAAGAAGGTGGTGCAGGTAATGATGTACCCGAAGATATAAATCGATATGCTACTGACTATTTATGGAATGAAGTATTACTACCCGATAACCTGTTAAATATTCTGGCTCGTTTTGTTCATTTACAGATTGAAGAGAAAGAAGACTGGGAAGGACGTAAGTATAAAAAAGAGACATTAATATTCCCTCGTTATCATCAGTGGGATGTGGTTAATAAGTTAGTTAATGATGCTCATACTAATGGCGCAGGTCATAAGTACTTAATTCAACATAGTGCAGGCTCGGGTAAATCCAACTCCATTGCCTGGACGGCACATCAATTATCTTCACTCTATGATGATAAAGGCAATAAACAATTTGATTCCGTAATTATCGTAACTGATAGAACAGTATTGGATGATCAGTTGCAAGATACTATCTCCCAATTTGAACATACCGATGGTGTTGTTGGACGAATCAATAGAAATGAAGGCGATGGTTCTAAGTCTGAGAAATTAGCGACAGCTTTAGAAAACTCACAACCGATTATTATTGTAACCATTCAAACCTTTCCTTTTGTATTAAAAGCCATTGAGAACAGCGTAAATTTAAAAGAGCGCCATTATGCGGTTATTGCCGATGAAGCGCATTCATCGCAAACAGGTTCTACTGCACGTCAATTAAAAGAAGTCTTAATGATTGATAGGGAATCCGTTAATGGTGGGTTAGGTGAGCAGGAACTAGAATTAGGTACAGAGGATATTCTCGATGCGGCGGTGGCTTCGCGTCGTGCTTCAAACAACTTAAGTTACTTCGCTTTTACTGCAACGCCAAAAACAAAGACGTTGGAATTATTTGGTCGATTACCAAACCCAGATGAAGCACCCTCTAAAACCAATAAGCCAGAAGCCTATCATGTGTACAGTATGCGGCAGGCGATTGAAGAAGGCTTTATTCTCGATGTGTTGAAGAATTACACCAACTATAAAGTCGCTTACAACTTGGCAATGAAAATTCAGGGAGCCGATGAAGAAGTTGAGAGTAAAAGGGCTAAAGTTAAACTCAATCAATGGGTTCGTCTGCATGACTACAATATTGCGCAAAAAGTACAAGTCATAGTTGAGCATTTTAAAAATAATGTGTTGGGACTGTTAGGTGGCCAAGCAAAAGCGATGGTCGTGACAAGCTCACGTAAAGAAGCGGTACGTTTTAAACTTGGGTTTGATAAATACATTGCAGAGAAAGGCTATCAAAAAATATTTGCCATGGTGGCCTTTTCAGGTGAGGTTGAGTTTAATGAAAATGATCCAAATGTAGAGAATCTACTAGGTGAAAAATTTACTGAGATAAATATGAATCCGAACCTTAAAGGACGTGATATGCGTAAAGCCTTTGATTCAGATGATTATCAGGTAATGATTGTAGCTAATAAGTTTCAAACGGGTTTTGATCAGCCTAAATTATGTGCAATGTATGTAGACAAGAAGCTAGGTGGCGTTGAATGTGTACAAACGCTATCACGATTAAATCGAACTTACCCATCTAAAGCGGTAACAGGCACATTTGTATTGGACTTCTTTAATGAACCAGAAGAAATTCTTGCTGCATTCCAACCGTACTATCAAACAGCAGAATTAGATGACGTTTCCGACCCTAATTTGATTTTTGATTTATTCGATAAATTAAAGAAAGAAGGTATTTTCACATGGAGCGAGGTTGAACAGTTTTGTGATGCTTTCTTTGTTAAAAATAAAAGTAATGCGGCGATTTCCAATATATGTAAACCAGCAGTAGAACGTTGGAAGAAGCGTTATAAACACGCGGTTGATGCATTTAAACAAGCAAAAGAAATGTTTGAGCGTACGAAGAAAACAGACGATGCAGTATTAATTGCAAATGCTGAAAACAGTCTAAAAGAATGCAAAGAAGCAAAAGATACTCTGGAAATCTTTAAAAAGGATTTAGGCACCTTTGTACGTTTTTATGAGTTTATGTCGCAGATAGTTGATTATGACGATACGAATTTAGAAAGGCTAAGTTTATATGCAAGAAACCTTCGACCAATGCTCAGGGAATCAATTATTTACGAAGATGAAGTCGACTTAGATAATGTTGTTTTACATCAATATCGTGTATCAAAAATTAGACAACAAGACTTACAACTCAAAGTTGATTCTGGTGATTATTTAACTCCTGGCGAAGCACTGGGCTCTGGAACGGGGAAAGATATTAAAGAAGAGTTTTTGTCACATATTATCAGCAAGCTAAATGAAATATTTATTACCGATAATCTAACAGATAAGGATTTAGTCAATTACGCTCACACGATAAGAGACAAGGTTCGTGAAAATAAATTGGTTATGAAGCAGATTGAAAACAACAGCTCTGAGCAAGCTATGTTAGGTGATTTTGGAAAAGCTGTAGATGATGCCGTTATGGATAGTAGTGAAGCCCATCAAGATCAAATGATGCAGTTATTATCAAACCCCGATAAAGCTAAAGGGTTTGCAAAGGTAGTGTTTGATTTATTGAAGTTGGCAGAATAAACCATGCTTACAGTTAAAGAATATCTATTGGCTGCTGGACTTGATGTTGAACCAGATGACATTAAGCTGGTGAAGCATGTAAGCCATGAGCTTTATATTCCGATTAAGGAAATGATTAAACTCGGTAAATTTAATCAATTTCAATCAGAACAAAATCGCGCTAAAAAGGTATTACATAATTGTAAGGTTATAGTTTCATTTGTTGGTATGGCTAATAATCAAGCTGAATTATATGGTGTGTATAAAGTAAACGGCCATAGAGATTTCACACTAAACGATTACAGGAAATCTAAAAGTATATTAACTAGAGAGATTAAAAATTTAAAAAAGTTAATTTGCTACAAGTTAGAGGAAGTTAAAGAATTCAGTAATCTTCGTGAGCGACTAATTGTTCAATGGAGATCAACTCGTGGTTGGGTACAGAAAAAGGATTTAGATATCTATGAAATTCTACCTCCAGTTAAAGTTATTCCATTTCCTGGTTATCAAGATGTTATTTTAACTTATGATGAGTTAAAGAGTATTTTCTCTAACCCAAGGGCACATAAAGATTGGAAAGCTGCATTAGAAGCAAATGCAGGAATATACAGAATAGTTGATATGTCTTCAGGTGAAATATACATAGGTTCTGCATATGGCAGTGAAGGACTGTGGGGTAGGTGGGCTAACTATGCAAAGAATGGTCATGGTGGAAATAAATTACTAAAATCACGTGACCCAAATAAATTCCAATGGTCGGTTGTTAGAACTGTTTCACGATCAATGTCAGAAAGAGACGTTATTAAAGTTGAGGCTGTTGAAAAAGTAAAACATGGTAGTCGTGTTCATGGTTTGAATGATAATTAAAATGGAGCCCAGATAAGTGACAGTCCAGATAGTTGAGTTTATAGAACGTTCTATTCAGGGAATGACTGAACCATTTATCTGTCGAGGTGATGATGGTGAAATTTATTTTGTAAAAGGAATAGGTGCTACTCGACAAAGTCAGATCTATGAGTGGATTGTTGGAAATCTTGGATTAGAATTAGGGTTACCAATTGCACCTTTTGAAATTGTTGATGTGTCTGAAGAATTTATTGAAGGTAATCCAGAGTTGACTCAATTGGGCAGTGGCCCGGCATTTGGCTCACATAAACAAGTTATAACTGAATTAAATTTTGCTGGTATTTCTGAAGTACCTGTAGAAGTTCAAAGAGATGTTTTAGCCTTTGATTGGTGGATTCGTAATGGCGACAGAAACTTAACTGAATTTGGAGGGAATCCGAACCTTTTTTGGGATGCTACAGTTAAAGAACTAGTCGTAATCGACCATAATCAGGCCTTCGATTCTGATTTTAATAAGGAAAACTTCCATAAATTACATGTGTTTAGCTCAATCCAACAGTCACTATTTGGTGATTTTGAGAGAAGACAGAGATATGCTGAGAACTTTAGCAAAGCACTTGGGAGTTGGAGAAGTATTTGCGATAGAATTCCTAAGGAATGGTACTATGCTGATAAAGAGATGACAGTAGCTGCCGATATAGATATTAATGGGTTATTAGATATTTTGCAGTTATGCAATAAAGACAAGTTTTGGGAACAATCGTGAATAAGATTACATGCCAGTATGCAATAGTTCGTTTTGCACCTTTCATTGAGACTGGTGAATTTGCGAATGTTGGAATTGTACTTATCGCGGATAAGAAACGATTTTTTGGTTTTCAGTTAGAAGCAAAAAAGTATACTCGTATTACTCATTTTTTTGATAAGTTGGAAGCTAATGTCTATCTGACGACGATTAAAAACATACAGAAGGAACTAGAAAGAGCGACTGAAATTCTTAATCAACATGGATTTGATAAACGCAATACTACGAATGATGTGAATTTTGCACGCGGTTTATTTAACGAAATAATTCGACCACGAGAGACTATTATTAAGTTTGGTAAAATGCGTACAGTTTTGACTGATGATCCTGAAAAGACATTAAAAGAATTATTTAGATATTATGTGCACCAAGACTTTGTGGACAAAGAATATCAAGAAGCTCTCTTGGTAAAAGGAGTTCGTAAATTACTAGTTGACGCCAATGCTGCAAAACGCTTTAAGCAAGCTAAAATTGGGAACGATGTTTATCATGCGAATTTTCCTTTTGTAGAAAAAAACACAGAAAATAATATTAAGATAATTAAGCCCCTTTATTTGGGACATGATGATCCAAGCAAAATATATGATCATGGTGCTACTTGGATGAATAAAGTTACTAGGTTAAGAGATCTTAATTTATTAAATGGAAATGTTCTTTTTACAGTTCAAGGCCCTCGTGGTAACGATAATCGAATGAATGCTTTTAAGGACATTACAGACACTCTTCGTAAAAATGATATTGATGTAGTTGCTTTTGATAAAAAACAAGAAATTATTGAGTTTGTCACTCACTAATTAAAGGGGGCGGAGTGATTTAATAATAATCACTCCGCCCCTTTTTTTCTGCCTTTTTCTCTGTCACCATTAATTTTGATAGAAGAAATTAAACTTCGATAATCCTTTTAAACTTAAATGTTTAAAACTGACTGGCAACTGACAGCATCATGTCTTACATTTGACATATAAAAAATCATCAGCTGTAAAAAATATTAGATATTCTATGTAAGTCCTATCCTAATGATAATAGATAAAAAAATGAGTGATGATAAAAATATCGGATATATCCTTATTGATCCACCTGTAACGCCGCATTCATCAGAGAAGGATATTCTTGCTTGGATAAAAAAACTCAAAACATTTCCAGATAGACCAGAAGTTAAGGAAGCAATATCACAAGCTCAAGAATATATTAAAATGAAAAAGGAATTCGAGGAATAGTTAAGTAATGATTTCTGAAAAAACATTCCTTTAAAAACATTGGTAATTGAAAATGTTAAGTATAAATAATCTAAAGTTTATATTCATCTTTCTATTCTTTACTGTCAGCTTACCGATTTTTGCTGATCACAATATTGAAAAGGAACTTGAATCAGGAAAAGCTGTTGTCTTAATAATAAATGCGGTTGTGAAACCAGAAAGTGAGCAATATGCGGATTGGTCACATTATCTAAATCAATTTTCTTCTGATGTTGGTAAAAGTTATGTATTTCATAAATTATCAATGGATAAATTAAGTAAAGTGGTTTTAAACGCGAATAAATTTAATAAAGATTATTCAATGATTTTCATGAAAAAGGGAAAACCAAGTTATTTTTATAAAGGCCCCATTGTTGAACCACAAGTATATAACTTTGTGCAGTTAACTTATTTAGGTAAACCTATAAAACCCAGGCACCTTAAACAATTTGCTCCTAAAGAGGTAAATATAGAATTAAAAAAATGTAATGAAAATTAGGCTCTATATATGTTATGAATAGTATTAAAGGGGTCGCAGGGATTAAATTTTAACCTTGTTTCCAGGGATATTTACAGTTTGTATACCTTATGGAACTGATTAAGAAAATGTGGATTATATTCGTTATTTTCATAACCATTAGCTTGATTATATTTCAATCTCCCCAAGCTTGAACCGAATATGTTAGTGCTACTGTAAGTATTGTTTCAATTTTATAGTTCTGAATCTTCAAGTACCTGTTTTAAAACACCGATGCGATCAAGTGCTAACGATGTCAGTTTTTGTGCTGCAAGCATGATTTTTTCATCATCCGCTATTTCGACAATTGCATCGTAGAAGGCAAAGCTTCGGTCGCAACAGGCCCATAGTCGCTGTAACCCCATATCAGGATTATGAAGTTTTTGTTTCATATAAGCATTATGCAACTTAAGTTTTTCAAGGTTTTTGGTGATGTCTTCGCTCGGTAATATTTTATTGTTTAGAGCCTGCTCATTCAATTTATCTTCATTATTAGTAATTTTCTGTTGTATCTCCCTGGTAAGGGGATTTATTTCTGGAGTATTTGCGCTGATCACATCAATTTGATCTGCTAAATAATGATCAATATGAATTGCTGCAGCTAACAGATCTACTTCGTTATGGATAGCCAGTGGATCAAGCCTGGGTTCACCCATGATGGTATCGTGTTCTTTGTGATAAGCACGTCGACGTTCAACTCTTAGTAAGGCTGCATGTGCTAGTTCTTCGCGAGCCAGGATTTCAGCATATTTGCGTACCGCTTCATTTTTTGAATTTGCTTCAACGTGTGTATAAAAACGAAATGCGATTTCTTCGTTATGCACAGCAAAGGCCAGTGCTCTGTAGGGACTGCTAAAGTATGGGTCACATGCTTCATCATTATAAGTGGTTGAAACTAGTGGGTCTTCCCAGCTTACAGGATCGATATCAGGATTCTCTTCAATGCCTTCTTGCTTCATCCATTCCAGCAACATGCGCTCATGTTCCTGTTCTTCGATCACCATGCGCTTAAAGAGGGTGGTCGCAGATTCATTTTTAGCTTCATGCATACAGGTTGCCAGCTGAGAATAACGACGAATAGCTTCACGTTCTGCTTGTAGTGCGATGGACATTAAGTCACTGGTATTTTTTACATTGGTTGATAACATATTAGCTACTCTCCATGAAGTTTACTCTTTTGATTCCTGCTTGATCTGTATCATTAAAACGGCATCAACTTGTCGAAAATACTTACCTGGGTGTAGGTTAAACAGTACTAAGCTTAGTAAGATTAATACAAGTATAGAACATATAGTGCGTAGCTAAACATAAGAATTGAGGTGAGAACACATATTTCGCTAATATAAGAATCAAGTACAGGCTCGATTAATTTAAGCCGTTATTATTGGTGAGCTTTAAAGGTGATTTCAGTGTAAAGCTTGCCGGTAAAGTAACTATCAATCAATAAAGTATTTTCTGACTGTTTAACCACAAATCCGAATTGGGGTTTCGGTTTGCTACTCATAAACTCAAGCTGTGTAGAAGGGTAGTTGATTTTTAATGTCAGGTGGAAAGGGAAGTAACTATCCAAAAACTGTCGATGAAACGGGCCATTCACCAGTTTATAGGAACCGTCGTTATTTTTATAAAATATTCTTACTTCTGTACGCACGCATAACTGTGCATTTTTAAGTACATTTTCAAGTTGTACCGACTGGCCTTTAACAAACGCCTGTTCAATATTTTTGCTTTTGATAATTTTTAGTTTGCGTATGGTTTTGTAGTTGTAGACTACTTCCATCTCCGGTACAGGATCAAGATATTGATAACATTGCATTAATTCTACCCAACCGGTTTTTATACTTTGTGGACTGATGGTGATTTCGTTTATGGAATGAAGTGCGGGTTTATCTGTTGGTGAAGGTATAAAGGTTAACTGACTATCACTGCTTTGTGTGGGTGGTTCAAGTTCATCGCTCATAAACCATTTTTCCAGTTCATCAGCCGAAGGTGTTGAATCAACTTGAAGTGTTGGAAATACAAATAGAAAAAGCAGAGCTAGAAATGAACGTAGAAAAATTATTATCACGTTAAGCTCCTTTTATATTAGATCTGTTTAATGCTCAAATAATACCAATAAACCCTGTTAAAAACGAACAAAAATTGGTAAATAAAATGTCATTTATATCGTATATAATGAGTTTATGCGTCAAAGTTAATCATTATAGAATTAAAAATAATTATAAAGAGTTCTTAATATGAAGCATGTTGTTATTTTGTTAAGTTTTATTTTTTACCTGTATTAACTCAAGCCAATATTTTTCAATATGTTGATCCTGAGTCAGGAGAAGCAGTATTTAAAGATAAAGAGTGTGAAGACACTGAAGTATTGGAAAAGACAGTTGAATTAAAGAGTGATAGTAAAAAAGTTACTATTACACCATCACAGAGTGATAATAGTAATCCTCTTGGTAAAAACCTTCTTCGAAATGCATCGTTTGAAAATAAGTTGATTGAGTGGCGGCACCCCGATTGGTGCTTTATGGTCAAATACCCAGGGTGTTAATAACAGTGGTGGATTGAGTATTCAGGCAAAAATACCTCCTGAAGATAAGTATATCCATGAAACGGTTGTATCGCAGTGTGTCATTTTAGGTGCAGGTGAAAAATTTCAATTAACGGCTCAGTTTAAAGCAGAAAAGGTTCACTCAGGTAAATATGCTAAAAAAGAAAAGTTTGCTAATCGGGCAAATGTTATCTGGTATGAGTCTTTAGACTGTACATCGGGTGGACAATTTGGTGGTTATATTGAACCAAAGAATATCTATGGCTGGCAATCTCTTTCGGGTGGACATTTAAAACCTGCATTTAAAGCACAAGCAGCAAAAATAACGATTGTTCAAAAGGGACGTTATGCCAGGGGGTATAAAGGCTACTGGGACAATATTGCTTTTGTTGTGAGTGAAGTATTTGAACAATCGAATAAACAAAATATAAAACCAGATTCAAAATATATGTTACCTTTAAATGAAAATTATCTAAAAAATGGTGATTTTAATACTGATATTACGTCCTGGCGCGGATGGAAAGCAAAGTGGTCATATGTTGGTAATAAAGTGCCGGGTTCATCTAAAGTTACTTTTGAATCAAAAAAGGGTGGTTTTGGAACAGGGGCGATGAACCAATGTATAAATATTGGTGAAAATACAAAGTTTAATTTCGGCGCCAGTGTGAAAAAAGAAGAAACATCAACACAAACGGATGGTGGTAGAATTAGAATAAGCTGGAACGATAAAGAAAATTGTAACGGTCGTTCAAAAACGGATGGCAATTGGGCGGACATAAAAGACACTCAAGGGTGGCAGAATTTACAAGCTAATAATTTAATTGCGCCTTCTGGTACGCAGAGTGTGCATATTGAATTAATTCAATCCATTGCCGATTCAGGAAAGTTTTCGGTGTTTTGGGATGATGTTTACTTTAAAGCGGTTAGATAGATAAAATTAATTATACTGTAAATATGTTTGAATTTATTAATAAATGGCTAAATCGCCGCATTATCAAGCATTCGACTATTACGTCTGAAGAATGGACGTTGGCCTTAGCTTCATTGCCTCTGCTAATTGGCTTAAGTGAAGATGAACTGCAACATTTAAAAGAACTGAGTATTTTATTTATAAATGCAAAAGAATTTGAAGGTGCGCGTGGCTTAGAAGTCAACCAGCACATGACTCTGATTATTGCCTTACAGGCATGTTTACCAATATTATATCTTGGTCTGCACAAATATAAAAAATTTTATACCGTGATTATCTATCCAGCAACTTTTGTCACTAAACGCACCGTTACTGATGAAAATGGCATTGTACATTATGAACAGTCAAACTTGTTAGGCGAAGCCTGGGACAAAGGCCCGGTAATACTTGCCTGGGATGAAACAGAAACAGCCGGTATTATTGATGGCCATAATCTTGTTATTCATGAGTTTGCACATAAACTGGATATGCAAAACGGTGTTGCAAATGGTTTTCCTCCATTAAGTTTTAAAATGAAAAGAAAACACTGGGTAAAAGCCTTTACTGAAGGTTTCGAGCATTTCCAAAAAAAATGTCATAAAAGAGAGTGGTATGGAATTAGTTGTTATGGTGCAACTTCACCAGCAGAATTCTTTGCAGTTTTAAGTGAAGTCTTTTTTGAACGTCCCGCGGTTATAAAGAAACACTACCCTGAAATTTATCAACAATTAAGCTTATATTATCGTCAGTCCCCCATTAATCGGTTACATTGAGAATATTATCGTTAGGGTTAAACGCTCTGCAACTACTAGAGTATTTACAAAAAAAATTTTTACTCTGACTCCAATTAGAATACAATTCTTAATATATTAATAAAGGTATCGAATATTTTATGGATGTTTTATCTCAAGCCGTTTTGGGCGCCAGTCTTTCTCAATCAATTGCTAAAGATAAATCAAAACAGTTAAGCGCATTATTAATTGGTGCATTTGCAGGAATGGCTCCTGATCTTGATGTATTAATTTACTCAGCAGATGATCCTTTGTTATTTTTAGAGTTTCATCGTCAGTTTACTCATTCACTCTTTTTTATACCCTTTGGTGCTTTATTATGTGCATTGGTGGTTTACCCGTTTATAAAAAATAAATTAACTTTTTCGCAGATTTATTTATTTTCATTTGTAGGTTTTGCTACGCACGGTCTACTTGATTCCTGTACATCGTATGGCACACAATTATTTTGGCCTTTTTCTGATCAACGAATTTCGTGGAGTATTGTTTCGATTATTGATCCGTTTTTTACAATTCCCATTATCATAGGTATTGTCTTTGCTGTTTATCGAAATAATCGACTATTTGCCCGAATTGCATTTATTTATGCTGTTGTTTTTTTAAGTTTAGGTTTAATTCAAAAACAACGTGCTGAAAATGCACTTTATACTCTCGCTCAACAACGAGGTCACCAAACTGATCGTATTCGTGTAAAACCAAGTTTTGGAAACAGGCACGTGTGGAAGCTTATTTATGAATACAATGGGCGTTATTATGTTGATGCCGTTAAAATATTATGGCAGACACAAATTATTTCTGGCACATCTATCCAAAAGCTAAATATTAAACGTGATTTTCCCTGGCTAGCTGAAAATAGCCAACAAGCAAAAGACATAGAACGTTTTCGTTGGTTTTCAGATGACTTTCTTGCCGTTAACTCACAAGATCCCAATGTGATTATAGATATGCGTTATTCTTTTTTACCTAATCAGATTAAATTAATGTGGGGCATAGAACTAAGTCAACAGAAGACTGAAAATGTACATGCTAATTTTATAACTAATAGTAAATTAAATACACGAACTCGAAAACAATTTATTAAGCTATTGTTTTGATTTTTAAATAAGAGATTAGTATGAACTTACAAATTATTGAAGAAATAAAAAATATCGCGAATGAAGAGCTTTCTCACCGTTTTGCTAATGTTGCTCGAATGCACAAAGCAGATGGTAGTTTTTTGACAGAAGCGGATCTCGCTGTACAAACACGTATTCAATTACTTCTGCAAGAAAAATATCCTGAGATAGCTTTTCTTGGTGAAGAAATGTCAGCAGAACAACAGCAAGCGGTGTTAGAAAATTCTCAAGGCGTATGGATACTTGATCCGCTTGATGGCACCAGTAATTTTTCTGCCGGTATTCCATATTATGCCGTTTCACTCGCGTATATAAAACAAGGGAAGATAGAGTGGGGGATGGTTTATGATCCAGAACGTGATGAATGTTTCAGTGCAACTCATGGAGCAGGGGCACAATTAAATGGTGAGCCATTATTGAAACATGAAGCGGGCGTTTCCATCGATAAATCTACCGCTGTGATTGACTTTAAACGGCTTGATAGTGAATTGGCTGCGCGTATTGCCTCACAACCACCTTATAGTTCTCAGCGTAGTTTTGGTGGTGTGGCTCTGGACTGGTGTTGGCTGGCAGCGGGGCGGTTTCATCTTTACTTACATGGTAAGCAGAATATCTGGGATTATGCAGCAGGTCATTTGGTGTTTAACGAAGTAGGTGGTTATGCTTGTACATTGCAGGGTGAACCTATTTTTGATTTTTCTTTAAAAGCGCGTTCGGCAGTGGCCGCACTGGATAATCAATTATTTGCAGATTGGTGTGATTATCTAAAGACAGTAAAACAGGGTGGAATTTAATCCCTCCGTCACTTTATTTTAAAACATTATCAAAAATACTGGTATCTTTTAAGCGACTGTAATAACGGGCACGATAAATATGACGTTTATGTGTTTCATCATCCGTGAAGCTTTCTCTGGTATGTAATACATTATTGCTCACTAAACCCATGCCTGGTTCCAGTAATCCTTGAAAGATATAAGGCGAATTACTATTAAGGATTAGCTTTAAATATTCGAGTGCTTCTTGTATTAGTGGATCTTCTGACCACACCACGTTATTAACACGAATGGTATAACGCATGTGTAGATCACCCTTTTCACTAAGACTAAATACTGGGCCAGATTCTTCAGTACGTGCAATTTTACCTTCATCAATTCGCGCGGGGATAGTCATAACATTTCTTCCCATTAATGCACGGATGTATTCAGGGTTTTTCTCACGTAATTCAATATATGCTATTTCATGATCCATTAATGAATTTTCACCTCCTTGTGCTGCTCGTTGAACAACGTGTAATAATAACGAATTAATTTGTTTATTCTTTGTGTTGTAATAACCATCCGTGTGCCAATGTATTTCCTGATTTGTATAAGGAATAAATCGTTGTCGAATACCTTCTTTAGCAACAGTGAGTGATGTGAGCCCAGTATCATCGGACAACCAGTTATTATCCAGGTCGTTTACTCTAAATTTATATCCCATTTGAAGAGGGATTTTAGGTGAGGGATTGTTGCCTGTTTTACTCGCATATATAACCATATTGGTTTTACGACAGACTTTGAGCAGAGCCCTGTATTCAGTATCGGTCAGGGTGCGAGGATCATTTATCTCTACAATCAGCTCACCTAAACTTTTAGGATAATTGCTGAGTTTGTTATCTCGCCACACCTTATAGGCATCATTATTTTCAAGATTAAATGGGCTGATTTTATTTTTTATAGCGTACATATGAGAGGTATATTGAACCTTGGTTTGTTATTGAGAGTATCTAAAAATGAACAAATAAATCCACACATAAACTACTCTAAATAATTTAACATAGAGTTGATCAGGATCAATGAAATAGAGATTAGATGACAGTTATGGGCTCAAGTC
>VAPL010102207.1_pt1 | contig 13307 bp, 12 predicted proteins | sample 3395061 | NCBI WGS metagenome assembly VAPL01 (sample SAMN08290444, study PRJNA428436) | hydrothermal vent metagenome | isolation source: Deep-sea hydrothermal vent chimney 2 | place: Pacific Ocean: Juan De Fuca Ridge | depth 2182 m m | reverse complement strand
GATTTCGTCTGGAGAAAATCCGTAACCGGCTCATGATAACAGTGTTTGTGGGCATCGCGGTTCGGTTGCTGGTGGGCTGATCCGCCTTCAAATTGCTTCCACTTTATTACTAAAATTTTGTGATTCTCGATAAAGTAAAAGCGACTTCAAGTGTCAATGATAAAGATTTGACCCCTGTGTATGCTGATGAATGGATTGAAGCTTATCGGGAATGTTCTGCTATTTCAGAGTGTACAATTCCTGTGATGTGAAGAAAAATGACGGCCTAAAATGTGAAGTTATTTTTGAACGGACCCTTAGCTTGACGGCTATGTTGCCCCGGCATCTCATATTACTTAATCTTGAACATGGCAATGAGTTCCTTGAGTTCATCAGCAACCCGGGCCAACTGCTCCGCATTTTGGCTCACATCTGAACTGAGCGAGGTTATTTCACCGGAGACATGACTGACTTCAGCTATATCCTGGGCGATTTCAGCTGAAACGGCAGAGGTCTGGGCCACATTTTCATTGACTTCGGAGATGCCTTCTGCGGCCTGAGCCACATTACTGCTAATCTCAGTAGTGGTCACATTCTGTTCTTCAACCGTAGTGGCGATGGTTGAGACGATGTTGTTGACGTCATTGATTACATCGGCAATTTGCTTAATCTCAACAACCGTTGACTCGGTTGAGCCCTGAATATCCTCTATCTTTCCTTTTATCTCCTGGGTTGCCTCAGCCGTCTGCTTGGCAAGGTCTTTGATTTCATTGGCAACAACGGCAAAACCTTTTCCCGCCTCTCCGGCACGGGCAGCCTCAATAGTTGCATTCAAGGCCAGCAGGTTAGTCTGTTCGGAGATCTCGGTGATTACTTCCGTCACCTTGCTGATCGCACCGGCTGCGATCCCCAGGGCATCAACTTTTTCTGTAGAGCTGGTGGTCAGGGCCACGGCTTCCCGGGTAACCATGGTGGCTTTCTGGGTGTTCTGTGAGATTTCTTTTACAGTGGCCGACATCTCTTCGGATGACGTTGCTATAATATTAACATTGGTCGCCGCCTGTTCACTTGCCGCAGCAACTGAATTCATATTGGCACTCATCTCTTCGGCAGCAGCGGCAACGTTGGTCGCCTTGGTCGAGGATTGGGTCGCCCCATCGGTCATATCGGCAGAGGACTGAGAAAGCTCGGCCGCTGAACTCTGTAACTGTTCAGCATTGATCGAAAATTGCTTGAATATACTGTTCAATCTGCCGACCATCTTATTGAGCGATTCGGTCAGCTGGCCGATTTCATCATGACTTTCCACCTTGAGGCTGGTTGTAAAATCCCCCTGCCCAACCCTGCCGGCAAATTCAACACTACGCAGGATATTACCGATAATCGATCGCAGGGTAAAAAAGACCACCAGTACGGTCAACCCGGTGGCGACCAGGGCAACAAGCAGGATGGTTGTGGTCAGTTTTTTGGAGGCACGGGCAATGGCTTTTGTTTTTTCTTCCTGTTCTTTCTGAGAGTCCTCATTGATCTGATTGCTCACTCTTTCAATGTTGTGGACAGCCGTACGCATATCGGCAATTAATCCCTTTATATGATTATTGGTTGCAACCACCTCTTGAAGTGCTTTTATGTATGCGTCAACCACCTCTTTTACCGCAAGATAATGCTCTTCAAGCACCATATCATTATCAAAGGCGTCAAGGAGTTCGTCAGCAGCATCCATGGCTTTTTTGACGTATTTTTCATCTCCTCTTAAAAAGTAGTCTTTTTCATGTTTGCGGATGGTCAACATGAGTGCCTTAACCTGGGGAACAAAAATTTCATTAAACGTTTTTTCTATGGTCACTCCAGCCTGGATCATTATTTCCATGTCCTCATTGGACCGGCTGAAATTATAGGCACGGTAGGCCTGCTTGTACTTTTTAAGCTCCGCCATAACCACTTTCTTTGCCGCCGGATCAAACTGATTTTCCGTTGCCAGCTCAATGACATGCTCAAGTGCTTTTTTCACCTTCTCTTTCAACCGCACGGAACCGGTCCGGGCATACTCGCGTTCAAAGCGCCGCATCTGTAGAAAGGCCAGGTAGAGTGCATCAATCTGATGCTCGGCAAGATCTGCGGCAAGTACATGGGCGGTTTTCCTGAGTTTACCCTGCAGACCGGAGACGTTGTCCAAACCGATTTTTTTCTTCTCCTCAACAACCGCGTAAAAACCTTTTTGATACTGATCTACCGATTGCAGTATGCTTGTCGCCTCCTGGTAAATCTTTTCATCATTGCCCTTGGTATGGTTGATGATAATATTGACCTGTTCCTTAAGGTCGCCAACGGTTTTGTTATGTTGTTCAACATATTTCAAATCGTTTCTGAGTAAAAAATCTTTTTCATTCCGGCGACATTGGAGCAACAGTATATCTATATTCTTGCTGTGTTCGGCAATTTCTATTTGATGTTCAATTAAGCTAGAAAACTGTTGGAAGGTTCTCTTGTTCCCTGAAATACTGATGCTCAAAATACCGAGCATAACAATCAGAACCCCGCCAAAGAGAATAGTGAATTTGACTTTTATGCTCCTGTTTTTCCAGAATCCTAACATGTGCATCCCCTCTTGGTGAACTTGAAAACACATAAAAAGACGACACCTCCGGCGTGCCGATACCTGCCTGCCATTGTTAATGTTGTATCACAACAACGTTGGATTACAAAAAAATATGTGCCTCCGGAAGTACGACGGGACGATTGTGCAGGTGGAGAAACGATCAGTGGCGGGGTGAAAGATTTTTAAGAATCCAGGAAACAGCGGCGGAGAGATCATCGGCCACATGGGCGGGCTGCACCTGTTGGGAGGGACCGATATACTGCAGGTCACCGCGGCCGTACCCGGTCAAGACCAGAACAGGGGTTGCCCCTGCCTTAACTCCGCAGCGGAGATCGGACCAGCGGTCTCCGACCATGAAGGAAGATTCGAGATTGATGTTCATCTCTTGAGATGCCTGCTCAAGCAGGCCTGTTTTTGGTTTGCGACAACTGCAGTCCTGACGATAACGTTCTTCCTTAGCCTCGGGATGATGGGGGCATATATATATCCCGTCCACATGGGCGCCCTCATCAGCCAGTTGTTGGTGCATTTTTTCATGGACTGCTGTGAGCAGCTGTTCAGGGAAATACCCGCGGGCAAGTCCGGACTGGTTGGTGACGACAATGACCGGAATGTGTTCTTGATTGAGCCGTTGTATTGCCGAAGCAACTCCAGGGAGCAGATGGAACCTGGAAATATGGTTGATGTATCCCATCTGTTCATTCATAGTTCCATCACGATCGAGAAAAACAGCGGGCGAACTCTTTGAATCTGTCATAGTTAATCCGTGTGGAGAAGGGCCTGCACAGAAGAAAAAACCTCTTGGGCCTGGATTCGTTCCATGCATTGAAAATGATCCTGTGGACAGTGCGTCTCCTTGCACGGGCTGCAGTCCATGGGCTTTCTAATGACACGGGCCCGGTCACTGTACGGACCGGTTGCAATATGGTCGGTTGAACCGAAGATGGCAATCGTCGGCGTCCGCAAGGCAGCAGCCACATGCATCAGGCCGGAATCGTTGGTGACAAAGGCATCGCACCTGTCAATATAGGCCATAGCGGAGGCAAGGTTCGTCTTTCCGGTCAGGTCGAGTATTCTACCGGTCTGGTCGGAAACAGCGGCTGCAATATGTGCGGCTGCCTCGCAATCGGCATCGGTGCCAAAAATCAACAGCAGTGCATCTGTTTGTGAACAGACAAGCTGAGCAAGCCTACCGAATTTTTCAGCCGGCCATCGTTTTGCAGGCCCGTAGGCTGCCCCTGGATTTAGACCGATAACCGGCACGTTGCCATGCTGAAAAAAATACTGCTGTAACCCTTGTTTGGCATCCCGCCTGACATCCGGGGTAAGAAAAAGCTCAAGCTGATCCTTTCCAGGAGTAAGACCAAGCCCGGCAACCATTTCCTGGTAATAATGTACTTGATGCTTCATTCCGATATCGGAATGTTTTTTTACACCATGGGTTAAGAATAGTCCCCGGCCATCGGTGGTGTATCCGCCCCGGACCGGGATACGGGCAAGAGTCGTGATCAGCGCCGCTTCAAAGGCATTCTGCAGCAGGATTGCGGCGTCATATTTATTTTTACGCAGGTCGGAGGCCAGGGTCAGCTTGCCACGAAGTCCCTGGTGGCGGCCGTTTTTTTCATACACAAAAATGTGATCAACTCTTGGGCTGGCAGTAAAGACATCAGCGACCCAGGGCAATGCAAGCAGAGTGATCTCGGCATTGGGAAAATTTGCACGAATGGAACGCACCGCCGGGGTGGTCATAATCGCATCACCGATCCAGTTGGTCGACCGGATCAGTATTTTCTCAGGATGTTGCGGAAAAGGCTGCATCTACAATTCGACCCGTTTTGTTGATTGAAATTGAATGGCTCGGTCCACTGGAAAGGTTAAACGGCCAGAAGCTTTTCTGCGTGGTGGATTATTGGAAAACATTGAGGTCGTTGCTTGTACAGGTGATAAGGTATTGTCGGATAGAAGAACTGCCGGTCAGGAAGGTTTTTCCCCTGTCAACAAATCCGTCCAGGCAAGAGAATCCATATATGCCTGCAACATGTCCTTGGGACTGAGGTTGAGTTCTTTAAGCAGCTGTTGACAATTTTTCCAATCGCCGTTTTCATAGGCAATTGCGATTGCAAGGTATGGATAATACGGACCGGTTCGGTCAATCAGCGCACTTTTTATATCAACCGGCAGCGGCAATCGTTCCATAATATCACTCATCGGCATGTCAAGCATGGCGCCGAGTAAGGAGAACAGCCCCATCAGGAACATCTCCGAGCTGTCATGGCCCTGATCACGGCTCTCGGCCAGCAGTTCACAAAGTCGGGCCCGGGTGATGGATATCCGTAACAGTTCATAGGGCTTATCGGCTGAAATCTGCGAGGTAACGACCAGGGAAATAAACTGACGGATTCCGGACTCGCCAAGATAAACCAAAGCATGTTTAATCGAGGTCACCTCGTTGAGCAGATAATAATAGGCCGAGTTGATATACCGCAGAAGTTTGTAGGAGAGACTTACATCCGGCGCAATAATCCGTTCTATCTTATCCAGATTGAACTCTTTTCTATTGACTTCGGCAAGGAGGTCAAGGAGTGCAATCTTTGAAGATGGAATCTCCTTTTTCTTCAGCATTTCCGGCTGGCTGAAAAAATATCCCTGGAAATAATGAAATCCCATCTTCCAGGCGGCATCAAACTGGGCATAGGTTTCAATTTTCTCGGCCAGCAATCGTACCTTCCCCTTTTTCAGCCGTTTGATTTCTTCTTGAACTTCATCTTGGGACAACTCCTGAAAATCTATTTTGATGATGTCGGCAAGCGTAACTAAAGGTTCGAGTCCCTCGGCAAAGACGAAATCGTCCAGGGCAAGAATGTATCCTTTCTCTTTCAGCTCTACGCAGGCATTAATGATTTCAGGTGTGGGCGGCACATATTCAAGGACTTCGACAATGATCTTGTCCGGGGGCAGGTTCATTGCGGTCTTTTCAAGGAGATGTTCTTCGGTAAAGTTGATAAAGGCCGGTTTGGAACTGACGATGTTATCCAGGCCGATATTAAGAAAAGTATTGACCAGCAGGTTGCTCGTGGCCCTGTCACCATCGGTGCCTGGAAAAACATTGTCCATGTTGGCACGATGGAGCAATTCGTAGCCGAAGAGCTTTTTACTTCGGTTGAAGATAGGTTGTCGAGCTATGAATATTTCCATAAAGTTTACAAAGTTCCAAAAGGATCATCTCTGCCGTGAAGCAACAGAGGACCGGATTAAAACATCCTGTTTCCTTCGTTCGGCGGCGACATCGCTCCCGTTACCGGGAGGCAGGCATTTGGGCAATAGTTTCCACGTGCCCGGCCCAGGCGGTACCATACTTTTCAAAGACTAATCTGCGCTTTTCCCCTTCCAGCAGGATAATTTTAATTATCAATGCATTATCCGGTGTCAGACGGCCTAACCGGGCTGCCCATTCGATCACACAGACCCCGTTTGTTGTTGTAAGATACTCGGAAAGGCCGGCTCCTTCAATATCATCTTCACCACTGAGTCGATAACAGTCAAAATGATACAGGGGACAGCGTCCGGGATATTCCTGCATCAGGGCAAAAGAGGGGCTCGTGACGTAATACTCTTTCGGCACATCCAGGCCCTTTGCAATCGACTGGGTCAGGGTGGTCTTGCCCGCTCCCAGGTCGCCGGTAAGGAGCAGTTTGTCCCCGGGAACCAACAGTTGCCCTATCCGTCGGCCGATCCTTTCGGTATCGGCAAGCGTGCCGATCTCCAGTGTTGTTGTCCGTAATGTCTGGTCAACCATCGGCTGTGCCGGAAGCCTTGGCGCTGCGAGGCAAGGTAAATACAACCCTTGTGCCTTTTCCCGGGGTGCTCTGGATGTCTATTCCACCATGCAGCATTTTGATCCGTTCCGCCATGACGGTCATTCCGATACCCCGTTTGTCAACCGGTATCTTTGCGGTCTCCTGTTGTGAAAACCCGATCCCGTCATCTTCAACGATCAGGGTGACAGCGTCCGGTTCAACCGTATAGCGCAGCGCAACATGGGCGGCTTCGGAATGTTTACCGCTGTTTCTCAGGGCTTCCTGAAGCAGACGGTAAATGAGCAGATGGGTCTCGGCTGCAAAAAAAGAACTCAGCGATTGAACGTCAAGGCTGCAGGAGATGCCGTATACTTCGGAAAAACGTTGTATCAGATGCTCTATGGCGGAGTCCAGACCCAAGTCGTCGATAATGACCGGGCTGAGGTTTTTAGACAGCCTGCGAACATTTTCTATAATCTCGTTAATAAATTCTCGAAGTCCCTGCAATCCGGACAGAATGGCGTCGCCTTCTTCAGGATTCTGGCAGGCACGGGTCTTTTCAATGATTCTGATCTGCAATTTGAGGGCGGCCAGCGACTGGCCAAGTTCGTCGTGCAGCTCAAGGGCAATACGTTTCTGTTCACTTTCCCGGGCATGAATCAGCGCCCCGGAAAGGGACCGGAGCCGTTCTTCAGAATCCTGGAGATTGGTGTTCACCTCCTGGAGCAATTGATTTTTTTCCCGAAGAGCGTCGGCAAGTTTTTGATTTTCCCGGGTTAAATTCCAGGTCTGGGTCGCCTGTTCGAGGATGAGCCTGAGCTGAACGATATCCCATGGTTTGAGGACATACTGGTAAATATGGCCGCGGTTAACTGCATCGATTATGTCTGAGACATCTATGTAGCCGGTGATAATAATACGAACCGTGTCCGGATTTATGGCATAGATACTTGAGAGCAGTTCAACCCCCGACATCCCCCCCATCCGCTGATCGGAAAGAACAACGCTTATTCCCGGCTCATTTTTGAATATTTCCAGGGCTTCTTCGCCGGAAGTCGCCGTGGTAATGTCATATTCCTCACAGAAACTAAGCACAAAGCTCTCGGTGTTGATGGGATCGTCATCAACAAAAAGGACCTTGTATTTTTCTGCAAAAACGGCAGGCGGCGTGTCTTGAGGTTCAGTATCCATTGTCCGGGTCACTTGACCGATTTTTGATTGGTCGGGTTTATCCACCAGGTATATAATAGCTGATAGGGATTATAGTACAGAGGCAGGATAGCCGGTTGACTGAATTTTCGGCTATATGCGAGCCGGTGTGCGGCAAGATACCAGTTGGGAACAACATAGTATCCATACCAGAGTACTCGGTCCAGGGCATGGCTGGCCAGAGTCAGGTCCTGTTGGGTACGGGCATAGACGATTTTATCGACCAAAGCGTCAACCACCGAACTTTTAACCCCGGCAAAATTTCGTGATCCCTTGCGGACGGCGGAGGCGGACGTCCAGTAGTCCCGCTGCTCATTGCCCGGCGATTGTGACTGACCGTACACGTTGACGATCATATCAAAATCAAAGCTCTTGACCCGGTCACCGTAGAGCGCGGCATCAATTGTCCGGTAGGTGGCATTGATCCCGAGCTTTTTCAGGTTACGGACAAAAGGCGCCATAACCCGTTCAAACGAGGGGCTGACCAGAAGAATTTCAAAGCTTAAGGACCGGCCTTCGGCATTTTTGAGAACACCATCTTTGATCGACCAGCCGGCTTGATTCAAGATCTTTTTTGCCTGTCGCAGGTTGCCGCGCAGGCTGTTGGGGGGGGCAGTGGAGGGTGGTTGCAGAGGGGTTGTAAAAATGGGATCGGGGAGTTGGGAGCGGTAGGGTTCAAGCAGGGCAAGTTCGTCTCCCTGCGGAGTACCGGTGGCGGCCAGGTATGAATTGGAAAAGTAGGAGTTGCAGCGGGTGTATTGATCAAAAAATAAGGTTTTATTGGTCCATTCGAAGTCAAAAGCCAGCCCGATGGCCCTGCGCACCTGTGGATCGGAAAAAATTTCCCGGCGGGTATTGAAGACAAACCCCTGCATTCCGGCATCGTTTTTATGAGGAAATTTTTTCTTTATCAGTTGGCCGCTGTCAAAACGACGACCGGTTAAATCCCGCTGCCACTGCTTGGCGATATTGACGTTCATGAAGTCAAACTCACCGGCCTTGAAGGCTTCAACACCGACGATCTGATCTTTAAAATATTTGATGGTGATCTTGTCGAAATTAAACATGAACTTCCTGGTCGGATGGTTCTTGGCCCAGTAGTCGGGATTTCTGGTATAGGTGATCGACTTGCCGGGGTTTACCGCAGAGATCACATAGGGCCCGGAACCGACAGGAACTCGCATTGATTTTTTTTCCGAGGAAGGATTAAAACCCGTTTTTTCATAAAAGGCCTTATTCAGCACCGGCAGCTGTGAGGCGATCATGTGCAGTTCCCGGTTGGGTTTTGCAAAATTAAATCGTATCCTCTGCTTATCAAGAATTTCAGAGCCGGTTATATCCTGGAGATAAATCTGATAAAACGGATGGGCCTGATCGCTTTTCAAAGTGGCAAGCGAGTAGGCGACATCTTCGACCGTAATCGGGGTGCCGTCTGAAAACCGGGCCTGATCGTTTAACGTGTAGGTAACCGATTTTCTGTCCGGTGCAAGCACGATATCCTTTGCAATCAGGCCGTATTCGGCAAAAGGCTCATCAAGACTCGGAACGGCCAGGGTTTCAAAAACAAACGTTTCCAGCCCGAACGGAGGCGTTCCCTTCAAGGTGAACGGGTTCATCTTGTCAAAGCTGCCGAGATCATGGAGAACGAGTTCTCCTCCCTTGACGGCCTTTGGTGAGGTATAATCAAACCGTGTAAAGTCGGCGGGGTATTTCAAGCTGCCGTCAATGGACACGCCGTGGGCGCACAGGGCCTTTGATGGAAGAAACAGCAGACAGCAGGCTATGGTCAGAAAGAAAAATTTCACAGTCGATACCACAAAGTGGAAAGTAGAGGGTTGAATATTGTTATAATAGAACATAATCGAAAACCTACATAATCAAAAATACTTTTTTTTATTTCAGAACGTTCAATCCGGATCCGGGTAAAAAAAATTGACGTACCCCCGGCATCTGTGTAAATATTGCATTCCAATCAGAATATGTACAGGTTCAGCGCAAAAACACTGCAAGACATATTGCCTGACTATTTCTAAAGAGAGAACTGGAGGTTGTCATGGGACAAACCATTGCTGAAAAAATTTTCGCGGCCCACCTTCGCGACACCCCGACACCGGACAACATGGTGCTCGATATAGACGTGGTCATGTGTCACGAGATCACCACCCCCATTGCCATTGTCGACCTGATGGACAAGGGGATGGATCGCGTATTCGACCCAAGCAAGATAAAAGCGGTCATCGACCACGTTACACCACCCAAAGATTCCAAGACCGCCACCCAGGCAAAAATCATGCGTGACTGGGCCCGCCGCCATAAAATCAAAGATTTTTTTGATATCGGCAGAAATGGGGTCTGCCATGCCCTGTTTCCGGAAAAAGGCTTTATCCGCCCCGGCTACACCGTTATCATGGGTGATTCCCATACCTGTACCCATGGCGCCTTCGGAGCCTTTGCCGCCGGGATCGGGACAACGGACCTTGAAGTCGGTATTTTAAAAGGGGTCTGTGCCTTTCGTGCTCCCAAGTCCATGAAGGTTGAAGTAACCGGTGAGTTGCCGCTGGGAGTAACGGCCAAAGATATCATCCTCAATATTATAAAGCAGCTGACGGTCAACGGGGCCACCGATCTAATCATGGAGTTCAGCGGGTCGGTGATTGAGTCCATGGACATGTCCTCCCGCATGACCCTGTGCAACATGTCGGTTGAGGCCGGTGCCACCTCGGGAATATGTCTGCCCGATCAGGTAACCGCCGAGTACCTGTGGCCGTTTATCAAGGACGACTATGCCTCAATGGATGCGGCTGTTGATGATTTTAAGAAATGGCACTCCGATGTTGATGTGGTCTATGAAAAAACACTGCAGATTGATGTCTCCACCCTTGAACCGCAGGTCACCTATGATTTCAAGCCCGACCAGGTTAAGAATATATCAGAACTTGCAGGCGCACCTATAGACCAGGTATATATCGGTTCCTGTACCAATGGCCGGATTGAAGATATCCGTGCTGCAGCTGCAATTCTGAAGGGAAAAACCATTGCCGATTCCGTACGCGGCATCCTGACCCCGGCAACGCCCGCTGTTTACTCGCAGGCCCTTGACGAGGGGTTGATTAAAATATTCATGGACAGCGGGTTTTGTGTGTTGAATCCGACCTGCGGCGCCTGCCTGGGTATGTCCAGCGGCGTTCTTGCCGAAGGAGAGACCTGTGCCTCAACCACAAATCGAAACTTTAACGGCCGCATGGGCAAAGGCGGGATGGTACACCTGATGAGCCCCGTAAGTGCGGCAGCAGCAGCAGTGACCGGTGAGATAACCGACCCCCGCCGGTTTCTGAATTAACAGGGAGGATACAATGCAACAGTTTGGCGGGATGGCCACTTTTATAGATAGAAACGACATCAACACCGATGAAATCATACCGGCCAAGTACTTGACCGAGATTTCAAAAAAAGCACTGAAACCGCATCTGCTTGAAGATCTGCGCCTTGATGACGGCAGCTTTGACCCTGAATCCGAAGAACTACAAAAGGCATCCGTGCTGGTGACCCGGTCAAACTTCGGCTGCGGGTCGTCAAGAGAACATGCAGTCTGGGCCTTGGAGGTGAACGACATCAACGTGGTTATCGGTCAGAGTTTTGCCCGTATTTTCAGGCAGAACATGTTTAACTGCGGGATCCTTGCGGTTGAGGTTTCGGCCGAGGATCTTGATCGATTGTTTGCGCTGACACCGGAAGTACGGGTGGATGTGGATGTCGGCAATGAGCAGCTGACTGCAACCGACGGAGACGGTACAAAGGTCGTCTGCAGCTTTTCCCTCAACCCCTTTGACCGTGAGCTGGTTGATGCCGGCGGCTGGCTGGCCTATGCCGACCGCAACTATTAAGCTGCCGCTTTCGTGACATCAACGATCCCGGCAGAAGCCCTGGCGCTGTTTTCTCACCATCAGAGAGATGGCGCTTTTTTTGTCTTGTGGGTGCCTTGAAAAATCGGTTTTTTTTGTTCAAGGTAGGCGCAGATTCCAAGGCATGCTCAAAATTTTACGGTGACCTTGTAAAAAAAAAACACAAAAGAATTGATACAGGTCATTTTTAACCGGCGATTGATTGTGTACACTTCAGACATGAAAAATAGCTGCTTGACGGGATAAACCGCCAAAACCCGCCCATTTAAATTTCAGGAGATTTGCCATGTCTGGTTGTGGATGCAACACTGTAAACGATGCAGGAGAAGGTCCCTTTTCCAAGGGAAAGGATCTGGTTGAGTTTGTCTATAACGCCCACGGTGGAACCGTCAGGGATCAGGCGATCATGCGGGGACCTATTGATGCGATATGCCAGGGATGCGGGGCGCCGTTTATCCTGGAGACCTACCTCGGGACGTGTCCGGCCTGCGGCGGTGTTCATGCAGTTGCGCCGATGAATCCCACGGTTGAAAATATCCAGTTTGCCGGAAAGGATTATAAGCTTCCCTGATCTTTCAGGGTGTTTTCCAGGTCATACAACGCCTGGCCATCCGTGAATTAAAAAAAGCGCTGTTTTCCTCTTGCAGGAGAGCAGCGCTTTTCTAAAATGAGTACTGGAGTTTAAGCTATAATCCGACCTCGGCCAGCGCTTTGACCGCTTTCTTTTGCTCTCTGCTGAGTTTTTTCGGAATCCGGACGGCAATTTTCACATAAATATCACCCCGGCTGCCGATTGGGCCGGTGGGAAGTCCGTGTCCCTTGAGGCGGAGTTTTGATTCCTGCTGAACACCGGCCGGTACTTTAACTTTGAGTTTCTTACCATCAAGTGTTTCCACTTCAATCTTGGTGCCCAGGCAGGCCTCACTGAACGGAATCCGTTTCTCCATCAATAGGTCATCACCCTCTCTTGTAAAAACAGGATGTGGGGCAATGTTAATTTTCAAATACAAATTTCCGGCGGGCCCGCCGGTCATGGACGGGGATCCCTTGCCGGTCAGCCGCAGCCGTTTTCCGGCCTCGATTCCCTTGGGAATTTTTACGGAAATATTATTATCTCTGCCGTCCCGGCGCAGGTTAATGGTTTTTTCAGCCCCATGGAGGACATCATCCAGGCTGATAGTGATTTCATAGGTCAGGTCTTCACCCTTAATAGGTTGAGGGCGACAGCCTCCGCCGCCGCAGCCACCACCCATACCACCGGCATTGTTGAACAGGTTCTCAAACCCGGCCGAGCCCTGGCTTGTTCTGAACCCTCCGGATGCTCGAGAAGAACCGCCGCCGAAACCGAACTGGCGAAAAATATCATTAATATCAAAACCTCGGAAAATGTCTTCCTGGGAGTAGCGTTGATGAAAGCCGGATGAGCCATAGGTGTCGTACTGCTCACGTTTCTCCTTGTCCGATAACACGGCATAGGCTTCACTGATCTTTTTGAATTTTTCCTCAGCCTCTTTATTGCCGGCATTTTTATCCGGGTGATATTTGAGAGCCAGCTTGCGGTAGGCTTTCTTGATTTCATCCTGCGCGGCCCCTTTGGCCACCCCTAGTGTTTCGTAATAATCCATTGCTGTATTTTTTTAGGTTTTGAATTGTGATGGACTCGCAAAAAAGCAAAAACGCCAGATGCACTGTACGGAAATACAAGAAGTTGCGACCTTTCCGCCGTCGGTGGCGAGGCTTCTCGGAGTCTCACGCTCGCTCGTCATGTGGACATTGCCACATCACTACCGGAAGTCTTCGCTATCTACGACACCGACAATT
>VAPL010131884.1_pt1 | contig 13310 bp, 12 predicted proteins | sample 3395061 | NCBI WGS metagenome assembly VAPL01 (sample SAMN08290444, study PRJNA428436) | hydrothermal vent metagenome | isolation source: Deep-sea hydrothermal vent chimney 2 | place: Pacific Ocean: Juan De Fuca Ridge | depth 2182 m m | reverse complement strand
CCGGGTGCGATGGATGCGCTGCACTCGGTGGGTCTTCGCCATATCGTCATGTTGACCGGTGATGGCCCGATAACGGATCAGGCGGTTGCCGGCCGCGTCGGAGTCGATACATATCTGGCGGAGTTGAAGCCGGCAGACAAGGCCGCCGAGGTCGCGAGGTTCGCCGTGGGTGAAGGATCTGTCGCCATGGTCAGAGACGGTGTCAACGACGCTCCTGCCCTTGCGACCGCCGATGTCGGCATAGCGATGCGAGCAGCCGGTTCCGATGTCGCCCTCGAAACGGCAGATGTCGTCCTGATGAGTGACGACCTCGATCGACTAGTGGACGCAGTGTCCCTCGGGCGCCGGACTCGAGCCATCGTGCATCAGAGTCTCGTCCTGTCCGGGATCATCCTCGGCACCCTCGCTCCCGTTGCATTGTTCGGGTTCATAGCGCGACCGGTGACCGTCCTCGTCCACGAAATATCGGAGTTCGCAGTCATCGGGATCGGGGTGCGTGTGGCCCGCTCACGGGGGTGTCGGCGCGCGTGGTCACCTCGAATACACACGTCCCCACCCACCCGGGGTGGGGTATACTGGCCTCCCAACACACCCAAGAGTATCTGGAGGGTTTTTCGCCATGGCCAAGCTTCTCGATCCCGTTTGCGGGATGACCGTAGATGACACAGCGCTTCGCGCACCCGGCTACGAGGATGTTGCATTCTGTGCCCCCGGGTGCCGCACGGCGTTCCTGAACAACCCCACTGATTTCACCGATCGTCTCGACGGCGCAGAGCCGATGCCCAAGATGTGCACCTGCGGAGAGAACAGCGGCAAAGAGTGCCAGTGCGGCCACGATCATGGAGACCACGCCGACCATGAGGTCTCGGAGGCGCACGACCACAACCACGACCACGGTACGCACGACGCTGCGGGCGAAGCGTCGACTGAAGAAGCTGCCGAGCCCGTGGCTGCTGGTTCCGGTTGCTGCGGGGGTCACGGCCACTGAGGCCGTGGCGTCGGAGTTGAAGAACACTGAGGCGGAGCAAGCCGAGGTCACGAAACGCTACGACCGCATGGCGCGGATCTACGACATCTACGACGCACCGATGGAGTGGATGGGCACCAAGAAGCGGCGAGGTCGACTGTTGGCGAATGCGCGCGGCTCCGTGCTCGAAGTCGGTGTCGGAACGGGCAAGAACCTCTCTCACTACGGATCGGACGCGGATGTCACCGGGATCGACGTCTCGTCGGGGATGCTCGAACGTGCGAAAGAGCGCGCCCGGTCGCTTCCTGTGAAGGCCGAACTCATCGAGGCCGATGTCCAGGAGCTACCGTTCGATGACGACAGCTTTGATACCGCCGTCGGCACGTGTGTGTTCTGCTCGGTAGCTGATCCGGTTCAAGGCTTACGTGAACTGGGCCGTGTCGTTCGTCCAGATGGTCAGATCCTGCTTCTCGAGCATGTACGACCGCAAAGCGAGCTCCTCGGACGCCTTGCCGACCTCGCAACGGTGCTCACGCGACGGATCTTCGGATTCCGGGCGAACCGGCGGACGGAGAGCAACGTTGTTGCGGCCGGGCTAGAGATCGTCGATGTGGAGAGCAACGGCGTCTGGCGGACGATCACCGCGCGGCCGAGTCGTCCTAGCGGTGGGGGGGATGAGGAGGCCCGATGACGAAGGCCGACCCACTCCTCGACGTTCGGGACTTGCGGACCTACTTCCTCACCGACGGCGGTGATGTGCGTGCCGTCGACGGGGTTTCGTTCTCCATGGAGCGAGGAGAACGTCTCGGTGTCGTGGGGGAGTCCGGTTCGGGCAAGTCCGTGACGGCTTCCTCGATCATGGGCCTCATCGAGCCGCCGGGCGCGATCGTCGGTGGTGAGATCCTCTTCCACGGTCGCGACCTCGTGACGTTGCCCGAGCGCGACATGCGTAAGATCCGCGGCAAAGAGATCGCGATCATCTTCCAGGATCCGATGACGGCGCTCGATCCCGTGTTCACCATCGGCAGCCAGATGGTCGAGACCCTCAAGATCCATCGCAAGATGTCCAAGAAGGAGGCGAGGGTCGTCGCGATCGACACCCTTGCCGATGTTCACATACCGAGGCCGGAGCAACGTCTCGATGACTACCCCCATCAGTTCTCAGGCGGGATGCGCCAGAGAGTTGTGATCGCTATGGCCCTGCTGTGTGATCCTGATCTTCTGATAGCGGATGAGCCGACGACGGCGCTCGACGTGACGTCCCAGGCACAGGTCATGGATCTCATGCTCGACCTCGCGAACGACCGGGAAACGGCGGTCATGCTGATCACACATGACCTCGGTGTCGTTGCCGGGTTCTGCGAGAACGTCCAGGTGATGTATGCGGGTGAGATCATCGAGCGGGGACCGGCAGGACCGCTCTATCAGAACCCCGAGCACCCGTACACGCGTGGTCTTCTCGAGTCCGTGCCGAGGCTTGACGCCGATGCCCAGGATAGGCTCCACTCGATTCGCGGTTCGGCCCCTTCGGCGACCACACCACCCCAGGGATGCCGCTTCTGGCCGCGATGCGACCACGCAACCGACCTCTGTGTGACCACTCGTCCGGATTCCTGCTCCGGTCGCAAGGATCAGGAGTGTGCATGTCACTTCGCAGGGAAGCTGCGGCCCCACCGTGAGGGGGCATCGGCGTGAAGGCTCCTCAGATGCAGAGCGAATCGGATCGTGAAGACAGCCACGATGTTCTGCTGCGCGTCGAGGATCTCTCGAAGAACTTCGTGGTCGAGCGTCGAGGGATAACACGTGAGGCCCGGTACCTGCAGGCGGTTGCCGGCGTGTCGTTCGAGGTTCGGTCCGGCCAGACGCTCAGCCTCGTCGGAGAGTCCGGCTGTGGGAAGTCGACGACGGCACGGTGCATACTGCGTCTTGTCGAACCAACATCGGGCAGGATCATGTTCCAGCAGCGGTTCGACGGCTCCGACGTGCCTCGACTCGTCGACATCGTAGAAGCGAGTAACCGTGAGCTGCGCGAGATTCGTCGGAACGCACAGATCGTCTTCCAGGATCCCGTAGCGTCTTTGAACCCGAGGATGACGGTAGAGGCCATCATCGCTGAGCCTCTCGTTGCCCACCACATCGGCAACCGATCGGAACGCTCCGCCAGGGTCAAGGAGCTCCTCGAACTCGTGGGCATGAAGGCCTCGTACGCCACGCGTCACCCCCGCTCCTTCTCTGGTGGCCAACGCCAGCGCATCGGTATCGCGCGAGCCCTGGCGTTGAACCCCTCCCTCATCATCCTGGATGAGCCGGTATCTGCACTCGACGTGTCCGTCCAGGCCCAGGTTCTGAACCTCCTCGATGACCTCCAGGTGAACCTTGGCCTGACCTACCTGTTCATCGCGCATGATCTCGCCGTCGTGCGCCACGTCAGCACCGAGGTCGCGGTCATGTACCTGGGCAAGATCGTCGAAAAGGCGCCCCAGCGTGATCTTTTCGAAAGTCCCCTCCACCCATACACCCATGCACTGATGTCCGCAGTGCCGATCCCCGATCCCGTCGTCGAGGCCAACCGCCAACGGATCATCCTCGAAAGTGAGATCCCATCGGCCGTCAACCCACCTTCCGGCTGCAGATTCCGAACGCGTTGCCCGATCGCCGAGGCACCGGGAAGATGCTCCGAGGAGGAACCCGAGCTGCGTGAGTACGCACCGGGGCACTGGGTTGCCTGCCACTTCCCGCAGCCCGACGGCTTGGAGATACGACGTACCGCCTAGTCCGCGGCACGTACTACCAACAAGCGCGGATAAGGAGCAGTCGTCCACCGTTTACCGATGACACGGAAGCATCCGGGAGTTGTCAGGGTTTCCGGCTGTGAACTGTGAGCTGTAAACCCACCGACCGCAATCATCTCATCACTCATCTTCTACGAATCGCTCCGCGGAGTGACCCTGACTGATTCTGGGTTGGTGGCAGCGATGAGCTGTGGTGGCTGATTCCGATCGCGAAGTTGCTGAAGGCGACGGTGGAATCTCGACTTGCTGAGCGTCGTTCCACCGGGGTCGAAGATGTCGCGCAAGCCGTCGCCGATGAAGTTGACGGATACCACGGTGAGGAAGATCATGATCCCTGGGAACACCGCAGCCCACGGTGCCGTGAAGATCTGCTGTTGTGCGTTGCGCAGCATCGTGCCCCACGAAGATGCAGGCGGCTGTAGGCCGAGTCCCAGGAAGCTGAGCGTCGACTCGGCGATGATCGCAGACGCAACGCCGAGTGTTCCTGCAACGATGAGAGGACTGAGGGAGTTCGGAAGAAGGTGTTTGAAGATGATGCCGCGTGATCGTGTGCCCGACGCCCGAGCGGAGAGGACGAACTCGCGCTCTCGCAACGACAGGAACGAACCGCGCGTAAGCCTCGCGACGTTCATCCACCGGACGAGACCGATGATCACAACCATCGTCACGAAGCTCGGCCCGAGCAGCGATGCAGCGAGGATCAGGAGGAAGAGGTCGGGTAGCGACAGTGCAAGGTCGGTGAGTCGCATCAGAGCGTTGTCCACCCACTTCCCGTAGAAGCCTGCGATCGAACCGACGAGAATCCCGACGGTGAGAGCAACGGTCGTGGCCAAGGTGGCGACACCGAGCGACACCCTACCCCCTGCAAGGATCCTGGTCATACTGTCTCTGCCGAGTTCGTCGGTACCCATCGGGTGGGCGAGTGATGGCCCCTGCAAGCGGTTCGTGAGGTCCTGGGTGAGTGTGTCGTAGGGGCTGATCATCGGTCCAAAGATCGCCGCAGCGAGGATGAGTGCCAGGACGATGAGTCCGATGACGGCTGGGCGGTTCTTCGTGAACGCTCGCCAGTTGCGTCGCCAGCCCGGGACCTCGACGACCTCTTCGTCGTCTGCGAGCGCGGCGAGGTGCTCTTGAGAGATGGTGTTGCGTGAGGTATCAGTCAAGGCGCACCCTCGGGTCGAGCTTTCCGTACATCACATCGGCGAGCAGGTTGGAAGCCAGCACCATGAGAGAACCGAGTACAAGCACACCCATCAGCACCGGATAGTCGAATCGAAGCGCAGAGTCCCAGAAGAGACGGCCCGTGCCGGGCCAGGAGAATATGGTCTCGACCACGAGTGCTCCGACCAGGAACTCGGGGATGTGGATGGCGACGACCGTCACGAACGGGATCCCTGCGTTGCGGAACGCGTGGCGCATGTATCTGCGAACGGGGGGCACACCCCGAGCCTTGTTGAATCGCATGTAGTCCTGGTCCATCGTCTCGATCATCGAAGCACGCAGGTACCGGGTGAAGAACGAGAGCGACACCATCGATATCGCGACGGTCGGCAGGGTCAGGTACCAGAGACGAGTTGCGATGCTGACCTCTTCGCCGGGTGGGCCCATGCCTCCGGTGGGGAACCAACCGAGCCAAACGGAGAACACGATGATGAGCATCAAGCCGAGCCAGAAGACGGGGATGGAGAGGCCGACGAAACTGGTGAAGGTGAGCGCGTGATCGATCCACGTGTCGCGCTTGATGGCTGCGAGCAGGCCGAGTGGGATCGAGATGATGAGCGATACGGTGATGCCGGAGAACATCAGGAGCAGCGTTGCCGGCAGGCGTTCCATGATGAGGCCGAAGACCGGCTGGCGGGCCACGAATGAGATGCCCCAGTCCCCTTGAACGAACCTGATGAGCCAGGTGAAATACTGGATGATCAGGGGTCGGTCGAAACCGAACTCCGCCTTGATCCTGGCAAGGTCTTCCGCGCTCACGTTTGCGAGTCCCCGGAACGCGGCTGCAGGCCCTCCAGGAGTCAGCTGGATGAGTGTGAAGGCGATCAGCGAGATGCCGATGAGGATGGGTACGGCTTGCAGCAGTCGTTTGCCTACGAACTTCAGCAAGCCGTACCCCTTCCTCTCGTTGTCTGTGTGCAGTCGTGCTACACGTTGTTCCTTACTTGTCGACGGTCCAGTCTTCGGCGTTCCAGGTGAACTCCTGCCACGGGTTCGGTGCGTATCCCGAGACAGCGGTACTGAACGCGTCGAGCTTCGAGCGCTTGTACAGCGGGATGTACACGCCTGCAGCGAGGACTTCCTCGACGACGGTGCGGTACGCATCCTTGCGGGCGTTGATGTCGAGCGTGCTTCGCCCGGCATCGATAGCGGCATCGAGCGTGTCGTTCTGGAGACGGAAGAAGTTCCATCCCTCACCGGCGTTGGATTCCTGAGGAATCTGGTCCGAGCGGAACAGTGTCGACAGGAAGGCATCCGGATCGAGGTCTGCGCCCCAGGTATCCATAGCGATGTCGAAGTCGCCACGCTTGAGCTTGCCGTTCTCTTCCCAGCTCCCGAACAGCGTCGCCGCAGGGACGTTGTTGATCACGAGCTCGATACCGACAGCCTTGAACTGCTCCTGGAGGACCTGCTCGGTGAGCTCGCGCACCTGCTGGCCTGCTGGTGTGCTGATCTCGAGTGTGAGCGTCTTTCCGTCTTTCTCCCTGATCCCGTCACCGTTGGTGTCAACCCAACCGGACTCCTCGAGGAGCGCCATGGCTCCAGCGGGGTCGTACGCCGGGTTGGAGAGACCCTGTGGTGCTGCCCATCCCAGGCCGATCGGTGAATCTGCAGCTTCGGACAGGCCGAAGAGCAGGTTCTCGATGATCGGGGTACGGTCGATCGCCATTGCAAGAGCGGCCCGCACGTTGGGGTCACTGAACGCGAAGTGCGGGTTCCCGGGTTCGGAGTCTGCGCTCAGGTTGAGTCCGAGATACTCGATGTTCGAGGACGGTGTGACCTGGATGTTCACACCCTCCATGCTCTGGAACTGGTCGATCACTCCGGTGTCGATATTCCAGAAGACATCGATGTCCCCGGTGCGCATCTGGGCGATACCCGCGTTCTGATCCGGGAGGATCTTGAAGATGAGGCGATCGATGAGCGGACGATCCGGTACCCGGTAGTTCGGGTTCGCATCGAGGATGATCGACTGGCCCGAGTTCCACTCGGTCACCATGTAAGGGCCCGTTCCCTCGGGAAGCCTGTTGAACGCGGCCTCGGAGAAGGACTCGCCCTCGAGCTCGTGGGCGGGAAGGATTGCTTCGGGGATGCTGAACAGTGAGAGCGCAGGAGCGAAGAGCTCGCTGTACGTGACGACGGCCGTCAGGTCGTCTGGCGTCTCGATAGACACGATCTTGTCGTACCCGTTGCGAGAGTTCACGGCGTTCGCGTCGTCCATCACCGCTTCCCAGGTGAACTGAACGTCGCGGGACGTGAACGGCTCACCATCGGACCAGGTGACACCTTCGGCGAGCTTGTAGGTCACCGTGAGACCGTCCTGCGAGATCGTCCCCGCCTCAACGGAAGGAACCTCAGCGAGTTCGGGGACGTAGTTGCCATCAGGATCCGCGTCCACGAGCCCCTCGAGGACGAGGTCACGAATGATCCTGCTCGCGGTCTGTACCGCGAGGAACGGGTTCAGGTTGTCGGGCTCTTGGAAGAGGCCGATCGTGAGGGTGCCGCCGGCGTCCTCAGCCGTTGGGGGGGTGGTTGTCGTTGGGGGAGCGGTCGTGGTCGAGTCGCCTCCACCCCCGCTTTCACCTGCTGTGGTTGTCGTCGCATTGGTGCCCTCGCTATCGGAGCTGCTTGCACAAGCAGCCGCCGTCAGTGTGAGCACGACGAGCAGAATCGCCAGTCGCTTCATCGGGTTTCCTCCTCGAGGCCGTTGTAGCCTCTTGTCTATCGATTTCGGTTGCAACCCGCTGATGGTTCCCCGAAGCGCATGTTGGGACGCTTCGAGGTCAACGCGGCCGCGTCACCGTGGCGCCAGCGTACCATCGAGCACGACGTCCGCCAACCCCACCCCGAGAGGGGTGGGCGAACGGAGTGCTGGACAGGCGAAGCGCAAGAAAGTCAAGCAGGGCTTGACAAATCCGTACATCAAAGGTGAGGATTTCCCGGCATGCGGACGTTTACCGTCCCACCGGGGGAGGGGTATGGGATGGGGTATCCGGGTGCCCCCGCTACGATTGAGAGATGAGACGAATCCCGATGATGGCCATCGTTTTCGGTGCCTACCTCCTCCTGCGCAACTGGAACGGCGACGTGACGCTCCTGATCGCGGTCGGTGGGGTGGCGGTCGCCGGCGTGCTCGTGTATCGCGTCTACCAGTCCCGTGTCGAACGCACTCGAGCGGACAAGATCGAACGCGCTGATGTTGCATCACTCAAAGAGCAGGTCGAAAGGATGCTCGCCGAGACGGCGAACCGCATCCTCGACGTCGAGGGCCGTCCCGGACTCGTAGTATCGCCGAAGGCCGGCGATCACTTCCAGAAGGCGGTATCGAAGTTCGTTTCCGTCGATGAAGCGTTCGGTACTGCAGCGTCGACCTATCAGCTACGGGCGCTCGTATCGCAACTCGATGAAGCGTTGTGGCGGCTCGAAGCTGCCGAAGCTGTTGTCAATGGACAGGACGTCCCGCCCCGTCCCGAAGCCCCTCAGCCATCGAGAACGCAGCTGCCATCGGCATCCTCGTCCTCGATGACGTCTCTTTCTCGTGATGCAGTGACGAAGTGGGTCGATGGTGGGTCCGATGGCAGCCATCGACGCCGCCGGCGTTCCTGCTGAACGAGATCATCCCTCACTGAGTTGTCCGTTGCGGACGTTTCATGCCTCGACGATGAGCGTGGCACGCATCCCGTCCTCGTAGTGTTGCCCGGCCTCCTGGAAGCAACCGATCACCCAGGTTCCCGTCGCGTCGTCCGGGACGGTGAACTCCATGAACGAGACCTCCCCGGCCTCGCTGGATCCCGGCATGGCTGGCTGGAGGAGCACCATGCCGCCGGTGTCCTCGTCATCCCCACCCATGTCCATCTCCATACCCACGAAGTTCATCGGGGTTCCACCTTCGACCGTCACCTCGAGGTCGGTGAAGAAGTCCTCGCCTCCCCACGGTGTCCAGACACGTTCTGTTAGGTAGTTCTCGCCCCGGATGGGATCGCGCCCGATCATGAACTCGTGTGCGTGTGCTCCCTCGTTCTTGATGATGAAACGAACGGTCTGGCCGGGCTTCACGCGCACGACGGAGGGGGAGATCACGTTGTCGGTGAGGGTGAAGACGACCTCACCCGACGCATTCGGCTCGACGGTGCCGATGCTGGAGCACGCAGCGACAACAAGGGTGGCCACGGCGCCGAGAGCGGCCAGCTTCCATCGGATAGGGTTCTTTGTTGAGCGCATGACTTTCTCTCCAGGATCTCAGAGCACGTACAGGACGATGAACACGGTCAGCCAGATGCTGTCGACGAACTGCCAGTACGTGATTCCGCCGTGCACCTTCCAGGTGGTGTTGGCAGTGATCGTGCCCTTCTTCGCTTGGATGACGAGAGAGCCCAGGATCACCATGCCGATGAAGAGGTGCAGGACGTGGACACCGGTGATGAGGTAGAACATCGATCCGTACGGCGTCCCGATCGGGAACTCGCTGAACCCGGCGCCCCACTCGTAAGCAACGATGCCGATGAAGAGCGCGCCGAGACCGATGGTGATCAGCAGCCTCGTCTGCAGCGTCTTGATATCGCCGGCATTGGCAGCCTTCGTCGCCTCGTGGGCGAAGAACGACGCCGTCATCAAGATCGCCGTCAGGCCAAGGCCAAGAAGGATGTTCAACTCCTCGGGCTTGTCGAAGCCGAGCAGGTAGAACCTCGCCGAGAACATGACGAAGAACAGGAAGGCTTCCGAGGCGAGGAAGAGGCGGAGTCCGTAGCGATGCAGCTCGGGATAGGGGGCGTGACCCGCCATCTCAGCGTGTGCGGTCATGCTGGACCTCCTGTCGTCTCGATCACACCGTGGACGTCGTGCGGACCGAACGAGTACGGGTCGCCCACCACCACAGGCTCACCGTCGAAGTTCAGTTTCGGCGGTGGCGAGGACGTGACCCACTCGAGGGTCTTGGCTCCCCACGGGCTCGCCGTTGCCAGCTCGCCGCGCTTCATCGACCAGATGAAGTTCCATATGAACACCAGGAAGCTCGTTCCGAGGAAGAAGCCTGCCAGAGACACGAATGCGTTCATCGGCCCGAGCTCCGGTGAGTAGTCGGCGATTCGCCGGTTCATGCCGTTGAGGCCGAGCCAGAACATCGGGAGGAACGTAACGTTGAACCCGATGAACATCATCCAGAAATGGATCTTCGAGAGTCGCTCATTGAGCATTCGTCCGAACATCTTTGGATACCAGTAGTAGATGGCCGCGAAGAGGCCGAAGATGCCTGCACCCACGATGGTGTAGTGGAAGTGCGCCACCACCCAGTATGTGTCCTGGAGCATGTAGTCGGCAGGGATGTCGGAGAGGAACACCCCGGTGATACCGCCGATCACGAAGTTGAAGATGATCGCGAGAGCGAACATCATCGGCACCTTCATCCATAGTCGTCCTCGCCAGATCGTTCCGATCGCTGCAAGGAACACCAGGCCGGTCGGCACCGAGATCGCCTCGGTGCTGAACATGAACCCTGCGTTCGCGTTCGATGCCGCGCTGACGGTGAACATGTGGTGCGCCCACACCACGCCGCTCAAGATCGACACACCGGCGAGCCCGCCGACGGCCCACCAGTAGCCGAACAGAGGTTTTCGACTGAAGACGGGGAGTATCTCGAGCATGGCTCCGAGACTCGGAAGCACCATCACATACACCGCTGGATGCGAGTAGAACCAGAATATGTGTTGGTACATCACAGGGAGCCCACCTGCAGCCGCGTCGAAGAACGCACCCCCGAAGAGGCGATCGATGCCGACCATCGCAACAGCGACCGCGACAGACTGCGTGAAGAACAGGCTCAGGAGTGCCGCAAAGAGGATCGACCACACGAAGATCGGTACACGGCGCCACGTCATGCCCTTGGCGCGCATCTTGACCACGGTCGTGATGAAGTTGACAGATGCCACTATCGACGACAGGCCACCGACCAGGAAGGCAAGGATGTAGAACATCTGGCCGATGCCGTTCGTCGAGGACAGCGGTGGGTACGCGGTCCAACCGCTGTTCCAACCTCCGACGAGCGGGCTTGCAAGGAGCAGGATGACTGCTGGGGGCCATAGCCAGAAGCTCAACGCGTTGAGCCGGGGAAACGCCATGTCCTCGGCACCGACCATGATCGGCATCGCGAAGTTCCCGAATGCTCCGGGCACGGCAGTCACGGCGACGAGAACCATGAGGAACCCGTGCAGCGACATGAACTGTGTGAAGGTCGCCGGGCCGACGATCGTGCGACCGGGATCTGCGAGTTCGGTCCTCATCATCATGGCGATACCGCCTGCGAGGATGAACACGATGAGGAACGTGACCAGATACTGGATCCCGATGACCTTGTGGTCGAGGTTGAAGCCGAAGTACTGGCGCCATCCCGGTGGGTCGTACTCCTCGGTCTCCTTGCCTATCCAGCCCCGTCCCCACATCTCCCAGGCCCCTGCCCCGAGGACGAACGTCGGCACGGACATCAGGAATCCAACGGTCAGCATCTGGCTGGCATCGAATGCGGGGAAACCTGCGAGGGATCGGATACCCATCACGAGAGCAGAGCCCGCAAGGAGGCCGAGTGCCCCCCAGATCAACGCTCGGATGGCGAAAGGAAGACCCGTGCTTCCAACGGGAGTGGTTTCGATCGGTGTTGCGGTCGTCGCCATGCTCTGCCCCTATCCCTCTGCCACGGTCGTGGTCGTCATGTCCATGGTGGTGGTGGGCGAGCCCATGTCCATCGTGGTGGTCGTCATATCCATACCGTCCATCCCACCGTCACCCATGCCCGCCAACCAGGCCTCGAACTCCTCGGGTTCCACAACCCGTACCGGGAGGAACATCCGTGCATGTCCCGTCCCGCACAGTTCGGCGCACTGCAAGCGGAAGACAGGATCTTCCTCGAACGTCCCGAGTTCGGTTGGGGTGATCGTCACAGAGCTGATCTCTCCAGGAATCACGTCCTGCTTCAACCGGAAAGCCGGTACCCAGAACGAGTGGAGAACATCGACGGAGGTCATGTCGAAGCGGATGACTTTGTCCTTGGGAAGCAGGAGCTCGGTTGGTGCCTCCATGGTCATATCCATGTTCGGGAAACCGACGTCCCAGTGCCACTGCACGCCGGTCAACTCGATGACGACGTCGGGCTCCGGTGGATCACGGAGAGCGAGGAACCCCGTCAGTCCCGGGGTGACGAACACGAGGCTTGCAAGAGCGATAGAGACGCCGAACCACGTCCACGAGAACACATTCGAGTTGTCGAAGGTGTCGCCCTGCTCAGGCTCTTTCACACGCCACTTGGCGATACCGTAGATGAGGACGGCGATGACCAGCATGAATACCGGCATCGCGTACAGGAACAGCGTCTCGAACGCGTAGTCGACTTCGGCTCCTTGTTCCGATGCAAGAACGGGCAGAAGTGAGTAGGTGCTCGTTACCCATAATCCAATGGCGGTCAGCACGAGCCAAAGTCCGCCGACCATCAACAGGTCGCGCCTGTTACTCCCCATCCCGCTCCTCCTGGTTTCCCGAAACTGCACCGCGTACGGTGCGGCGGGAATCTAGGCCAGAGCCATGTCGAGATGCAAATACCCCACCCCGGGTGGGTTAGGGCCAGACTAAGGATTTCAGCGTTTTCGCGCCATCTGGAGGCCAGATACGCCATTACAGAAACTTTACGCAACGGCTCGTACGGGCTTGACACCGATGCGGTTCACTACGGGGGAGTTGAACGAAACATCCGAAAGGAGTCAAAGGACATGATGTACGGATACGGGCTAGGAGCTTCGATGGGTGGCGGCATCTTGATGATCGTCATCATCGGACTCGTCGTGTGGCTCATCGTGAGCACTCTGCGACCACAACGCACGACCCAAACGAGTTCGCCGTCGAGAGCCATCGAGGTTCTCGCCGACCGCTACGCACGAGGCGAGATCGATGGTGAGGAATACCGCAACCGCAAGGCTGCAATCGAAGGGAGCATCTGATGTGGAAGAAGATCATCGTGGCGGGGACCATCTCTGTGGCCCTGCTCGGCGGAACGGCCCTTGCGGTCGCATCGAACGGAACGCAGGCAACGTCGGACACGACAGAGCAGGGCGACAGCCACTGGTCCCAGATGTCCGACTACCTCGGCGACGACTGGTCCGGCATGGTCGACTCCATGAAGGATGTCCTCGGTGACCGGTATGGGGACATGGAGGACCTCATGAAGTCGGCCGACGCGAACATGAACTGGTCCGACATGGAGGAGTTCATGGACGGAACCGACATGGGCGGGATCATGAATGGGTCCGGTATGGAGGGCTTCGACATGGGTAACGTCGAGGACTTCATGG
>VAPL010113643.1_pt1 | contig 13313 bp, 10 predicted proteins | sample 3395061 | NCBI WGS metagenome assembly VAPL01 (sample SAMN08290444, study PRJNA428436) | hydrothermal vent metagenome | isolation source: Deep-sea hydrothermal vent chimney 2 | place: Pacific Ocean: Juan De Fuca Ridge | depth 2182 m m | reverse complement strand
GGTGCCGTGCATTCCCAGCATGCCAACAAACTGTTTTTCATTCGCCGGATATGCACCTAACCCCATTAAAGTATTGGTGATCGGTGCACCCACTAACTGGGTAAACTTGATCAGTTCATCGCTGGCATTGCTTAAAATAACACCGCCACCGCTATAGATCATCGGCTTCTTCGCTTCCAGAATCAGCTCATAGGCTTTTTTAACCTGTGTCGAGTCAACCGTTATTTGTGGCTGATATGAGCGAATTTTAATGTCACGGGGATAGAAAAACTCAAACTTCTGGCCGGTAATATCTTTTGGAATATCGACAACTACCGGACCGGGACGGCCGGTAGTCGCAACATAAAAAGCTTTTTTAATGGTCGATGCCAGATCTTTAATGTCTTCTACCAGGAAGTTGTGTTTTACCACCGGGCGTGTAATGCCGACAGAATCTACTTCCTGAAATGCATCATTGCCAATCAGGTGCAAAGGCACCTGACCGGTCAATACAACCATTGGAATAGAGTCCATATACGCGGTAGCAATACCGGTTACCGCATTGGTGGCGCCGGGGCCTGATGTGACCAGCACGACACCGGGCTTTCCTGTACTACGCGCATACCCGTCCGCCGCATGCGTTGCCGCCTGCTCATGTCGCACGAGTATATGCTGTAGCTCATCCTGCTGGTGTATGGCATCATAAATATTTAATACCGCACCACCAGGGTAACCAAACAGGTGTTCAACGCCTTCTTCTATCAGACTTTGAACAACAATTTCAGCACCGGTCATTTCCACCTTAAATGTCTCCATCGTTTAAATTAGTTTCTGAATCTTATACCCAGAATGAAAATCGAAAAACCTTAAAAATCATAGAGTTTTAGCTTTTACATAAGAATATGCAAGCCGCGTAGTTTAACCTAGATTAATACTCAGGTCACGCCACTTCTTTATGCGGGTAAATCTTTATGCACTGCCTGCTTTAAATTATTCATAGAATAGAAAAAGCCCGGTAAACCGGGCTTTTTCAACAAATAAATGAGATTTCCTAAAACTTAGAAATCGTCATCATCTACTTCGCCACCCGCAACAGCTGCCAGCACATCACGAATTGCATCAGGCGTAGCCATGATGTTCATGAAGCTGTTATCACCCATCATTGCAAGATCAGTGAAGTTAATAGCAATACGGAAACGCGCATGTAATGCCTCAGCTTGCTTACCGCTAACCAGAATTTCATATGGAAGGTGAGCAGTCGAGCGTAAAGGTTTGAAATCGATTTCGCTCATTACATAAGCTTCATCCATATATTTCTTGCCTTCGTTTGGAGCCTTCATAGAAACACCGAATAAAGTCTGAGATGTACCTGGAATATCAATTTTGTATACCTGGCCAGCACCTTTCATTTTAGCGCTCAGATTTTTTTCAATCACTGCAACCATCGCATCATGACTACCCTTTGAGTTTAACTCTAAAGGCTCATCAAAATACTCCATACCGAACGTATAGTGGTAATCATTCAGGTCTTCAGCATCTTTACCTTCCTCAGGCCCAAAGTCCTGAACATGACCCAGTGCTTTTTTCAACGCTGCAGCTGTTTGAGGTAATTTAGCATTAACACGATATGCATAAGTCATATACGTTGGATTAGTATATGAAATTTGAACCTTGCCGCCCATTTCAGTTAAAGAAATACGCTGTGCCGCAATGTAACCAGCACGAGGATTGGTTGCAGCCGCTTTTTTCAACTCTGCGTTTGTTACAACAATGACATATGCGCCTTTAAAAGGTGCATATTCACCGGCGATTTCAAAACCATTTTCAGTCAGTGCTGACTTCGTGCCGTCAACTTTGTCTGCAATTGTACCAGCATCATTTGATGCCAGAGAAAAAGGCAAATAAGTTTGAGCCGCTTGTGCAGTTGATATAACCACGCCAACTAACATTGCAAATGCAACTTTTGTTAGTAATTTTATCTTCATTTTAATCACTCCGTTCCCTTATTCATAAGGTGTTTTAATTTAGGATACGCATTAACAACGTGGGGTCAAAATATACGTCCACACTAGTATTTGTCAACGGAAAAATGTTTTCATCCAGTATATAAGTATTTGAGAAAAACATTATATTCAATAATAAACAGGTTTAACTTTCTATATCTGTGTTTTATCCAGACAAAAGAAAAACCGCACTAAGGCGGCTTTTCTTTTTATCGACAATAAAAATTAGAACATCATTGAGTAAGTTGCCTGTAACTCAATTTGTTCCATTTCAATTTCTATAGTTTGCGTCTGGTCAAAAGGACTCGGACCTGAGACAGATGTTTTAGGTGCATACATCGCAGCAAATGCAAACTCTGATGAGCCGAAAGGTATTGTAAAGCCACCGGTAAGATGGGTTTCCATTACTGCAGGAGCCAGAATATTAAACATTGTTTCAGAGTTTGGTATTGGCTGGCTACCATTACTAATACCCGCACGCCATTTTATACCTTCTCCCCATTCAAAGCCCAGCTTATAAATAGTCATATCGTCCCAGCCGAAGCCCGCACCATTTGAACCACCTAAACAACCATTACCAGTACCACCAGTCGGTCCCGGCTGACAGCTTCCATTTGTCAAAGAAGCAATGCCGTTTGAAATTGATGCTACATCACTGTAATAAATTGACTGAACATCAAAGACAAGCACACTGTTTTTGCTGGTATTCCATGCGACACCTAACGAAGCAGTTGCCGGAATATCAAAATCACCGCCTTCTGCAAATAGTCCGGCATAGTCATCAAATTCGCTCATCGACATTTTCGACTGGTAGGACGCACCTAAAGTTATCATTGAAGCGACTTTACCCTGCCAACCCAGCTTAACCCCGAAACCTGTTGATGAGTCTGGGCCATTGCCACTTAGGTTAGATGGATCCTGTGAGAAACCACCGAATGTTGCCAGACCTTTCGATTCAAATGTCTGGTACGCAAATATCAAACTCGCACCGAATGAATGGTTTTGACTTATTTTTGTTGCATAACTCCAGTTTACAAATAACTGTTTTAAATCAACACCCGTTGTACCATCACCAAAAGTACCTGGAGCGGTTACAAAGTTGCCATCTCCAGCAGGAGAAAAAGTCGCAGAACCACCTTTATAATTTGTATTCATACCTCCATTGCCATAAAGAGCAACGGCCGTGGAACTATCATTGTCTAATTTCCAGTTATAGGCAAAATGCGGAATTAAAAAATAATCCATATTACTGTCTACAGAATCAGGACCGATTCTAAAATTACACTGCCCTGGCCCAGCACACCCATCAGTAGCTGAACTACCACCGGTAACCGTATAAGACCGTTTAGGGCTAAAAATAGCCGCACCAATATCCATACGCTCACCCATACCCGCAATACCTGCCGGGTTATTGGCAATAGCCATGGCGTCCTGTGAATAGGCAACACCTGCCCCTGCTAAGCCTTTTTCGGCTGTACTATACCCGTGTGCAAAATAACCATTAGTTGCAAATGCTGATGGCGCAAAAATTGCGCTTGAAACTGTAAGGGCTATTAAGGACTTCTTAATACTTCGTGACATAATTGTGATCCTCAATTGGAGTTATACGCATTTTATTTGCGTTTCATATATAAAAATTTTAGTGCTGTAATCCTGACAACTTATTTAGACCTGAAAAAAAATCAGATTTGAGCGAGCCCTTGCGTGAGCTGACAATCTCAAAACGCCCTGCTAAAGTCAACCAAATAAACGCTAAAAGCGCCTGTTTAATAGACTTTTAGTACAAAAACCTGAATTTATCAAACAAACGGGTGATATATTTTTCGCATATAATTATTTAACGAAACTCTTATATTCTATAAAAAAATGGAATATTTACGCCGGTAAGCACATCAAATTAAATTACTTTTGTTTTTACATTCATTTCATATGAGGTTTTGATTTATAAATTGACTGAGATACAGCATTGGCTTTGATGTTATATCTTCTTGCGCTAATCCTGACAATTCATATGGTTTACATCACAGAAGACAGAACGAAAAGCACCGGTTTTTCCCCAGGCCCGGCAAGCATATGATCTATATTTTCGGTGAAAAATAAAGTTATTCAGGCAAAATAAAAGACACCCATGATGGGTGCCTTTTATAATTTGTATACGCTCGATTATTAATTTTTACAACGCATATTCTATGACATTAACGGCATACCATTTTGTGCCCAGGCAATAATTCCACCGCGCAAATTATAAACATTATCAAACCCCTGCTGCGCCATAAAACCCACGCCCTGTGCAGATCGGGCGCCGCTACGACAATAAAGCACCGTCATCTCATCCTGCTCAATTTCATTTAAACGGGCCGGTAATGTATGCAAAGGCAGCTTTTCCGCATTGGGAATCATTCCCTGAGCCATCTCACCTATACCACGCACGTCCAATAAACGAATTTTTTTACCTTCGTCCAGATAAGACTGAAGCGTATTAACATCAAGCTCTTTTACACCAAACATTGCATTCGCACCTATATAGTAAAATTTCAATATTGACGTGATTTTCTCATCATTACACCTATATTAGCAAGGCCTGAAATAGATTTGTGCTACATTAGTCACATCTAATGCACTTTTTTAACTTCTTTCGCAACTTCTTTCCTATTTTCAAACACCACTTATAAAGCATTATATTTCAATAACTTAAAGTGATGCCCATCACAACTCTTCCGATTAACCATCAACCTTTTATCTGCTTGACTAAAAAAATATTATCGTAAGACTTGCCTTTTATTCACATTCGAATGTATGGTTATACTTTGAAAACTAATACGATCGACTAATTTTATAAAAATTTGGTTTTTACGGCAACAAACTGGCGTCTTTAGCATCAGCGCGATACCCAGCAGCATAGCCAATTTTAGCCAATCTTAATTGAGGAGAGAAATCACATGAGCGATCCAAAGCTTACTATCATCGCAACTAAAGGCACACTTGACTGGGCATACCCTCCGTTCATTCTAGCGAGCACCGCAGCTGCACTGGGCATGAATGTGTCAATTTTTTACACTTTCTACGGCCTTAACCTGCTGTTAAAAGACACCGGTTCATTAAAAGTTACACCTACGGGTAACCCGTCTATGCCAATGAAAATGCCTATGGGCCCTCAGTGGTTAAGAAAAATCGACTTTGGCCCTAAGATTCCTAATGTAATGTGGAATATCCCTTTCATGGATAGCATCGCAACTACATTAATGAAGAAAACGATTTCCAACTGTGGTGTTGCAACCATTGCTGAACTGCGTGAACTTTGTCAGGAAGCTGAAGTTAAATTCCTCGCCTGTCAGATGACAGTTGAACTATTCGGTTATGACACAGCTGTATTTATTGATGGTGTTGACTATGTAGGTGCTGCAACGTACTTCGAAGAATCATCAGATGCGACTCAATCACTATTTATCTAAATAATAGAAGATTAAGCGTTGATTAAAAATCGCCTGGCCGTTTTTAATCTATCCGAAAAACCACTTGCATTCATGTAAGTGGTTTTTTTATTTGCACTATTCTGAAAAGTCACTGTCACACCTGTTAACTTTTTTTGTATAATTATCCAATCAGACCTAATTTATTAAGCTCGCAAAAATGCATTCAACGGCTCCTTGTAGAACATTATTCCTATCACTTATTTCTACAATACTCTTTATTTTTCCCCTTATTGTCGTCGCTGAACTCCCGCAGCTGGGCGATCCGACTCAGCAGGAATTCACCCCTTATCGCGAGTCCCTTATGGGGCAGCAGTTTTATCAGTCGATTAAAGCCGCCGTACCTTTTGTTACCGACCTGGAAGTTAATGACTATATAACCAACCTCGGACAGAAATTAATTTCACATAGTAGTCAGCCGGATAAAAAAATTCGCGTATTTGTAATCAAAGTATCCAGCATCAACGCATTTGCCGGCCCTAATGCCAATATCGGCTTTCATACCGGATTAATTATTGAAGCCAAAAATGAAAGCGAGCTCGCCGGCGTTATGGCTCATGAAATATCACACGTCACCCAAAGACACCTGGCCCGCGCCATGACCGAATCGAATACCAGCCCGGCGACTATGCTCGCCACCATTCTTGCGGGCATTCTGGTCGCATCGCAAAATCCTGAAGCCGGTGCTGCGATTATTTATGGCGGCTCAGCGGTATTAATGCAGTCACAAATAAACTTTACCCGCGCCAATGAATATGAAGCCGACCGTATCGGCATAGGCGTATTGCGTGATGCGGGAATCAGCCCCGTTGGCATGTCAGGTTTTTTTGAAACCCTGCTTCAGCAATCAGAATCAAACAACATCATGGCGCAAATGGAGTATCTGCGAACCCATCCATTAAGCACAACGCGTATTGCAGAAGCTAGAAATCGCATTAGCCTTGAAGATAGAAAACTTCCTGACGACAGCCTCGACTTTCAGTTTATTCGTGCACGTATTTTCGTCGACATGAGCCAGTCATCGAAGCGCCTGGTTAAACACCTGCAAGGCTTAAAGCCTGAGCAGACTAATGTCGTAACCCGATACACGCTGGGCATTGCCTATATAAAGAACAACCAACCTGCTGAAGCAATTTCTATATTAAAGGCACTAAGTGAGAATAATCCGCACCCCTGGATTCAGCTTGCCCTGGCAGATGCCTACAATGAAGATGATAATACGACAGCGGCTCTGAATATTTTAAAAAATATGGACATACTGCTACCCAGTTACCTGCCTGTCTCAATACGTTATGCGAAAACATTAATTAATAACGGACAGATTGATCAGGCTATTAGTACGCTCAATTTGCAACTGCGTACAAAAAAACAATCTGTCGTATACAGCACTCTAGCGAAGGCATATTTCTCAAAAGGTGATATTTCTCTGGCTCTTGAAGCGACCAGTTATGAATATGAGCTGGAAGGTTACCTGAATCTTGCCAATCAGCAAATCAACAACGCCCTTCAACAACCCGGCTTAAATAAGCTTACGATTCAACGACTTGAATCAAGAAAACACGAACTAAGCCAACGGGTGCACAAACAATCTAATCAGGAGCATTAGCCCTAGCTTATATTAGATTTACGTAACATATTGATGGACATACATTTTTCTTGCTATCGACGCTGTTTTCAGTATGCTACCAGTTCCAGTCTAACTCATAATAATAACAAGTTAGTAAAGATATCGATTAGGTGCTTTTTTTTATATAAAAAATCAACATTGAGTCAATTATCTACAGAGAGAATGGATTAAAAAATAATCTGATTGCTATCTATTAGGCTGGTTCCTTTTTTTCCACGTAATCAAAAACACTGAGGAGTGAATTATGCGGCATACCGCTAAGGCCATTTCTACAGCAACTACAGTTGCTGCATTGCTGGGTACACTAGCTTTTGCATTGCCAAGTCTTTCCGTTGCGGAAGATGCTTCAGCAAGCGCAGAAGGTAAAAAACTTGCCTTTAACAAAAAGAAAGGTAACTGCCTGGCATGCCACCAGATTGAAGGTGGCAAACTACCTGGTAACATCGGGCCACCATTGCTTGCAATGAAAGCCAGATTTCCTGACAAGAGCAAGCTACGCGCACAAATTAGTGACGCACGTAGCAATAACCCCAACACAATTATGCCTCCATTCGGACCCCACGAAATCTTAAGTGGCAAAGAAATAGACAAAATTGTTGAGTTTATATACTCGTTATAAAAATTTAAGGTAGAACTAATGAACACAAAACGTAGATCTTTTATTAAGAGCTCTGCAGCAGCCGGCGCATTTGGCGTAGCTGTAAGCGCAGGTCTTATTACTCCTCGTGCTGTCATGGCCGCATGGCCAAAAGCAGCATTTGCGTCAACTGACACTAACGCCGCTATTAAAGGTGCTTTAGGCAGCAGTGATACAACTGCTAGCTCTGACATCACTTTAAAAGCCCCTGAGATTGCTGAAAATGGTGCAGTTGTTCCCATCACTGTAACTAGCAAAATTGCAGGCACTGAGTCAATCACGCTGCTTATTTCTAAGAACCCCACTCCTTTAACTGCCACATTCAATATGGGCAAAGGTGCTGAAGGTTTTGTTTCAACTCGTGTAAAAATGAGTAAAACATCTGACCTGATTGTTGTTGTTAAAGCCAACGGCAAACTATACAGCGCAAAGAAAGAAGTTAAAGTTACTATCGGCGGCTGCGGCGGCTAATACCTGATGGGGAATATCCCTGAAGGTACTATCTCTTAGAGGAATTAAATAATGGCAAAATCAATTAAAGTACGCGCTAAGGTTAAAGATGGCACAACAGTGGTTAAAGCACTGATCAGCCATGCAATGGAAACCGGCATGCGTAAGAATAAAAAAACAGGTAAAAAGTTTCCTGCTCACTTCATTCAAGAAGTTACGTGCAGCCACAACGGCAACACTGTATTAAGTGCTGACTGGGGTACTGCTATCTCTAAAAATCCATACCTTTCATTTAAATTTAGTGGTGCCAAAGCTGGTGACACTCTAAAAATGAGCTGGGTGGATAATAAAGGCGCTAGCGATTCAGTAGAAGCTAAAATCAAATAAGCTTATTGACTTAATCAAAACCTCAGAACATAACTATAAGGTAAAAATTATGAAAAAAGTTGCAGTTATTGTATCTGCGCTTTGCATGCTAATTGCCCCTCTTGCTGGTATAGCTGCAAACCCAGATCAGGACCTGAAAGATTTCAGAAGTTACTTTACTGAAAAATTTCCGTCTGTCCCATTACAAGATTTCACCAACGGTGTTTATTCTGTAGATAAAGCCTCTCGCGAACAGTGGGAAGCATTCGAAGAATTTCCTCCATATGAAATTTACGTTGATAAAGGTGAAGACCTTTTCAACAAACCATTTAAAAATGGCAAAACCTATTCTAGCTGTTTCACAAAAGCTAAAAAAGGCATCAAGCAAAACTACCCGTTCTTCAGCAAGAAGCGTGGCGAAGTAGTAACACTTGAACTGGCTATTAATGAATGTCGTAAATTAAATGGTGAAAAACCACTGAAATGGAAGAAAGGTAAGCTGGCACATTTATCGGCTTACATTGCTTACAAATCACGCGGCCATAAAGGCAATGTAAAAATTGTTGATACACCAGAGTCTATAGCATGGTATGAGCGCGGCAAGAAGCATTTCTATGCTAAACGTGGCCAGCTGAATATGTCATGTGCAGATTGCCATTACTACAATGCAGGTAATAAAATTCGTGCAGATATCCTGAGCCCGGCTCTGGGTCATACTTCACATTTCCCTGTTTATCGTAACAAGTGGTCTCTGAAGAGTGCTTCAGGTGACGGCATGGGTACAATGCATCGTCGTTACGGCGGCTGTAACAAGCAGGTACGTGCTAAGCCATTTAAGGCGCAAAGTGAAGAGTACCGCTCACTTGAATATTTCCATACTTTCATGAGCAATGGACTGGTATTAAATGGTCCTGGCATACGTAAGTAATTTTTACTTACGTTGTCACAAAAAACCCGGTTAACGCCGGGTTTTTTTATGTCTGAAATTTGTCGATAGCAATTATCTGTTTCGAATTAACTTTGTAAATTAATTAAATAATAGCCATCAAGTACTAACAAATCGATTTAAAAAATACTCAATCAATCATTCGCACTTATTTGTGAAGCGTTATACCTTGTGCGAATAAATTCGCACCTACAGTTAAAGCACAATGAAAGAGTATTCTTTATTTTTAACTCAGTAATACCCCAGAAAAATAATCCTCAATCGATAAAAACAGAGAAATTTATAAGCTGGTATTTACTGTATATCTGATCTACTCTAGTCACCTATTTCAGGATATAAAAATGACAAATACAACTAGAAAACGACTGTAAGTTTTATGATTCTGCCGCACACAGATAATACTAAGAACAAGGGTTATAATACTTAACCCACTCATAACCTTAATAACAAACTGACAACTCAGATAGCACAACAGGCAACCCAGACTTTTATGTTACATATCCATCATAGCAACCAGCTTGAAAGCCTCACCAATAGCTTATTAGATTCTTACTCAAACGATCATCGCCATCCCTTCACCCCCCGCATCATTATTAGCGAAGCACAGTCACTTTCGCGCTGGCTTAAAAATCGGATATGTTTGCACGAAGGCATAGTTTGCCTGACTGAAACCGAACTACCTGCTGCCTGGTTATGGCAACAGGCACGACTTTCACTGAGCATGCCAAAACATGATGACCCGCTAACCCATGATCGCCTGCAATGGCGTATTTTTGCCGCCCTCGATCAGCACAGTTCTTTCTGGTCACAGCCCGAATTAAATGAAGTTTCACATTATCTGTCCGATGCCAATGATCTTAAACGCTGGCAATTGGCGGGACGCATTGCAGATGCATTCGATCGTTATCAATACTACCGCCCTGACACTATTCGCGACTGGTCTGGCGGCCAGAAAAATGACTGGCAGGCTCATTTATGGCGCTATATCACAACAGATATAGGTATCCACCGCGTTGCATTAATGGATAGTTTTTTAAGAAAACTGCATAGCGGCAAAACCACAAACTTACCCGAACGTATCGATCTGTTTGCCATTCACAACCTGCCGCCATTACTGCTGCAAGCTTTTCACGGCATTGCCCGGCACACTAACACCCACCTTTGGCTGCTGTCCCCAACGCCTGAATACTGGGCAGACCTGGCCAACCCCAGAGAAATGGCACGCAAACGCCGTGAGTCTCCTGATGAGCTGGCTTTATGGCAGGCGGGTAACCCGCTGCTAACCCAATGGGGGCGACAGGCTCAAAGTTTTCAGGATCTGCTTCTCGATGACAGCATTCAGTTACAGGATGATTCTGAACATTTCATCAACCCCGGAAACGATACCCTGCTGCATCAGATACAGTCCGATATCTTCGACGCGATTGCACCGGAAAAACCACTAGAAAAGAAAAACATCAGCAGTCAAAAACAGCTTCCCTCACTGCAGCTCCATATATGCCATAGTGCGCTGCGTGAATGCCAGGTGTTACACGATAACCTGCTACATTGTCTGCAGGAAGAGCCCGGTCTGCAGCCGGAAAACATTCTGGTTCTAGTGCCGGAAATCAGCCATTACGCGCCCTATATTGAAGCGGTATTTGGCAGTATTGCCGACAACACGCGTATTCCCTACAACATATCTGATGTTTTTCAGGCCGATGAGCACCCTTTAATTCAGGCCTTTCTCAACATTCTCAACCTGCCTGAAAGTCGCTTCAGTCAGGCTGAAGTGATAGGGCTGGCTAATATTCCACAGATACGTCAGCGCTTCGGATTAGAAGAAACGGATATGGCCGAACTGAGTGACCTGTTCAACCAGCTACGTATTTTCTGGGGACTAAATGGAGCGGATAAACAGCGATTTAACCTGCCTGAAATTGATGACAACACCTGGCACCAGGGATTTATGCGGATTATGGCAGGCTTTGCCATGGGCGATGAGAAACTGCTGGCTAATGATCCGCCCATTGCTCCTGCTCCCCGTATCGCGGCTGACAGCGCAGAACGCGCTGCACGATTTTTTGATCTGCTCGACACCCTTAGACGCTGGGCCAGTCGTTTAAGTCAGCCTGCCGAACCCGCTGAATGGGCCGAAAGAATCAGCCTCCTGCTTGAAGACATATTTGCGCCGACAGATGATGACGATGAACGCCCTGAACGCATACTCGAAACCATCAGAGACCTCAGACATGCAGAAACCGGTGGTGTAAAAAAACTCTCGCTGGAAGTCGTTCGTTATTGGCTTAACCAGAATTTAGGCACACAAGTTGAAAAAGGTCGGCTGTATAGCGGCGGTGTTACTTTCTGCGCAATGCAGCCACTGCGGGGAGTGCCATTTCGTATTATCGCTTTACTGGGCATGCAGGAAGCGGCCTATCCACGGCGCAGTTATCACAATGAATTTGACCGCATGAATGACAACTGGCAACACGGCGACCCGAACCCGGTGCAGGAAGATCGCTATCTGTTCCTCGAATCCTTACTCGCCGCCCGTGACAAATTCATTATTAGCTACACCGGACGCAACGCCAAAAATAACGATCCCCTGCAACCCTCGGTTCTGGTGCAGGAGCTACTGGACTACCTTGATGAACACTACCAGTGCAATGACGGCAGCCCAAATTCCAGATTACCCAGTGAACAGCTAACACGCGTGCATCCTTTACACCCGTTTAGTGCTGGCAATTACACCATGCAACCAACACCGGAGCAGATGGCTAATCACTGTCCGGCAACATCACATGCAGCCGGTTTTGATCGCCGCTGGTTGCAAACAGCCAAAGCCATACATCAGCATAAAAGCCCTCAACCACATGCCGGCTGGCCAACCAGCTCAATCGATGCAGCGGAACACTTTGAACGCCATATAACACCACAGGCTCTGGCGCATTTTTTCAAAAGCCCCATAAAACATTTTGTCAATAAACGTCTGCGCCTGTATCAACCGATTGACCAGGAACTGATGGAAAACGAACCATTTGAGCTTGATGGACTCGAGCAATGGCAGCTACGTAATCTGCTTCTGCAATCATGGTTACAAGACGAGGGCGACAGCAATAACACCGCCAGTCAGCTGGCTCGTGCTCAGGGTATGCTCCTGCATGGTACCCAAGGTGAAGTATTATTTGCTAAAATTCAAAGCGAATTCGAAGCCATCAAAACACAATGCATCGATAATGATATTACACCGCCACTGATCTCTGAAAACATTGATATTAATCTACAGCTGACAATTAATAAAAATCACTGGCAACTCAGCGGCCGGGTTAACGGTGTCTATTCACAACACGGTTTACTGGAAATTACTGCCAGCAAATATTCACTTACCAAACTGCTACCCCTGTGGATACGCCACCTATGCTTGCATGCCAGTGGCCATCATTCCGCCACCAGCCGCTTTATTGGGCTCGATCAAATGCGCACTCTCAAACCCGTCACAACAGATAAAGCCCGTGAACACCTTAGTAACCTGCTTGCTTTATATGAAGCCGGGCTAGTTGCACCGCTGGCCTTTTCAGATTACACATCAGCAACATTTATCGAAAAACTCAATAGTAACGGTGACGAAGAGAAGGCATTAAAAGCTGCACAAGGTAAATGGCTGGGTGGATTTAAACAACACGCTGAAGGCGATGATTTTCACAACCGGATTGTCTTACACAATCACCAGTGGCAACCAGACGAAACCATGACTGATCTGGCTCATCTCATCCTCGACCCACTGACACAAAACCTCGGACAAGAAAATGAGTAAGCCCACCAACGAACTGGATATAAACAAAATACAACCGGG
>VAPL010067610.1_pt1 | contig 13313 bp, 11 predicted proteins | sample 3395061 | NCBI WGS metagenome assembly VAPL01 (sample SAMN08290444, study PRJNA428436) | hydrothermal vent metagenome | isolation source: Deep-sea hydrothermal vent chimney 2 | place: Pacific Ocean: Juan De Fuca Ridge | depth 2182 m m | reverse complement strand
ATCTGGCCCTTGCTCAAGCCGGGCGGTATGCTGGTGTACGCGACGTGTTCGGTATTGTCGGAAGAAAACGCCGGACAAATAACGGCGTTTGTGGGCAGGCAACCGGATGTGCGACTCAAGATGATAAACGTACCGTGGGGGATGCCAGCCATGATGGGACAACAAGTGCTGACGGGAAACAACGGCATGGACGGGTTTTATTACGCATGTTTGGAAAAAACAGCATAATCGCCAAAAACAGGCATTGCGGCTTAATGGTCGCATTGCTGGTTTTCAGTGGCCTCGCGCTGGAAGCGACCGCAGCCACTCCATTGTTTACCGTGCATGATGCAAAAACAGAGTTGGTCGGTAATATTTATCGCCTGGATGCAGACCTAGAGTTAAAACTCACACCGCAGGCACTGACGGCGCTGGATAATGGCGTTACGCTCACCATCATTCTGGATATCGAGGTGTATACGCCCAGTCGTTACCTGTGGGACAGCGTGCTGGCCAGTCTGGAGCAGCGCTACGAAATTCAATACCACACGCTGGCCGACCAGTATTTATTGCGCAACATCAACAGTGGTTCTCAATTTGTCTATTCCACGTTAGATGCAGCTCTGAATGCCTTGGGCAAAATTGAACAGTTACCTATTTTGGATGCCCATTTGTTGCAACCAGAAGAACATTACAAGGTGCGCGCCCGCTCCCGTCTGGACTTGGGCAGTCTGCCTGTGCCCATGCAGCTTAAAGCCTATATTTCCAGTGAGTGGTGGTTAAATAGTGGATGGTACTCATGGGATCTGTGATGAGCCGCTTTGCACAGCAGACCAACTGTGATGGGTAAATTACTGGTATGGCTGCGGCGCATGTCCACCAGCGTGGTGCCAGTCATCATCATGGCCATTTTTATGCTTGGCTCATTATGGTTATTGAGTGCGGCAACAGAAAACTCCGGCCAGTTCGGACGCATGCATGTGATGCTGGTGGTGGTCAACGTATTAGGGCTGATCGTGCTGGTAGGTTTAATCGGTATCGATGTGGTACGCCTGGTGCGCCAGTATCGTCGTGCCGCCACGGGTTCGCGACTGACCGTCAGGCTGGTGATAATATTTGTCGTTATGGCCTTGGTGCCCGTCTCCATTGTTTTCTATTTTTCGTTAGGTTTTTTGCAAAAAGGCATCGACAGCTGGTTTGATGTGCGATTAGAGCGTGCCATGGAAGATTCATTGGAGCTAAGTCGCTCATCGCTGGATATGCGTATGCGGGATCGGCTCAAACAGACACGGGCCATTGCTGTTGAACTACAGGAAACACCGAACGCAATTGTCATGTTCAGACTGAATGAATTGCGTGATGAAAGTGGTGCCAGCGAACTTACCCTGTTATTTCAGAGCGGACGGGTAATTGCTTCCTCAAGCGCTGACACCATGACCATTATTCCGCAAAAGCCTGGCGGCTCAATTTTGTCACAAGTGCGTGATAAACATGATTATGTAGGGCTGGCCCCCATCGACAACATGGGGTTGCATATTCGTGCCGCAGTGCAAATAGACACATCGAGTGCTGCTGTTGATCCGCGTATATTGTTTATGTTGTATCCGATAGATGCGCGGGTCAGTGTACTGGCAGACGGTGTGCAGTTGGCTATTACTCAATACAAAGAACTGGTGTATTTACGTGATCCGCTGAAACAAAGTTTTAGTTTTACTCTGGCGCTAGTGTTATTGGTGACCCTGCTGTCAGCGGTGTGGGCGGCCTTCTTTTTTGCCCAGCGTCTGGTTGCACCGATACGCATTTTGGCCATTGGCACGCGCGCCGTGGCTTCGGGTAATTATCAGAAAAAGCTGCCGATTACGCGCACAACAGATGAACTGGGTGCATTGGTGCAGTCTTTTATGGATATGACCAACAAGGTTTCCGAAGCGCAACGGGATGCGCAAAAAAGTCAGCATCGGGCCGAGCGTGAGCAAAACTATTTACGTGCCGTGCTGGGGCGGCTTTCATCCGGGGTTATCACGCTGGATAAAAATCAACGTATGCGCGCGGTCAACGCTGCGGCCAACCATATTTTGGAACAGGACATGGATGCGGCCATGGGTAAGAGTCTGGCGCAGATTGAACATGATGCACCAGAGCTGAAAACATTTATCGCCGCCATCGCAAAACACATTGATGATGATGTCGATGACTGGCGCGAAGAAATTACATTAACCGGTTTCGGGCGACACAAAACCCTGATGTGTCAGGGTGCAAGATTGCCCGGTGTAAAAGGCATGACATCAGGGTTTGTCGTAGTATTTGATGATGTGACGGCGATGATTCAGGCGCAACGTGATGCTGCCTGGGGCGAAGTGGCACGCCGTTTGGCCCACGAAATTAAAAACCCGCTAACCCCCATCCAGCTTTCTGCAGAACGCTTGCGGCATAAATATCTCGGTAAAATGGCACCGGAAGACGCTGAAGTGCTTGATCGTTCCACGCACACCATTGTGCAGCAGGTGCAATCAATGAAAGACATGGTAGAGGCTTTTTCTGAATATGCCCGCGCACCAAAACTACAACCTTTGCCGTTGGTGCTAGCGGTCTTGATTGGCGAAGTACTGGATTTGTATGCGGGAGAAAAACAGGCCATCAATTTGTTCGTGCATGGCAAAAAAGAGTCAACACCAATGGTGGAAGCTGATGTCGGACGTATTCGCCAACTGCTGCATAACCTGATTCGTAATGCCATCGACTCATTATCTGACACGCCGCAGGGCAAGGTGGACATCCATTTGCAGGAAGTGGAGCATGCCTCGGAACATGTTGTGGAAATCAAGATTGAAGATAACGGCCCTGGCATTCCACCTGACATGCTGGAAAACCTGTTTGAGCCCTATGTCACCAATAAACCAAAAGGCAGCGGTTTAGGCTTGGCTGTGGTTAAGCGTATTGTCGAAGAGCATAATGGATTGTTGTATGCCGAAAATCGAACGGAAGGTGGCGCACGTATCGTAATACGTTTGCCAGCATTAAAAATTGATATGACACCACTGGCGGAAACGCAACGAACACAGAACAGTGGAAGATAAAATCTGATAGGCACTTCCTTGGGTACAAGGAAAACTGTGTAAAGGTAAATTGAAAACAATGAAACCCTATATTTTAGTGGTGGATGATGAACCGGATATCTGTACATTGGTAAAAGATATTCTGGAAGATGAAGGTTATGTGGTGGCCATTGCAGAAAATGGTGAGTCCGCACGGCATTTGGTGCGCCAGAAGATTCCCGACATGATTTTGCTGGATATCTGGATGCCTGACATTGATGGTATTACGCTGTTAAAAGAATTTTCCAGCGATATGGCCATGACGGCCCCGGTGATCATGATGTCCGGCCACGGCAATGTGGAAACGGCGGTAGAAGCCACCCGCCTGGGTGCCAAAGATTTTATTGAGAAACCCCTGTCGCTGGCCAAGCTGCTGCACACCGTTGAGCACACTCTGGCGGAAGCAAAACAAAATACACCGGGTAATCTGCAACGAGCACCATTACAGCCTGTACCACCGGTGGGTAAAACCGTGCAGATTCAGTTGTTACGCGAACAACTGGAAAAACTGGCACATCATTCGGGAACCGTGTTGTTTTACGGTGAGCCCGGCAGCGGGAAAACATTCAGTGCCGAATATATTCATGCGCGTTCTGCACGACAACATGGCCCGTTTGTCGATGTGCATACCCGGCAATTTCACGATGGCCAGGGCGATGTATTGTTATTTGGTAAAGAAGAAGGCACGGATATTCAGCCCGGCTTTCTCGAACAGGCTCAAAGTGGCACGCTGTTTCTGGATGATGTTGCCGAGCTGGATGCCGACATGCAGGACAGCCTGTTTGCTGTTTTGAGCACAGGCAAATGGGTGCGCATGAATGGCATCCAGCCCCTGACACTGGATGCGCGTATTATCACCGCTACTCACTATGATTTGGAACAGGAAATCCGCGCTGGCCGTTTTCGTGAGGACTTGTATCATCTACTTAATGTTGTGCCAGTACATGTACCCGCCCTACGCGAGCATGTGGAAGATGTCACCGAGCTGCTGGTTTATTACGTTAACCTGTTAGTAGATAAAGAAGCCTTGCCTTATCGTAATTTTACGGTGGCGGCACAAAATCGCTTGCGTCACTATGAATGGCCGGGCAATATCCGCGAACTGGAAGGTTTAGTGCGACGTTTATTGGTGTTGGGGCTGGAAACCGATATTGGACTGGATGAAGTGGAGGCAGCACTGGATGCTGGCGCGGTATCATTTGGGGGCATGGACCCGGCAAATTTTGATTTGCCTTTGCGTCAAGCGCGTGAGCAATTTGAAAAAGCCTATCTCGAATATCATTTACAACAGGCCGGCGGCAGCGTGGGTAAAGTGGCCAGACTGGTGGGCATGGAACGGACAAACCTTTATCGCAAATTGCGTACCCTGGGAATTGACACACGACGCGCGGGCCGCTGAATAAGCCTGTCGTTTATTGATTAAGGATTTATGAAAATAATAATATTAGGTGCGGGTCAGGTAGGCACCTCGGTGGCGGAAGTGCTGGCCAGCGAGGCAAGTGACATCACCGTGGTGGATATCGACGAAACCAAACTCGAAACGCTGCGTGACAGACTGGACATTAACACCGTCGTGGGAGAAGCCGCTCATCCTGAAGTGCTGGCACGCGCGGGTGCGGAAGATGCAGACATGATCCTGGCCGTGACTAACAGCGATGAAATCAACATGGTCGCTTGTCAGGTGGCCTACACCCTGTTTCACACACCCACCAAAATTGCCCGAGTGCGCAGTGTTGGTTATTTATCGCACCCCCAACTGTTCACACAGGAAGCGTTGCCAGTAGATGTGCTCATTAGTCCTGAGCAACTGGTCACTGACTATGTACAACGGTTGATTGAACATCCGGGAGCATTGCAGGTGTTGGACTTTGCCGGTGGCAAAGTGCAATTAGTGGCCGTGCGGGCCTATTATGGTGGCCCACTGGTGGGTCAGGCATTAAAAACCCTGCGTGAACATATGCCGGGTATAGAAACACGGGTCGCTGCCATTTATCGCCGTGGCCATGCTATTGCGCCTGACGGTGACACAGTCATTGAAGCTGATGACGAGGTCTTTTTCATTGCGGCAAAGCGTCACATTCGTGTAGTAATGAAAGAATTGCGACGCCTGGATCGCCCGGTCAAACGAGTCATACTTGCGGGTGGCGGTAACATTGGTACACGCCTTGCCAAGGCGTTGGAATATAAATATCAGGTCAAATTGATTGACCACAATGCCGAACGTTCGAAGCGTATTTCTGTCGATCTGGAAAAAACCATTGTGCTGCATGGTGATGCTGCCGATGAAGAATTGTTGATGGATGAAAATATCGAGCACACCGACGTGTTCTGTGCGGTCACCAACGATGACGAAGCCAACATTCTTTCCGCGATGCTGGCCAAACGTCTCGGCGCACAAAAAGTCATGGCGCTGATTAACCGTGCTGCTTATGTTGATCTAGTGCAAAGCGGTATTATTGATATCGCCATCTCACCACAACAAGCTACCATCGGTAGTTTGTTGACCCATGTGCGTCGCGGTGATGTCACCGCCGTACATTCCCTGCGCCGGGGTGCGGCGGAGGCCATTGAGGCTGTGGCACACGGTGATGAAAAATCATCCAAAGTCGTTGGGCGCGCCATTGAAGACATCAAGTTGCCTGTGGGTACCAATATCGGTGCTATTGTGCGAGGTGACAAAGTTATCATCGCCCATCACGATACCGTGATTGAAGCAGATGACCATGTCATTTTGTTTGTCGTGGACAAAGAGCGTATTCCTGATGTAGAACGTTTGTTTCAGGTGGGGGTTACCTTTCTGTGAAGGCAGAAAAAAAAACAAAGATAAAAAAGGAAAGCAAAAAATGACCTTGTTTCAGCCTGATGGCTTGTGTCTTTTCGGCCCCTTTTCTCCTTTTCTCTTTTCCCTGTAACGCCAATGCAACGCGCTGTTATTCAACGCATCGTCGGGCTGTTGTTGATGGTCTTCAGCTTCACCACACTGCCCCCTGCCGCAGTGGGCCTGTGGTACGGCGATGGTGCGGTCTATCCTTTTCTTGGTGCATTTATTGCGACACTGACCATGGGGCTGGTGACGTGGTTTCCAGTACGCAAGGTAAAAATGGAAGTGCGCTTACGAGGCGGATTTATTATTGTCGCCGTGTTCTGGCTAGTGTTGGGCCTATCGGGTTCGTTGCCGTTCTTGTTAGCGGAAACTCCCCACATGTCATTAACGGATGCCGTATTTGAATCCATTTCAGCGTTAACCACCACTGGTGCAACCGTGCTGACGGGCCTTGATGATTTGCCACATGCCATTTTGTTTTACCGGCAACAACTACAGTGGATGGGAGGCATGGGCATCATTGTACTGGCCGTTGCCATTCTGCCTATGCTGGGTATCGGTGGCATGCAGCTGTATCGTGCCGAAACGCCGGGACCGATGAAAGACAGCAAACTCACGCCACGCATCACCGAAACAGCCAAGGCATTATGGTACATCTATCTGGGATTAACGGTCGCCTGCGCCTTGGCCTATTGGCTGGCGGGGATGAGCGGCTTTGATGCCATTGCACACAGTTTTTCCACCATCGCCATTGGCGGTTTTTCCACGCACGACGCCAGCATTGGTTACTTTGACAGCATGCTCATCGAAATGGTAGCCGTGATATTCATGCTGCTTGCGGGTATCAACTTCGCGTTACACTTTTTGGCTTGGCGCGGAGTGAGCTTAAAACCTTATTTATATGACCCGGAAGTGCGTACCTACTTTTTTGTATTATCAGTCAGCGCTGTTATTACTACTGTTTATCTCTACCAGACAAAGACTTTTGATACTGTTGGTAATGCGCTGCATCATGGCATTTTTCAGGCAGTGTCCATTGGTACGACCAGTGGGTTTACTACGACAGACCATTACAATTGGCCGGGGTTTTTACCAGTATTATTATTGTTTACCAGCTTCATCGGTGGTTGTGCGGGCTCCACAGGTGGTGGTCTCAAAGTGGTTCGGTTTTTGCTATTGGTTAAACAGGGACTACGGGAAATCTTTCGATTGATTCATCCTAATGCACAGATTCCGGTTAAAATTGGTAACAAGCCATTGCCCGAACGGGTTATCAATGCGGTGTGGGGGTTTTTTGCGCTGTATATCGCATCATTCGCAGTGATGATGCTATTGATCATGATGACCGGGCTGGACCAAGTCACTGCCTTCTCTGCTGTAGCGGCGTCAATGAACAACCTTGGCCCCGGCCTGGGTGATGTAGGTGCTCACTATGGTGATATCAACTCCACTGCAAAGTGGATTTTGTGTTTTGCCATGTTGTTGGGACGTTTGGAAATCTTCACTTTACTGGTGTTGTTGACACCGGCTTTCTGGCGTAAATAACTTATTCCTGCGGGATACGGTAAGCATCCATTTCCACTTCGCGCAAGGCTTGCCCAAACATCACAATGCGTCCCTGATAACGCTCGGCACCATCGCTGGTGAATTCAAAAAAATACAAACGGCATAACTGGGTTTTACCCTGTGTATTGCGCCGAAACCATTGCCGTTTTCGCTCTACAGTATCATCGAGAAATTGCACCCCGGCTTGTTGGCAGGCGCGTAACCCGGCATCCCGGGCAAGCTCTTGGGTGCGCACACTGTCCCACCAATACCATATGCCCAGCCCTAAAATGATCAGCCACAGAATATCGATCATCGTAGATTAACGTTCTTGCCGGTTTTTGTGCGTGTATAAAAAGTCACCGTATTCAATAATGCGGGGGTGGAGGTTCGTTGACCTGTTCAGTCACACCACCTGTGTTGTTGTCTTGCAGTTGTCCTCGCAAACGAGTGAGATCATCCTGCAATTTGCCAATCAGCGTGTGTTGCGCCAACAACACGCCGTTCATTTCTTCCAGTGCTGCCTCTTGATGGGTAAGGCGAATTTCCAAGTCAGTTATTCTGTTTTCCATTGTGATGGTATTCCGGTTGAAGCTGAATTAATCCGTTGAATCAATAGTGATTGCAGGTTTCGGCTAGAATGGATGATCTTTCGCTATTGGCCGCCTGTGGTCAAGTGTGGATCCATAATCCGTAAGCAATGTGTGTGTGAAAACAATGCCAACAAAATACGAACAGAAAAAATGGGATTGCCGATATGCAGCTGCAGAGGGTAAACCTCGGGTGGCGCAGGTTTTACGGGAAAACCATCACTTGTTACCGGCATCGGGTGATGCGCTGGATCTGGCCTGTGGTCTGGGTGGCAATGCGCTGCTGCTGGCGCAGGCAGGCTTGGCTGTACAAGCCTGGGATTTGTCATCAGTGGCGATTGATGCATTACGATCGCGCGCGGCGACGGAATGTTTGCAAATGCAGGCTGCCGTGCGTGATGTGGAGGAACAGCCACCAATGCCAGCATCGTTTGATGTGATTGTGGTCAGCTATTTTTTGCAACGAGCTTTGGCTCCGACGTTGTGTGCCGCATTACGACCAGGGGGTTTATTGTTTTATCAGACGTTTGTAAAAGACAAGGTATCTCAACAAGGACCGACGAATCCCGATTTTTTATTGACCGAGAATGAATTGCTGACAATGTTTGCGCCGCTGCGGCTGCGGGTGTATCACGAAGCCGGTGCCCTGGGTGACATTACGCAGGGGCTGCGTAATGAAGCGCTGTTCGTTGGACAAAAAACCGAAGAACAGTAGATCCCCAGCACTTTTAACGCGCTGTCTGATTTTCACCCTTGGTAGACTCCCAATGCAGGATGCCTTCCACGGCATCCTCGGTAAGCTGCGGAGTGATGTGAGTGATAAACGCATAAACATAGTTGCGTAAGTGGCGGCCACGATGCACGCACACACAACTGGTGCTGGGACGAAACAGGTGGCCAGCAGGCATTACAGCAAGATTGCTGTCTTCGCTATCATCCAGTGCAGTTTCGGCAATCAAGCCCACTCCCAGCCCCAGTCGGACATATTTTTTGATGATGTCAGAGTCCAGCGCGGTGAGCGCAATGTTGGTGAGCAGGCCTTCGTCAGTAAAAGCTTGGTTAATGGCAGCGCGACCAGCGACTTCGTGGTCGTAGGTAATCAACGGGTATTTTGCCAGTGCGGACAGCGTCAGTTCGGGCTCTTGGGTCAACGGGTGTCCCGGAGGGGTGATAGCCGATAAACTCCATTCCCGATAGGGCAGCATCACCAGCTCTTTAGGCATATTTTTACTGGCAGTGGTCACGGCTACATCGGCCGTGCGACTGAGCAGCATGTCATAAATCTGCTGTGTATTCCCCTGATGGATACGCAGTTTTACATCGGGATAAATTTCGGTAAATTTGGCGATAACTTTTGGCAGGGCGTGATAAGCCTGTGTATGTGTAGTGGCAATAGACAATGTACCTTTGGTATCATCATTGACCTGCTGAGCGACCTGGCGGATATTTTCGGCTTCAGTAAGAATACGTTCGGCCATGATGATGATGCTTTCACCCGCCTGGGTAACGCCAGTCAGTCGTTTGCCGTGCCGCTCAAAAATTTGTGTGTTTAATTCTTCTTCAAGCAGGCGAATCTGGGTGCTGATGCCCGACTGAGCAGTGAACAGACGTTCAGCTGCCGTAGTAACATTCAATCCCCGCCTGGCAACTTCACAGATATACCGTAGTTGTTGCAGTTTCACCGCAAGCACCCCTTATATGAAAATATAATAAAATTATACCCTTTTATATTTTTTTCGTATTTCAAATCCGACCTATCTTTTTACCATAAAAATACCCCAATGGGCATCTAAATATTGATAATATTTTTCCGAAATCACTTAATAAGAATTAGGTGGTGACCTTTATCACATTTTTAATCCGCAGGGGTTCAGTCTGCCCGGTGGTGGCCGTAAAGATGCACGACCAACGCATCACAAAACAAGCAGTAAACATTCACCACAACATTTAACCGGATAGCAGGAGAGCTATGATGATTTTTGCATCTCGCCACACACAGAATGTAGCACGTAGTACACCAGGTTTTTTTTGTAAGGCCATTCTTGGTTTGTCATTGAGTGTTACGGTTTTTAGTGTGCAAGCTGATTTATATGAGGATGGTTTGATGGCTTATGCCGTGGGCAATTATGTTAAGGCAGGGCAACATTTTATGGGCGCTGCGGATGCAGGTAATGACGGGGCAGAGCATATGCTAATGCGCCTGTTTGCGGAAAATAAACTTTATGCTGAGGATATACAGTCTGAAACCCTGAAATGGACACGTAAGGCCGCAGAAAAAGGGGTTGTTCACGCGCAGCTTTCTTTGGGGAATATTTATTTCGCAAAAAAACAGAATGATGCAAAAGCGGCTATTGAGTGGTACCGCAAGGCCGCAGAACAAGGCCACCCTGATGCTTATTATCAACTAGGCGCTGTATTTTCCAAGGGCGCAAAGGGTGTGAGTGCTAACATACAGGAAAGCCGCCGTTTGTATCAGGTCGCCGCTTCTGAGTTTGATGTCTATGCGCAAAAAGGGAATGCTGATGCACAGTACAAGCTGGCAGGCATGTATCAGCAGGGACTGGGCATGAAAATCAACATGGTGCTAGCCGTGAAATGGATGGAAAAATCGGCTTTGCAAGGTCATATGCTGGCACAGTTGAGCCTGGGTCGCCTATATGCCGAAGGCACTGGTGTGCCGCGTGATATCCGTCAGGCACAGTATTGGCTGAGTCTGGCTGCGGCACAGGGTGCGCAGGATGCCGTTGTGGCGCTGAATAACCTCAAGGCAGATGAAGATACGAAGGTTGCTTTGATTATGTAATGTTAATGTAGATGGATATGAACAAAAAACCGCGACCATGATGGTCGCGGTTTTTTATTGGATGTGAAAATAAAGGAGGAGGATTGGGGACGTATAGCAATGTCATTAAGTTAAGCCACGATTCCTGTTAGGCGTACACCGCAATTTGTTAACTTAATAACTTTGGGGAAACATACTATATGTTTTTTAACTGCCCATAAGCAGCGCACGCGCACCGTCGATTTGTGCCTGCACACTGGTTATCGTCGGCGCAATAATATCCTGGTCGAGTCCAGTCAATTCCCAGGCAATGTCGTGGATGCGCGGTGCATTATCCAATTCGTGAGTATTTAATTCGACCAGGGCGGCAATACTGTTAGCAATATGCACAATAGCGGTTTCCACGCGGTTTTCCGTGGCTTGTGCCGGGTCGTGATGATAGGCAATGCATGCTTGCAAACTGGTGGGTAGAGACCAGCTGCGCGCCAATTCGCTGCCGATTTCCGCATGGTCAAAACCGATGATTTCCCGCTCAGCCTCCTGGGACTCCAGCTCATCCGGGCTATCGAGGCAAGCCTCAAGGGTTTGGCGCGAAAGGTCTGGCAGAGCGCGATACAACACCAGTTGACCAATATCATGCAACAGACCCGCGACGAACACGGCCTCGCGTTGGTGTTTGAGGCATTCCAGAGCAAGGGTGCGTGCGCACAGGGCGCAGAGAATACTATGCTCCCAGAAATTGTCCATGGACATCAGTTCGTTGGGGATGCCTTCAAAGGACTTACAGGCGGATGTGGCCAGGGCAAGGCTGCGCACTTGCTGAGTACCGAGCACGGTAACGGCGCGCGATACAGTATCGATTTGTGTAGACAGTCCGTACAACGGGCTGTTGGCGACCCGCAACAAACGAGCAGTGAGAGCAACGTCCTGGGTAATAACGTGTGCAATGTCATCTGCACTACTGGAAGGGTCTTCCACCAACTCGCTAAGTCTCACATAAGCTGCTGGCAGTGAAATCAGCTGTTCAACATTGCTCAGTAAATTCTGAATCTTTTCATTCATAGTCGGTATCTGTCGGATTGCCTGATTGTTTATATCGTAAAAATATTAATCGTTGCTGTTTTCTGTGTCGGCAGCATTGGGAAAATCTGTTGCATATTTCTGAATCCATTCCACAGCAGCCTGTTCACCGCTGAGCTGACGCCCGTCTTTGTCGAAAACTTCCTGCTTATATTGTTCAATATGGCAAATTTGCTCAACCATACGCGCCCGAAAAGAGTCACTTTCATCCAAAAACTGAATGCCGACTTCGAAAGTATTTTGCAGGGGGTGACACCAGGTGACTTTGCCAATAGCTTGAAATACGGGTGACACTAATGGGATTTTAATGCGGATAGTGGTACCGGGCTTCAATGTGACCGTAGAATGAAAGGCAAGCCCACCTTGGCTAACATTTTTAAGATAATCGCCACCATCAGTAACCAGTTCCTCCAGTTGAAAGTCCACAGGGATATTTGAAGGATGTCGGATGAAGCTGCGCATGACTTGCTTTGCTCTTAGGTTTTCCCAAAAAACGCGACAGCCATATTGGTGTCATATATGTGCGCGCTATCCTTCATGGAAAATAGCCGGGTAGCTGTTTGTATTCAAGGTAATATTGCACAATCAACCTACCGTTTATGGGTAGCACCGTTGTTTTTGAATCTTGTGAACATAGCGGCCAGAAATGTGCAGGCTATAGTGTTTACACACCGTTAAATCGGATAAAATTTGCCCATGTCCCCATTGAAATATCTTAAAGCTCTCCGGCACGTCCATTTGACCAGCATGTTGATGGCGCTATTACTGGGCAGTATGTTTTCCAATACACAGGCGGAAGAATCACAAGCGGTGGTGCTTATGTATCACCATTTCGGTGTGGACAAATACCCATCAACCAATATTCGGCTCGCGCAATTTGATGCCCACCTGGATTATTTAGCACAGGCGGAATATCAGGTCTGGCCGCTGGCAAAGGTGGTGGATTATGTGCGCAGGCAAAAACCTTTTCCCGGGCGTGTGGTGGCTATTACCATTGATGATGCTTATCAGTCGGTGTTTGACGAAGCCTACCCAAGGCTGCGTAAACGTGGCTGGCCATTTACTGTTTTTGTTGCCACTGATGGTGTTGACCGACATTTCCAGGCCTACATGAACTGGCAACAGATGCATGAAATGCAGCAGCATGGTGCGAGTTTTGAAAATCACTCGGCAACACATGATTATTTGATTCGACGCAGGACAAATGAAACAGAGGAACAATGGCACAAGCGCATGAAAGATGACATTGCTCGTGCCCAGCAGCGTATTAAAACAGAACTGGGTAAGGCTCCTGTATTTTTTGCTTATCCCTACGGTGAATATAATGCGGCCTTGGCAAAGCTGGTAAGTGAGATGGGGTTGGTGGCCTTTGGTCAGCAATCCGGGCCCATAGGCTTTAGTGCAGATTTACGGGCTTT
>VAPL010917274.1_pt1 | contig 13317 bp, 15 predicted proteins | sample 3395061 | NCBI WGS metagenome assembly VAPL01 (sample SAMN08290444, study PRJNA428436) | hydrothermal vent metagenome | isolation source: Deep-sea hydrothermal vent chimney 2 | place: Pacific Ocean: Juan De Fuca Ridge | depth 2182 m m | reverse complement strand
TCATTCCACTCAGGTAAATGTATGGTTGTAGAACCATCAGAAGTTATAATAATTTCACGTTTCACAGTTAATGAATCAATAATTTTTTAATCTTCGGAATAGGGCCTGTACATCTCGTTTCATGACACGCAACACAAGTATTTACTGACTGATTAAAATAGTAAGTTGTAGAATCTAAACTAGAAGAAAAAGTACTTTTTTGTTGATAAACAAACTGCTTAGCTAAGCTATCAAATTCTATATCACGTTCAGAAGGATCTGTTAAAATTGCTGAATGAATCGTTAAAAACTCTTCTGGGAATGGAAGCAGTGAATCCTTATGAATAATTTGTTTTTTTACAACTTTATTGAATTCATACATTTGACGCATTAACAAAGCCATTTCTGAAGGTTGATACATCATAAGTTTATCATCAACCTTTTCATTTTTATTATTTAAATTACATGATAGTAAAACTAAACAAACGATAAAAAATCCTATTACTTTATACATTACTCCTTCATTAAAACGCCATCTGCTTCAAAAGCATAAGTAAATTTAGGCTCAGTAATACTGGCTATTTCTTCTTCTGTTTTACCTGCATCCTTAGCATAATGCTGTAATTCTTTCACAGAAATCTCAGTAACAAAAGCTCTACCATCAACAATAACTTCTTTACTGTCAGAATTTAAAGGCATAAAAAAACCATAATCTGTAAATCTAACCATAGATTCTTTTTCGCTGCCTAAATCTAACTTCATCCAACATCCTTTTGTTTTACAAACTTCATTAATAGAAGAGGCAAATTTCACATTGATAGTATCTCCTTTTTTAAGGTTATCAAATTTATCAGCCATAGCTTCTTTAGAAATCACATTTTCATCAGTAATTTTTTCGCCAAAAAATAAATAAGCTACGGGTTCTTTTTTAGGTTCTTCAGGGTTGTTTTTAGCTTCCTTACAAGCTATTACAGAAATTAAAAAAATAAATGCAATAATTACTTTTTTCATAATGTTGGTATTTATGGTTTTGTCTAACAAATTTACTATATATTAACTTATATGCAAAAGACTTTTAATGATAAAATTTATAATTAATAGTGACTAATTGTTTAAAACTGTAAGTCTAATCAAATGTAATTACCTAATTGACTTTCAGTTAATAATTAAATAATTACATGTCATAAAATATAGTTTTAAAATATGTATTTTTGCGCTTTATAAAACTGATGACTATGAGCACAGCAATTTCAACACAAATAGCAATTGAAAAAGCATTAACGTCTAAAATTTCTGAAGTAGATTTTGACAATTTACCATTTGGTCAAGTTACCACTGATCATATGTTTGTTTGTGATTATGAAAATGGCAAATGGCAACAGCCTAAAATAATGCCTTATCAAAATATTAGTTTAGACCCTTCGTCTAGAATTTTTCATTATGGTCAATCCGTTTTTGAAGGTATGAAAGCCTATAAAGATGTCGATAATCGAATTTGGTTGTTTAGACCTGATGAGAATCAAAAACGTATCAATATTTCTTCTGAAAGATTGGCTATGCCAGCTTTTCCTGAAGAGTATTTTATGGACGGTTTAAAAACATTATTGCAAATTGAAAGTGAATGGATTCCAACAACTGAAGGTAGTTCATTATACATCAGGCCTTTTGTTTTTGCTACAGGAAATGGTTTTCATGCTTCACCGGCAGATAAATATAAATTCATTATTGCCTGCTCTCCTTCTGGGTCTTATTTTTCTGGAAAGGTCAAGGTATTAATTGAAGAAAAATATGCACGCTCTGCAAATGGTGGTGTTGGTTTTGCTAAAGCTGGCGGTAATTATGCAGGACAATTCTATCCGACTCAATTAGCAAAAGCCAAAGGATATCAACAAGTAATCTGGACCGATGATAATACCCATGAATATATTGAAGAAGCTGGTGCCATGAATGTTTTTGTCAGAATTGGCGACACTTTATTGACCTGTCCAACCAGTGATAGGATTTTAGACGGCATTACACGTAAGAGTATTATTGAACTTGCCAAAGATGAAGGAATCAAAGTAGAAATTAGAAAAATTGCTGTAAAAGAGCTTGTTGAGGCTTCTAACAATGGTACTTTAAAAGAAATATTTGGTGCTGGTACAGCTGCAGTGATATCGCCTATTTCTGGATTTGGATATAGAGAAAAAGATTATGAGTTACCAGAGATAGAAAATAGTTATGCTTCTCACTTAAAAAAACGTATTACAGATATTCAATACAATCGTGCTGAGGATAAATTTGGATGGCGGTATTTGGTGGAGTAAATCATCCCCTCTCTCCGCCATAGGCGGATTTTCTCAAAGGGGAGAACTTAAGACCGCTACGCTTTAAGATACAAGATGCAGGACTTACATTTAGTAATTTAACAAATCTATTTTTAACATTTGTCATTCCTGCGAAGGCAGTAATCTAGTCTTGTGTAAAGCATATCAATGGATTCCTGCCTTCGCAGGAATGACATTTAGATATCAATTATGCTAAAAGACTACTTCTCTAAAATCTCAGCAATATTCGGTTTAAAGTAATTTGGACCTTTCATCACTTTACCATCTTTACGATAGATTGGTTTTCCGTCTGCTCCTAGTTTACTCATATTACTTCGTTGTATTTCATTAAAGACTTCTTCAATTTTATGTTGCATACCGTGTTCTATAATTGTACCACATAATATATACAACATATCACCCAACGCATCGGCTACCTCAACTAAATCATTCTCTTTAGCTGCTTCTAGATATTCTTCGTTTTCTTCTTGCATTAAATCAAAACGAAGTTGTAGTTTTTTTTCTGACAACTTAGCTATTGGAGATTCATTAGCTCCCAATCCGAAAGCCTCATGAAATTCTTGTACTGCTTTAATTTTGTTTATCATCTGTCTCTTTTATAAATATTTCATCGCAACTCTAGCAGGAGCTAATCTTAAAAAAATTGCTACCAACCTCCAACGTCTAGTGATAAATGCTTTTTTCTTTTTCTTCTTAATTGCGGTAAAGACCTGCTTTGTTGCTCTATCTAAGGGTGCTTTCCAAAAAGTATTACCAGTTGCCATCTTCGTTTCCACAAAACCCGGTACAATATCTGTTACATAAATCTTAGCCTTTTTTGTACGTTGCGTTTTCATCCACAAAGATTCTAAATAACTATTCATAAATGCTTTAGATGCAAAATAACATGGCACATGCCTATTCCCTCTCACTCCGGCAATTGATGAAATACCTACCAAATGACCATGCCCTTGTTTTTTAAACAAGTTATAAGCCAAGCCAAAAACTTTTACCGCTCCAATCACATTTGTTTCTATAGTTGGCACTTCTTTCTCCCATTCTAATTCATAATTAGGCCCACCAACACCTGAACTATACACCACTAAATCTATAGTTCCCATCTCATCAATGAGTTCTTGAAAAACGACATCTGTAGCTTTAACATCTGTAGCATCGTGTTGTTTAGAAATATATTTTTCGGGACTTGTTGCTTTTAATTCTGCCAATTTCTCTACTCTTCTGCCTGTGATAGCAACCGTATAACCATCATTAACTAATAATATAGCCAATTCTTTTCCTATTCCGGATGTTGCTCCAAATATTACGGCATTTTTACTCATCTTATCTAAAATTTATACTTAAAAAAGGTTATTTTTGAAGCCGTAAATATACAGTATTATATGTTTAGTAAAGCGCAACAACTTTTTGGATTATTTTTTGTCATCATATTTGCTATTGCCTTAGTGTGGAGCTATCGTAAAGATTTAAAAATCCATAAGAGGTATTATAAAAATGTATGGATAATCGGGGTTAGTATCTTAGTAATTTTCTTTCTTTTTAGAACAATTACTTACTACATACACGATTAATAGTACTATTTCTTGTAAATTAAGACTTCTGAACGCCCTTTTCTAAAAATCTTGTTACTATTATGTGTTCCTTTCCGAAGTTCTTTTTGTTCTTCAAAAGGGAGGTTATGTATTTCTTGACAAGTTACTGAACAACACCCTTCCATCTTATCCTGACAAGATTGACATTGAATAAATAGTAAATGGCAAGCTTCGTTTTTGCAATTTATATGCACATCACAAGAGTTACCACATTGATGGCAATTTGAAATAATATCTTCAGAAATACGCTCACCTCTTCGGTGGTCAAAAACAAAGTTTTTACCTATAAATTTATTTTCAATATTAGCTTTTTTGATCTGTCTGACATATTCGATAATACCTCCTTCTAATTGAAATACATTTTTGAACCCTTTATGTTTATAATAAGCACTTGCCTTTTCACAACGAATACCACCTGTACAATACATTAACAGGTTCTTATCTTCTTTATGTTCTTTTAAATTTTCTTCAATAATATCTAAAGAATCTCTAAAAGTATCAACATCAGGAGTAACAGCACCTTTAAAATGTCCTATTTCACTTTCGTAATGATTGCGCATATCAACACAAATAGTATTGGAGTTTTCCAATAATTCGTTGAACTCTTTTGCATTCACATGTATCCCTTTTTTAGTAACATCAAAAGTAGCATCATTGAGACCGTCCGCAACAATTTTATGCCGTACTTTAACTTTCAATTTTAAAAACGATTTATTATCCTGTTCTACAGCAATATTCAGTCTAATATCCTTTAAAAAAGGAATTGTCTCTAAATGATTTTTAAAGGCGTTAAAATTATCTGCTGGTAATGAAAGCTGTCCATTAATTCCTTCATGGGCAACATAAATTCTACCTAGGACTTCTAGTTCATTCCAAGTTATAAATAAGTAATTTCGAAATAATCGCGGATTGCCAATATTGGCATATTGATAGAAAGACAATGTTAAGCGTTGCTTACCAGCAGCTTCAATTAACACGGCTCTTTCTTTTGCGCTTAATGTATTGTACAGTTGCATGCTATACTAATGTTTTAAGTTAAAAAGAATAATTTTATTTGTTACAAAAATAATGCTTTTTAGCACTTTATATGTCAAAAATTATAACATTTTAATTGAATTTGATAAAAATTCAACCTTACAGCGATTTTAGTATTGACTTATAAGTACATCTCAAACTTTTTTATAACCTTTGCAGTATAATTATAAATTATTTGAATAATGAGAGTTGCTGTAGTTGGTGCCACTGGAATGGTAGGAGATGTGATGTTGAAATCATTGGAAGAGCGGAATTTTCCGGTAACGGAATTAATTCCTGTTGCTTCTGAAAAATCAGTGGGCAAAAAAATTCTGTTTAAAGGAAATGAATATGCTGTTGTAGGTTTACAAACAGCTATTAAAATGCAACCAGATATTGCCTTATTCTCAGCAGGTGGAAATACTTCGTTAGAATGGGCTCCAAAATTTGCTAAGGTTGGTACTACTGTGATTGACAACTCTTCTGCTTGGCGGATGGATGCTAGTAAAAAATTGGTCGTTCCAGAAATCAATGCAACTTCTTTAACTGAAAGCGATAAAATTATTGCCAATCCTAATTGCTCTACTATTCAATTGGTAATGGCATTGGCTCCGTTACATAAAAAATATGGTATAAAGCGTTTGGTAATTTCTACCTATCAGTCTATTACTGGTACAGGTGTAAAAGCTGTACAACAATTAGAAAATGAATATAAGGGTGAAAAAGGAGAAATGGCATATCACTATCCTATCCATAAAAATGCAATACCACATTGTGATGTCTTTGAAGACAATGGTTATACTAAAGAGGAATTAAAATTAGTTCGTGAAACTCAAAAGATTTTAGATGACAAGTCTATTGCTATCACGGCTACCGCTGTTAGAATACCTGTAGTTGGTGGACATAGTGAAAGTGTGAATATTGAATTTGAAAATGAATTTGATGTTACTGAAATTAGAAGACTATTGAACGAAACTTCTGGTGTTAAGGTACAAGACAATACGGATACCAATACATATCCAATGCCTATTTATGCCCACGGAAAAGATGATGTTTTTGTTGGTAGAATTCGTAGAGATCTATCACAGCCTAAGACATTAAATATGTGGATTGTTTCTGATAACTTGCGTAAAGGTGCCGCTACTAATGCTATACAGATTGCGGAATATTTGGTCGAAAATAATTTAATAAAGAGTCAAGAGTCAAGACAATAGGACTTTTAATCTTATTTTTCATCCTGTTTCCTGACTCTTGATTCTAATTGAATATCACTAATCTTATAATGAGAAGCTGAAATAAATTCAGCTTGACGAAATAAGAATTATTTCGTCACCTTTAAAGTATCTTCAATAATTTGTTCTAATTGTTGCTTTGGCAATGCCCCATTAGCCATTTGAGGCTGTTCATCTTTTGGACAAAACAACATAGAAGGTATACTTCTAATTGCAAAGGCTGCAGCTAATTCTTGTTGAGCTTCAGTATCAACCTTATAGATATTTATCTTTCCTTTGTACTCTTCACTTAATTCTTCTAAAACTGGAGCAATTGCCTTACAAGGCCCACACCAATCGGCATAAAAATCTATAATACAAGGTAAATCACCTTCAAATTTCCACTCTTTATTTTTTTCATAATTAAAAACTTTTTCCAAAAAAGTTTCTTTTGTCAATAATTCTGTCATTTTTTTTAATTTATTATAAGTATCAATACAATAACTATTCCGTTATCATCACCCGACAAAATGACAACATTTATAGCTATTATTCTGTCACTTTTATTACATAATGTTAGATTTTAGTAACTTGTACGACTAAAGATATTAATCTTAACCTAAAATTCTTATATTATGAATTCAAAAGTAACTATGGCACTACGTATAATTCTAGGGCTAGTTTTAATCATTTTCGGTGCTAATAAATTTGCAGGTTTTATGCCTTCACCTGAATTAACTGGTGATGCCGCAGCTTTTATGGGTGCCCTTGTTGGTGCTGGCTATTTTACCATACTAGGTGTACTTGAAATTGTAATTGGCCTTTTACTCATTTTGAATAAATGGGTGCCTTTTGCTTTAATTCTTTTAGCACCATTAGCTGTTAATTTTTTAATATTTCACTTAACTTATGACACAGCCGGCATGGGACCAGCAGCACTCGTTTCTTTACTAACAATTGCACTTCTATACGCAAATAAAGAAAAATTTAAAACACTTTTTTAAACTTTAAATTTTAATACAGTATAAAGGCATATCATTATGATATGCCTTTTTTGATTACATTTGTTATGCTCAAAAATTAAATAAAGCATTCATGAAAAAAGTACCTTTTATTATTTTAGCATCTCTTATTTTTATTTCTTGTAAAAACGAAACCAACGTTGAATCGCAAATGGCAATAACATATCCCAATACAAAAAAAGTAGACACGGTAGATACCTATTTTGACACTGAAATTAAGGACCCTTACAGATGGTTAGAAGATGATATGTCAGATGAAACTGCTGAATGGGTTGAAGCTCAAAACAAAGTTACTTTTGGATATTTGGATAAAATCCCTTACCGAGAGGAATTAAAAAATAGATTAGAGAAATTATGGAATTATGAAAAATTCTCTGCACCATTCAAAGAAGGTAATTATACTTATTTTTATAAAAATAACGGACTACAAAATCAATATGTGGTCTATCGTCAAAAAGAAGGTGAGGAACCTGAAGTATTTTTAGACCCAAATACTTTTTCTGAAGATGGTACTATATCATTGGGTGCTTTAACTTTTTCGAAAGATGGTAACATTGCTGCGTATTCTATTTCAGAAGGCGGTTCTGATTGGCGAAAAGTTATCGTCATGGACGCTATCTCTAAGGAAATCAAAGGAGATACCATAATTGATGTGAAATTTAGTGGTCTTTCATGGAAAGGTAATGAGGGGTTTTACTATTCAAGCTATGACAAACCTAAAGGAAGTGAACTTTCTGCAAAAACCGATCAACACAAGTTATACTATCATAAACTAGGTACTTCACAAAAAGAGGATCAACTTATTTTTGGTGGTATGAATTCTCAAAAAAATCGTTATGTAGGTGGTTATGTTACTGAAGATGACAGGTATTTAATAATTTCAGGTGCAATTTCTACTTCTGGCAATAAGCTTTTTATTAAAGATTTAAAAAACTCGAACAGTAAACTCATTACAATTCTAGACAATTATAATAGCGATAGTTATGTCATGGATAATATAGGTAGCAAACTATATATCGTTACCAATCTAGATGCTCCTAACAAAAAAATTATTACAGTAGATGCTGCAAATCCTACTGTCGAAAACTGGAAAGATCTAATTCCTGAAACTGAAAATGTGTTGAGTCCAAGTACTGGCTCAGGTTCAATTTTTGCTGAATATATGGTTGATGCTGTTTCTAAGGTATATCAATACGATATGAATGGCAAACAAATTAGAGAAATTGAATTACCCGGTGTTGGTAGTGTAGGCGGTTTTGGCGGTAAAAAAGATGCAAAGGAGTTATATTTTTCTTTTTCAAATTATATCAATCCTACTACCATTTATAAATTCGACCCAAAGACGGCCAACTATGAAGTTTATAAGAAACCAGCTATAGGTTTTAATAGCGATAATTATGAGTCTAAACAAATATTTTATACTTCAAAGGATGGCACCAAAATACCTATGATTATCACACATAAAAAAGGAATTGAATTGAACGGGAAGAACCCAACTATTCTTTATGGTTATGGCGGATTCAACATTAGTTTAACGCCGAATTTTAGTATTTCTAATGCCGTTTGGATGGAACAAGGTGGAATTTATGCTGTACCAAACTTAAGAGGTGGTGGTGAATATGGAAAAGCTTGGCATAAAGCTGGAACGCAATTACAAAAACAAAATGTATTTGATGATTTTATTGCTGCTGCTGAATATTTGATTGAGAACAACTATACTTCATCAGATTATTTAGCAATTCGTGGTGGCTCTAATGGCGGATTATTGGTTGGTGCTGTTATGACGCAACGTCCAGATTTAATGAAAGTAGCGTTACCCGCAGTAGGTGTGTTAGATATGTTACGCTACCATACATTTACAGCTGGCGCAGGATGGGCTTATGATTATGGCACTTCTGAACAAAGCAAAGAAATGTTTGAATATATGAAAGGATATTCACCAGTACATAATGTAAAAAAAGGTGTTCAATATCCTGCAACTTTAGTTACTACCGGAGACCATGATGATAGAGTGGTACCTGCGCATAGTTTTAAATTTGCAGCTGAATTACAGAGTAAGCAATCAGGAAATAATCCCACTTTAATACGAATTGAAACCGATGCTGGTCATGGTGCCGGAACACCCGTAAGTAAAACCATTGAGCAATATGCTGATATTTTTGGATTTACTTTGTATAATATGGGTATTAAAGAGTTGAAATCTGCTTATAAGGATTAATATTAAGTCTCTGCAAATTATGCTTTTCAATATAATAACCAGTGCTAAGCGTAGTCGAAGTGTGGAAGTCTCTCAATCAATAATGAGATTGCCACGGTCGTTCCTCCCTCGCAAAGACGTTAAATAATGTTTGTCATTCAGAACGAAGTAAAACGGAGTGAAGAATCTCAACATAATGTATCTTTTTGTAAGATTTAAAGATCTTCGGTCGTACCTCCCTCTGAATGACATGAATCTATTGCGTTTTTAATATATTTCTTGAATTGTTACTGTTTTTCCATTAAAAACAAACGCATCACCTACTTTATTACCCAACAATAATTTACCAATAGGTGAACTAGGCGAAATAGCATAATAGCTGTTGTTAGAAATCATTATTTTCCCCGCACTTATGGCTAAAAAATAAGTTGCTTGATTGGTACTAATTAAACTACCTAATTTTACAAGACCCGAAGCATCACCTAACTTAATTTTAGCTAAAACAATTTTCATTTGATAAATCCCTTCTAATTGTTGACCCGCTTTTTCCATTTCCAATTGCAACATGGCTCTTCCTGTTTCATGCTTATCACCTGCACTACTTTTTGTTTCTGAAGTCAACGCTTTTTGATTAGATGTGATTATATGATTGACCGTTTGTTCACGTTTATTGACAAATTCAACACAAGATTGATATAATTCCTTTTTTATAATACTCATCAAATCAGTTTAAAATTACGCAAGCACCATAATGACCATGATGTGATATAGAAAATGAAGTTTTCAATTCTTTAGAATTTAAAAACAGTTTTGGAACTCCCACTTTATTCTTTTTTATATGAATATCCTTGACAGGTAACTTCCTTTTTTTTGAGACCATCTCTATCAATTTTTCATAACTCTCCTTATGTTGAATTGAATGTGAGTCATTAGTTAATTCAAAAGTTGTACTCAATGTTTTTTTATCGTTTTTTAAACTAGCAATCGTGTAAATAAAATCGTTATTAACTTCAGAATTCGTTTCATATCTCTCTCCATTCATCGCAACAATCCCTTTAGTTTCCGATATTAATTTACAGTGCAATATTTTAGGGTTAAAAAAACGTTTAGAAATTTGTTGAACATACATTTTATAAGCACTTTCTTTCATAGTCCATAACCTCCATACCATTTTAAAAGGAGTCTTTGATTTCAAAATAAATTCTTGTTCATCCTTTGTAAACACTTTGTCCAAAAATCGATTACGTTTCCAATTACTTTGGACTACTGCCAATTTCAAATCGACAATATCATTACCAATCATTTTTCTTTTAATTTGGCTGTAATCACTTCCGTTGCTGCTTTAACTGATAACATTTTTTCCATGGCTTCATTATCAATTTCTATATCAAATTCATCTTCTACATCTAAAATTACATCTACCAAATTGGCTGAATTAATTTTAAGGTCATTTATAAAATCTGTTTCTTCTGATAAATTTTCAAAAGCATCTTCATCTTGAATGTATGGTTTTACTATTTTTTTTAGAGATGTTATTAGTTGTTGTTTGGTCATATAGTTTATTAAATTAGTTGTTTGTCTCCTCGAGCGTCCTAAGGGGAAGAGATTATAAGTTCTTGACTGCGCCTGCCTGTCGCTGGCTGGCTCGAACGGACAATTAAATGTTATTTTAGTTATTTATCTAAAAACAAATTACACTTCGACAAACTCAGTGCAACATTCTACTTTTTAATTGACTGTTTAGCACTTAATATTTCTTAAAGATAACACACGCATTTACATCTCCAAAACCAAAACTGGCTTTAGCGACTATGTTTAATTCTTTATGTATCACTCGCTTCGGAATTTTTTCTTCAGCAATAATCTTCATTATTTCTGGATGCACATCTTCACAATTAATATTCGGAAAAACAAAGCCTTCTTTTAGTTGTAAAACAGTGGCAACACTCTCTATGGAACCTGCCGCAGCTAAACAATGTCCTACCATAGATTTTATAGAGTTAATATATGGAAAATCTGTTCCTTTTCTTTGCAAAGCTGCTGCCCAATTTTCTATTTCGGCAGTATCCTTTATCGTTGCAGTTAAATGTCCGTTGATTGCATCAATATCACTAGCTTTTATACCAGAATTTTTTAAAGCATCTGTTATGCAATGCCGAACTGCTATTGGGTTCGGAGCTGTCATTGTACCTCCATCGCGTTGGCCACCAGAATTTATGGCACCCCCTAAAACTTCAGCATAAATGGTTGCTTTTCTTTCTAAAGCGCTGTCTAATGATTCTAACACTAATGCTCCTGCACCACTTCCAGGTACAAATCCTGAAGCTGTTGCACTCAGAGGCCTGGAACCTTTTTCGGGTGCGTCATTATATTTATAGGTCATTACCCGCATGGCATCAAAACCTCCCCAAAGATAAACTCCATGGTCACTACAACTACCCACCAACATCCGTTTTGCTTTGCCAGATTTTATTCTATCAAAACCCATTAAAATCGCTTCTGTTCCTGTTGAACATGCTGATGAATTTGTAGTTACCTGATTGCCTAATCCTAATATTCCACCAAGATAAGCACTAATACCACTCGCCATGGTTTGTACTACTACTGTACTTCCTAATCTTTTTACTTTTTTAGCATCTAACTTATAAATGGCTTCTCTAAACTTTTCAACACCTGAAGTTCCTGTCCCAAATACTGTTCCGCTATCGAAATCTAACTCACTATCAGCATCTACAAAAAATCCAGCATCTTTCCAAGCATCTATTCCAGCTATACAACCATATAATATTCCTGAACTATTAAAATTACGTAATTGCAGTGGTGTAAAATAATTTTGCTTCAATTCTTCCGTTACAGGTGGAATTCCACCAATACAGCAGGAAAAATTTAATTCTTCAAGTTCTTGATAGAACTGAATTCCAGATGTACCATTTTTAATTGCTTTGGTAAAATCTGTAATGCCTACACCATTTGGAGCAACAATACCTAGGCCTGTTATGACAACTTTATTAATCATATTTTGAGTTAAAAACTAACATCCCCATTGTCCTTCGGACATTTCCCCAAAGGGGAAAATTATCGAAATTATTATTCAATTATTCCCTTCCCTTTGGACTAACGAAATTAAAGTACGGCTTTAATTGAAGCTACTTAGGATGGGCTTATCATTCCTGAAATTACACCTCTACAAACCAACTCATTTTTTTCATTGAGTAATTTTACCTTACATTTTAATTTATTAAATCTAAAATACACTTTTTCTGAAATAACTGTCACTTTTTCTTTTGGATACACTGGCAAATAAAAATCAACTTCATTTGAGCTCAATGCTATTTTAGGGTAATTAGTAGGTGATAATTCATCCTTCATTAAATAAATACCTAAACAAACAACACCTATTTGTGCCATTACTTCTGTTAAAATTACACCTGGTGTTATAGGGTTGTCCTTAAAGTGACCTTTATAAAAATATTCATCTTCTTTAAATGTATATGAGCCTGTTATTCCATTTTCAGAAATGGTATCTATGTTATCTACAAACAAGAATGGTTGTTGATAGGGTAATCGTTTTATGATTTCTTTTTTGATCATTTATTAAAATTGGATTCTTATTTGCGCAGTAATGACAAATCTACCTTTGAGTAAAATATGGCAATCTCTTAGTATATGAAGAGATTGCCATACTTCGACTACGCTCAGCACAGGCTGTCCTACGTCCTCGCAATGACAGATTCAACTAATATGCTCTCCACCATCAACAGGAATTACACAACCGTTAATCCATGCTGCTTCATTTTTACATAACAAATACACCACATTAGCAACATCTTCTGGTGTTGTTAATCGCTTAAATGGGTTTCGTTTCAATGAATGTTCTATTATTTTTTCACTTCCTGGGATGGCTCTTAGGGATGCTGTATCGGTTACTCCTGCCTGAATACAGTTTGCTCTAATTCCATATGGTGCAAATTCTAGGGC
>VAPL010184571.1_pt1 | contig 13317 bp, 9 predicted proteins | sample 3395061 | NCBI WGS metagenome assembly VAPL01 (sample SAMN08290444, study PRJNA428436) | hydrothermal vent metagenome | isolation source: Deep-sea hydrothermal vent chimney 2 | place: Pacific Ocean: Juan De Fuca Ridge | depth 2182 m m | reverse complement strand
TTTCGTTATTTAGCTGGCTTTCTTATGCCTAGCCGTGGACATTTTCAACTCGCGCGCCGTTGCAACATAACTTGTGAACAATGGATGTCCATCACGTGGCGTTGAAGTAAATTCAGGATGAAACTGACATGCTATAAACCAGGGGTGTTCTTTAACTTCAACGACTTCAACCAAACTGTCGTCTATTGATGTACCTGCAATATTTAAACCTGCACTCTCTAACTGTTCACGGTAGTTGTTATTGAATTCATAACGATGACGATGACGCTCAATAATGACATCTTTACCATAAAGCTTACGAACATGGCTGTCTGCTTTAAGTTTGCAATCTTGTCCGCCTAAACGCATGGTGCCACCAAGATCAGAGCTTTCATCACGTTTTTCAAGTTGACCTTCAGCAGTTGTCCATTCTGTAATTAAACCAATAACAGGATCTTTTGTTGCTTGTTTAAACTCAGTACTATGTGCATCGGCCAAACCTGCTATGTTTCGAGCATATTCAATAACCGCAACTTGCATACCTAAACAAATCCCAAGGTATGGCACTTTATTTTCACGCGCAAAACGAACCGCTTCAATTTTACCTTCAACACCGCGCAGACCGAAGCCACCCGGAACTAAAATCGCATCCATATCTTCAAGACATGAAGTGCCTGTATTTTCTATATCTTCTGAATCGATATATTTAATTTTCACTTTAGTATGCGTATGCAAACCTGCATGAATTAATGATTCAGATAATGATTTATACGCTTCGGTTAAATCAACATACTTGCCCACCATAGCAACTGTGATTTCATCCGTTGGACTATCCATCGCATCAACAACTGCTTGCCATTCCGATAAGTCTGTAGCAGGAACATCTAAACGAAGTTTATCAACAACGATATCGTCAAGATGTTGTTCTTTGAGTAACAAAGGAATTCTATAAATGGTATCAGCATCAAGCGCCTCGATAACGGCACGCTCTTCAACGTTAGTAAACAAGGCAATTTTTTTTCGTTCACTCATTGGAATTGAGCGTTCAGAACGACAAAGTAAAACATCTGGTTGAATACCAATCGAGCGTAATTCTTTAACAGAGTGTTGTGTTGGCTTGGTTTTAAGTTCACCCGCTGTCGGAATATAAGGCAATAAGGTTAAATGCATGTATAAAACATTGTCATGCCCTAATTCAAACCCCATTTGACGAATAGCTTCGAGGAATGGCAATGATTCAATATCACCCACTGTACCGCCGATTTCTATCATGGCAACATCAGCATCTTCACCATTAATTTTAGAACCAGCATGAATAGAGCGCTTAATCTCGTCAGTAATATGCGGAATAACTTGTACTGTTCCACCCAGGTAATCACCACGACGTTCTTTAGCAATCACTGTTTCGTAAATACGACCCGTAGTGAAATTGTTTGACTGACGCATCGGGGTACGAATAAAACGTTCGTAATGACCTAAATCCAGATCAGTTTCTGCACCATCTTCGGTGACAAAAACTTCACCGTGTTGAAATGGACTCATGGTGCCAGGATCTACATTTATGTAGGGATCCAGTTTCATCATGGTGACTTTTAAGCCGCGGGCTTCGAGAATTGCGGCAAGAGATGCTGAAGCGATGCCTTTGCCCAAAGAAGACACAACACCGCCAGTGATGAAAACAAATTTCGTCATTAATACGCCAAATAATGTGGAGATGATAGCGTGCTCACAATTAAGTAAACATGCCGTTGAATTGAGCCCTATTGTGAGTGTTTTTGCCTTACTTTTCAATCCTTAAGCAGTAAAAATACTAAGCAAAAATCCAGCTATCCTCACCTTCTATCGCAGCATAGGGTTCACAGCAGCAATATCCCAATACCTCCGCCAATTCACCATTTACATAGATTAATGGTACAGAAGCGCGTTGCCACGGAGGAACCTGCCATTCCTGGAAGAGTTTTTTCAGCTGATGAGTCTGTCCCCGTCCTATAGGTCGGCAGGTTTCCCCGCCCTGGCGAAATCGAAGTGAGATTTCTGCATTTTTAAGTTTGCTTTGGCTTAGACCCTCGCCTACGCTGGCTTTTGCCGATAATGTTAATCCAGCACTATTGAGTTCTAATGGTTTCTTTATATCAGTCCAAATCAATACTGTATTATTGTCAGGTTCGATGAGTTTCTCTTGCGCATAAAGTAAACCCTGATAGCGCCTAACTTCTCCACCACGCCAGATAACTTCTGGTTTGGCATCTTCAGCTGCGGTTAACACTTCATCTAAAATTCGCTGTAAGTGAACGGTGTCAGGTAAAGTCAATTCACAGACATCAGCTAACCAATAACGTAAGACATTACGTTGCCGTTTTTCTGATAATTTTACTAACACTGAAATTTTTATTTGGTTATTTTCATAGATATGGTGCCAATCCTGAGAAGCTAATTCAGTTAATAATTGATTGGCATCTGCTTGATGGCTAGCTGTACGTGATAGTGTTTTCTTAAGTGAAGGCCAGCGTGTTTCTAATAACGGCACAACATCATGACGTAAAAAGTTACGATCAAAATCTGTATCAAAATTACTCGGATCATCAATCCAGTTAAGGTTCTGTTCTACTGCATAACTAACAATCTCTTCACGCAAGAAACCTAACATAGGACGACATAACAAACCGAGTGCAAATGATTGTTTTGCTGGCATTGCAGCCAGTCCCTTTACACCTGAACCACGTAATAACTGAATTAATACTGTTTCAGCCTGGTCATCCTGATGATGTGCTAATAATAAGACTTCATTTTTACCAATCAGCTTTTTCCATTCAGCATAACGCGCATGACGAGCCGCTTCTTCTGGGCTAGTTTTTTTCTTACTGGCATCTACACTAATGGCAAGATAAGGAACAGATAGTTGTTCGCAAATGACACGACAATGTTCTTCCCATTCATTCGCTAAAGGACTTAAACCATGGTTTATGTGGATAGCTTTAATTTCAGTTTTAAGCTTAGAACGTAAAGCAACTAAGGAATGTAACAAGACATGAGAATCACACCCACCACTATAAGCAACCCAAAAAACTTTTGCGCTACTATACTGCGTAATATTCTCTTTTAGTAACGCAGTATTAAAACTCATAATTTATTATCGATAGAAATTGAAGCAAAAAATGCCTGCAAGAATTGCAGGCATAGATAAAAACTTATTCAGAATAATTACCATACGCCATTAAGTGCTCATAACGCTGGTCTAATAACTTATCAATTGGGGTGCTTGAAATATTATCCAGGCTCTTAATCAATGCATGTTTTACACTTGAAGCGACAGCATCAATATCACGATGTGCGCCACCTAAAGGTTCAGGGATGATTTCATCAACTAATTGAAGCTCTTTTAAACGTTGTGCAGTTAAACCCATCGCTTCGGCTGCTTCAGTCGCTTTTTCTGCACTGCGCCATAAAATAGTTGCGCAGCCTTCTGGAGAAATAACTGAATAGGTGCTGTATTCCAACATCATTAAACGATCACCAACACCAATGGCTAATGCGCCACCTGAACCACCTTCACCAATAACAGTATTGATAATTGGCGTTTTTAACTCTGACATTTCCAATAAGTTACGTGCAATCGCTTCACTTTGACCACGCTCTTCAGCATCAATCCCGGGATAAGCACCTGGTGTATCAATAAAAGTCAAAACAGGTAATTTAAAACGTTCAGCCATTTTCATCAAACGCAATGCTTTGCGATACCCTTCTGGGCGAGGCATACCAAAATTACGTTTAATCTTTTCTTTTGTATCACGGCCTTTTTGTTGCCCCATAATCATCACTGGGCGGCCTTCTAACCTTGCCATACCACCAACAAGAGCAGGATCATCGGCAAAAGCACGATCACCATGAAGTTCTTCAAAGTCCGTAAAAATACGTTCAACATAATCCATAAAGTATGGACGCTGTGGATGACGAGAAAGTTGAGAAACTTGTGCGGCTTTCAAGTTAGAGAATATTGATTTAGTTAAATCGTGGCTCTTACCTTTAAGGCGCTGGATTTCATCGCCAATATTGATCTCATTGTCTGAGCCGACATAACGCAACTCTTCAATTTTGGCTTCAAGCTCAGCTATGGGTTGTTCGAAATCAAGAAAATTTAAATTCATAGGAAATTCAACGTCTAAGGTTAAGAATATAATGTGATTTTAGCGAATTCTGACAGTGACAACCAGTATTATTGTCACATTTTCATCAACTTTATGCTTTTTTCCCTGCTGTATAAGATTCATACATTGCGGCTGAAACCACAATTAAACCACCTATCACCGTCGAAAATTCTGACCATTCACCCAATAAAAGCGCAGCAAAAACAGTGGCATAAACAACCTGAATGCAGGCCACCAAACTCACTGTTTTTGCTTTTAGATTCAATAAGCTAAAAGCAAACAGCGTATGTGGCACTGCGGTAAAAAACACACCTAATATTAATAGCTGCCCCCATTGAATTGTTGTTACTTCAGGAATCATCTCAAACGAAAATGGCAGCAAGACAAGAAACGTAACCAGGGTTTGATAAAATAAACTATGACGTGCTGTGTAACCTTTAAAATAATGCCCTTGAATAATATTTCTTAGCGCAAAAAATAACGCTGATAAGATGCCCCATAAAATACCTTGTGTTGTTTCATTGCTTATTGAAAATTCAGGCACTAATAAATAAATACCAAACAAAACCGTCAATGCACTTATTACATCTTTAATATGCGGTCGTTCCCCATGAAATAATGGCTCAAGAAAAACGGTCATCACTGGAAAAGTATAAAGTGCAATCACCCCCACCGCCACACTTGAAACTTGCATGGCATGAAAATACGTTACCCAATGTAATGCGAGTAACACACCCAATAAAATAACAATGCCATAGTCTTTTGTTTGAGATAGTTTTATTGATTTTTTTTGCCAAAAGAAAATGGCAAGAATTACAAATGCAGCAAAAATACTGCGTAACAATGTAATCTCTAGTGCTGTTAAAGAAATGAGTTTAGAAAATAACGCAGTTAAACCAAAAATTAAAACTGCGGAGTGAACGGCTAAAAGACCTTTAAAAGAATCTTTCATATTTAATAAATGATGTTAATTTTATTTTCACCCATAGACTCACGTAAGCGATTTAACAATTCATCTGTCGGGTGAACTCGCCATTCTTCACCCAGTGGTATTTCTGCACTGGCATCACCTTTGTGATAATCAACCACCACAGGGCAAGAACCTTCTTTAAAGGGCGTTAAGACACGTTGCAAATCACTTATAAAGCCATTAGCTGCATGAGAGTGATCAACTGTCACCATTAAATTTTTGGCGAAACGTTCTCGTGCCTGACTTATGTCATAAATTTCTTTGGCGCGCATTTTAAAACCACCTGAATAGTCATCAATGCTGACTTCAACACTAGCAACAATGAGTTTATCTTTTGCCAGGTTTTCACGGTTAGCATTAAACTCTTCAGAGAACACCGCCATTTCCATTCGACCACTGCGATCGTCTAACGTTAAGAATGCCATTTTATCGCCACGTTTAGTTGTCATCACACGCATACCAATCACTAAACCGGCAACAATAACGGTTTGATTTTTAGTGGGTTTCATTTCAGATAAACGACCGCTGACTATTTGTTTTAGCTCAGGCAAGTAACGGTTAATCGGGTGACCGGTTAAATATAAACCCAGTGTTGCTTTTTCATTAGTTAAACGAAGTTCTTCACTCCAGTCTTTTTGTACGGTATAACTTTCGGGGCCACTTGCATTACCATCTTCATCAGGCTCTGCTGCCATACCAAACATATCTTGTATGCCCGCTTGGGCATCGCGTGATTTTTGATCGGCGATTTTTAATGCATCCGGTAAGGTTGCCATGATGGTTGAACGATGTTGTTCAAATACATCCATAGCACCTGCCATGGTTAAGCCTTCTAAGGTACGACGGTTAACTTTACGTAAGTCAACACGCTGACAGAAATCAAACAGCGTTTTAAATTCACCATTCTTTTCACGTTCTTCAATAACACCATCAATTGCGGCTTCACCAACACCTTTAATTGCACCAAGACCATATATAATAGTGCCATCATCAACAGTGAATTGATGTTTACAGAGGTTAACATTAGGTGGGGCAACCTTTAGTTTCATTTCATTGCAGTCATCAATCAAGGTAACCACTTTGTCGGTGTTATCCATATCCGCAGACAATACAGCAGCCATAAATTCAGAAGGATAATGTGCTTTTAACCACGCGGTTTGATATGAAACTAATGCATACGCCGCAGAGTGAGACTTATTAAAACCATAACCAGCAAACTTTTCCATCAAATCAAAAATGTAGGTTGCGGTTTTCTCATCAACATCACGTGCCACTGCACCTTTGGTAAACACCTCACGTTGCTTTGCCATTTCTTCGGGTTTTTTCTTACCCATGGCACGACGTAACATATCTGCTGCACCTAATGAATAATTTGCTAACACTTGCGCAATTTGCATTACTTGCTCTTGATACAAAATAACACCGTAGGTTGGCTTTAATATTGATTCAAGATCAGGGTGTGGATAAACAACACGAGCGCGACCATGCTTACGATTAACAAAGTCATCTACCATACCTGAACCTAATGGTCCCGGTCTAAACAAGGCCACTAGTGCAATGATGTCTTCAAAGTTACCTGGTTGCAGACGCGTGATGAGATCTTTCATGCCGCGTGATTCAAGCTGGAATACTGCCGTGGTGTTTGCTGCTTTTAATAAATCAAACGTGGCTTCACAATCAAGCGGAATATCTTCAATAACAAGAAATTCTTCACCTTTGGTTTTTTTAATGCCATTAATGGTTTTGACTGCCCAATCAACAATGGTTAATGTTCTTAGACCTAAGAAATCGAATTTGACTAAGCCAACAGCTTCAACATCATCTTTATCAAACTGGCTAACTAGATTAGAAGCATCTTCTTCACAATATAAAGGTGTGAAGTCAGTCAACTTTGAAGGCGAGATAACAACACCACCTGCATGTTTACCCGCGTTACGTATAATACCTTCTAATGATTTTGCTAAATCTATCAGCCCTGCAACATCTTCATCTTCATTATAAAGTTCAAGCAGTTGTGGTTCTTGTTCTAGCGCTTTATCTAAGGTGATACCAATTTCAAAGGGGATTAGTTTTGCAATGCGATCAACAAAACCATAGGGGTGACTTAAGACACGACCGACATCACGTATAACCGCTTTTGCTGCCATCGTACCATAAGTAATAATTTGTGAAACTTTATCGCGACCATAGGTACGCGCAACATAATCTATAACACGATCACGTCCATCCATACAGAAATCGACATCGAAATCTGGCATAGAGAGACGTTCTGGATTTAAGAAACGTTCGAATAATAACTCATATTTAATTGGATCAAGATCCGTAATCGTTAAGGCATAGGCAACAATAGAACCCGCACCTGAACCACGACCAGGGCCGACCGGCACATCATTTTCTTTAGCCCAGCGAATAAAGTCGGCAACAATTAAAAAGTAACCAGGAAACTTCATATTGTTAATAACATCAAGTTCAACTTGCAGACGTGCATAATATTCTTTACGTATTTCTTCGTAGTCATCTGCATTAACATCAAACAGTTGATGTAAACGTTTCTCTAAACCTTTGCGCGACTCTTCTTCTAAAAATTGCTCAATGGTTAAACCATCAGGAATGGGGAAGTCAGGTAAATAGTTTTTACCTAAGGTTAATGTTACCGTGCAGCGTTTTGCGATTTCAATGGTATTTTCTATTGCCGAAGGAATATCTTTAAACAATTCAAGCATTTCTTCTGCAGAACGCAAATACTGTTGCTCGCTATAAAGCTTGGGGCGACGGGGATCATCCAGGGTGCGACCGTCATGAATACAAACGCGTGCTTCATGAGCATCAAAGTCTTCTGTTGAAATAAAACGCACTTCGTTTGTTGCCACCACAGGCACATCATGTTTAATCGCGAGATCAACTGCAGCATGTAAATAGTCTTCTTCGTTCTCTCTGCCTGTGCGTTGCAGCTCAAGATAGAAATTATTGGGGAAAAGCTGGCACCAATCATTTAAACGAGATGATGCAAGCTGAGCATTTTCACTTAATAAAGCGAGGCCAACATCACCTAAACGACCACCCGATAAGGCAATCAAACCTTCGGTCTGCCCGGTAAACCAACTCTTTTGCAACATTGGAATACCGCGATGTTGACCTTCGGTATAACCTCTGGAAACTAACTCTGTGAGGTTGAGATAACCCGCATTATTAATACACAACAACGTCAACTTAGTCGGTTGGGTTGGGTCATCTTCACTGCTCACCCAGCAATCAACACCAATAATGGGTTTTACGCCCGCAGCCTGACAGGCACGATAAAACTTCACCAGTGCGAACATATTGCTCTGATCTGTCACCGCAACCGCAGGCATACCCAACTCTGCCACCGCATTTGCAAGCGGCTTTATCCGTACAACCCCATCAACAATGGAATATTCGGTGTGCAGGGAAAGATGTACAAACGATTCAGGCATTAGGGTAGTTTGAGATTTATTGAGGTGTTACGCAAGATGAAAAACAGGTTAAATTTTGAGCTATTCTGAACTGGCTAAAACCTTTTTCACAGGCCCAAAAGTACGACGATGAATTTTGGTAACGCCTAATTCATGCAAAGCTTCAATATGAAGCTTGGTGGGATAACCTTTATGCTTAGCTAAGCCATAACCGGGATAAATACTGTCCATTTCAATCATTTCATGATCCCGGGCAACTTTTGCGATAATTGAGGCGGCACTGATACAAGGCACTCTATCATCACCTTTAACGACGGCCTCAGCATTGATGGTCAAATCCGCGGGGATTTTATTGCCATCGATCATCACAAAATCAGGTTGCTGCTTGAGCTCTGAAACTGAAATACTCATGGCTCGTAAACTGCCCTGCAATATGTTGATTTCATCGATAACATCGACATCAACACGCGAAATAGCCCAAGCAAGGGCTTTTTCCTTGATTTCTTGAGCCAGTACTTCTCGACGTTTTTCTGTGAGTTTTTTCGAGTCCATCAAACCTTCAATCGGTTGATCAGGGTCGAGAATCACTGCTGCTGCGACAACAGGACCCGCTAATGGGCCTCGCCCAACTTCGTCAACCCCAGCAACAAACTGACCACGATCTGCCCAGTCAAGAATCGGAGGAAGAGATTGTTTTTTAACCATTAATTTGATGCCTGCGCTATTTAGATAGGTGGCTAGCATACTCCAACAATCATCCATAATGCTATGATTTTTAATTCCATTATTGTGGCGGTCATTTAGGCGCTATCTTGTTGATTTTAAAATAGGGGAATGCGATCATAACGCCTGTCGCACTTTGATTATTTGAGTGTTTCGCTGGTTTATTTTAGTAATTTGAAGCGCTGAAAACCCCCACTATTCGGACACAATCGGAAAAGCAATGAACAAAATTAAAACTGCCGTCATTGGCGTAGGTTATCTCGGTAAATTTCACGCCCAAAAATATGCCCAACTCGAGTCATCTGAACTTGTTGCTGTGTGTGATGCCAGTTTAGAAGTTGCACAGGCCATCGCAAATGAACATGATGTCCCTGCTTTTACTGAGTACAAAGAACTCATTGGTAAAGTTGATGCAGTCAGTATTGTTGTCCCCACTCAAAAACATTATGAAGTTGCTAAAGTCTTTCTTGAAAATGGTGTTCATGTTTTATTAGAAAAACCCATTACCTCAACGGTTGAAGAAGCCGAAGAACTGGTCAAAATTGCAAATGAACATAAATGTGTATTTCAAATCGGCCACTTAGAACGTTTTAATCCTGCCGTACTCGCATTAGAAGACGAACTAGAACAACCTTTGTTTATTGAATCAAATCGAATCGCACCATTTAACCCGCGCGGTGCTGACGTCAACGTTGTTCTTGATTTAATGATTCACGACATTGATATTATTTTAGATTTTGCTCGTTCACCGGTTAAACATATTGCTGCAAATGGCGTTGCTGTTATTTCTAAAGAAATTGATATTGCCAATGCACGTATCACTTTTGAAAATGGATGCGTCGCAAACGTAACAGCAAGCCGTGTTAGCATGAAGAGTGAACGTATTATGCGTATCTTCCAACACGATGCTTATATTTCTATCGATTTCCAGAACAAAAAACTCGCTATTCACAACAAAGGGGATGGTGAGATGTATCCAGGCATTGCCAATATCGAAAGCAATAAACGTACCTTTGAACAAGGTGATGCGTTATACAGCGAAATTGAAGCTTTTCTAAATTCAATTGCAACCAATACTCCACCTATTGTTAGTGGTAAAGCAGGTTTACTTGCATTACAAACAGCGAGCAAGATCAGTGAGTTGTTGGGTACAGCTTAATAACTACACCGCGAATTACAACACCATGAATAACGAACATAATAATTTTTACGGAGTATTTTGATATGATCCCAATGGTTGATCTCAAGTTACAATATAATAATCTTAAAGAAGAGATTGATACTAAAATTATCGAAGCACTCGGTAAAACTCAATTTATTCTAGGCCCAAATGTACAAACATTTGAAAAAGAAGCCGCAGCACATCTTGGTGTTAAACATGCTTTAACTTGTGCTTCCGGTACAGATGCTTTACACCTTGCTCTACTTGCTGCAGGTATTGGTGAAGGTGATGAAGTTATTACAACTTCGTTTACTTTTATCGCAACCGCTGAAGCTATTTGTTATGTTGGCGCTACTCCCGTTTATGTTGATATTAAAGCAGACACTTTAAATATTGATGCAGACTTAATTGAAGCAGCCATTACTGAAAAAACACGCGCCATTATTCCTGTTCATATTTTTGGTCAACCTGCAGACATGGATAAAATCATGGCGGTTGCAAAAAAACATAATCTGCTCGTTATTGAAGATTGTGCTCAATCTTATGGTGCAAAAATCGGAAATGAAATCACAGGTGGAATTGGCTTAGCAGGTTGTCATAGTTTCTTTCCAAGTAAAAACCTTGGCTGCTATGGTGATGGTGGTATGGTTACCACTAACGATGATACTATTGCTGAACAAATTAAAATTTATCGCAACCATGGCAGTAGCGAACGTTATCACCATGATGTGATTGGTTATAATAGTCGCTTAGATGAACTTCAAGCAGTTATATTGCGCGTCAAACTTCAATACATTGACGAATATAATAAAGAACGTCGTCGTGTTGCACATAGTTATAGCGAACAACTTAAAGATGTCGTTACAGTACCCTTTGAAGATGGCATTGGTACTCATGTCTATCACCAATACACTGTGTTGACCAATAAACGTGATGCGATAATGCCTGCGCTATCCGCAAAAGAAATAGGTAATGCGATATATTACCCTATTCCTTTACATCAACAAAAAGCTTTTGAAAAAACATGTGCTGGTGTTTCTCTTCCTGTTACTGAAGACACAATTAAACATTGTATGTCGTTACCTGTCTTCCCTGAAATGACTGAAGAGCAAATCAAACTGGTTTGTGACACGATTCAATCAGCTGTTTAATTTATAGCATCGAGAAAAATAACTAATGAAACGAGTCATGATTATTGCCGGAGAAGCATCTGGTGATTTACATGCAGCCAAACTGGTTCGTGAAGTCAAAGAAAAAAATACTGACATCTCATTCTACGGTATTGGTGGAACCAATATGGTTGAGGCTGGCGTTGAAGCGCTAGTCGATTCAGCGGATCTTGCTGTTGTTGGATTATTTGAAGTCTTAGCCCATTGGAATACCATTAGTGGTGCATTAAAAAAAATGCAACATTTACTGCGTACTGAGCCACCTGATCTATTAGTCTTAACTGATTATCCAGACTTCAACTTACGCTTAGCTAAAACCGCAAAAGAATGTGGCATTAAAGTGCTTTATTATATTAGCCCCCAGGTCTGGGCATGGCGACAAAAGCGTGTTTTCAAAATCCGTAAGCTGGTCGATATGATGGCGGTTGTTTTTCCTTTCGAAGAAACCTTTTATAAAAAATATGATGTGCCAGTACGTTTTGTTGGTCATCCATTAGTTGACGAAATTCACATATCCGCAGATCAAAAAACATTGCGTGAAGAATTTTTACTCGATAATGATAAACCCGTTATAGGTTTATTCCCAGGTAGTCGGCATAGCGAAATAAAGCGTTTGTTACCGATTATTGTAGAGAGCGCAAAACAGATCATTAAAGAAAAACCCGATGCACAATTTGTTATACCTGTTGCATCAACACTAAAAGAAGAAGATATATTACCGTACTTTAATGACGTTGAACTTGATATGCGAATTATCAGCCAACGAAGTCATGATGTTATGAGCGTATGTGATGCCGTTATCACTGTATCTGGCACCGTAACACTTGAACTTGCTTTACTGCAAATACCCATGGTGGTTATAAACAAGATCGGAAAATTAAGCTACTACATTGTCACTCGAACATTAAAACTCGACCATATTGCATTGTGTAATATTGTTGCCAATAAACGAGTTGTTCCTGAGTTAATTCAAGATGATGCAACAGCAGATAAAATAACTCACTCGCTGCTTGAATTATTAGATAACGATGGAGAACGCAACAAAATAATTTCTGAATTTAGAACCATAGAAGATAAACTTTCGAATAAAGCAACGAAAACGGAACTCAGTGATATTTTAATTGATATGCTTAAAGATAAAATATAATCAATCTATTTTAAACTGGCATTGAACATAACCACTCTGACAGGAAAAAGTAATTAATTTGCCTTCAATCACAATTTTCTTATCACCCATATTATTATAGGCTTCATCCTTGTAAGAAAGTGCATCTACCAGTTTAAAATTATTCCCGTTTACTTCGCATAAAAATGAAACACCTCTTTCTTTATAGCCTTTAATAAAATTATAAATTCTTTTTGCTGACCATAAAGTACTGACCGTGTAATCACCTTCAGCTGGATATGTCTGATAACTACTTAAAGTATTATTCTGGGCTACTTCATGGATATTATTTTTACTAACATCATCTAAAAAATCTAAAATTAATTTACTACCTGTACTCGCAAGTAAATTAGTTGCCTCATATTTATTAATCCCATCATGCATTTCTACTTTTCTTTGAGAAAGTATTTTTCCAGTATCAAATTCAGAGATCGCACAATGTAAAGTAATACCAAAATTACTGGTTCCCTTACGAAACTGCCAAAATAATGGAGTTGAACCTCGAAAACACGGTAACAATGATGGGTGCCGGTTAAAAGCACCCATTTTTGCTACTGATGTAATAGATTG
>VAPL010007497.1_pt1 | contig 13325 bp, 12 predicted proteins | sample 3395061 | NCBI WGS metagenome assembly VAPL01 (sample SAMN08290444, study PRJNA428436) | hydrothermal vent metagenome | isolation source: Deep-sea hydrothermal vent chimney 2 | place: Pacific Ocean: Juan De Fuca Ridge | depth 2182 m m | reverse complement strand
TTCCAAAAGCCCAATCCGTTTCCCAAGTCAATCTATGACAACGTGGCCTATGGGCCGAAAATCCATGGTTTGGCGACGTCGCGTGCGGAAATGGACGAGATCGTATTCAACAGCTTGGAGAAAGCGGGATTGATCAACGAAGTGCGCGATCGCCTTGAGGCATCGGGGACGAGCCTTTCGGGCGGTCAACAGCAACGTTTGTGTATCGCACGCGCCATCGCGGTCGAACCTGAGGTGATTTTGATGGATGAGCCGTGTTCTGCGCTCGATCCCATCGCCACCGCCAAGGTTGAAGAATTGATTGACGAATTGAAGGAAAATTATACCATCGTCATGGTTACCCACTCCATGCAGCAGGCGGCACGCGTGTCGCAGAAAACCGCTTTTTTTCACCTTGGCGAGTTGGTTGAACACGGTGATACGAAAGATGTTTTCACCAGTCCCCAGGACGAACGGACTCGTGCTTACGTAACGGGGCGTATCGGTTGATCAGGAACCCAGTAATGGAGCAGCAAGACCACATCGTTAAATCCTTCGACGAGGATTTGGGCCGTTTGGATACGATCATCGCCGAAATGGGCGGTCTCGCCGAACGTCAATTGGCAGACGCGGTCGATGCGTTGGTGCGGCGGGATATCGATCTGGCCAAAAAAGTGATTGAAGACGACAAACGCATAGATGCATGCGAAACCGCGATCGACGACTTTACGGTGCGGCTTCTTGCCCTGCGCCAGCCGATGGCGGGTGATCTGCGTGTTGTGATTGCGGCCTTGAAAATGGCGGCCAATCTGGAACGCATCGGCGATTACGCGAAAAACGTGGCCAAACGGACCATGGTCCTGTCGACCATGGATCCGGTGGGCACCGCAACGGCGAGCGTCCAGCGCATGGCGGGCCAAGTGCAGAACATGATCAAGAACGTTCTGGACGCTTATGGCGCGCGTGACATCAAGAAGGCCGATGATGTTCGTTTGCGCGATGAAGAAGTTGATCTCATGCACACCAGTTTGTTTCGTGAGCTCCTCACCTACATGATGGAGGACCCGCGCAACATTACGGCATGTACGCATCTTTTGTTTGTGGCGAAAAATGTTGAACGGATCGGCGATCATGTGACGTCGATCGCCGAGTCCGTTCACTTCCTCGTGGCGGGCGATCTGCCCAGCGAAAAGCGCCCCAAAAGTGATTTGTCCAGCCAGACCGTGATTCAAAAGAGCACGTAAATGAGGGGATATGTCCATGGAGCACATGGTACTGATTGTTGAGGATGAGCCGCCGCAGGCCGAGATGTTGTCCTATAACCTGGAAAAAGCGGGTTTCCGGGTGGTCGTTGCCGGCGATGGTGAAGAAGGCCTGCTGATGGCGCGTGAGAGTACGCCGGACGCGATTGTCCTGGACTGGATGTTGCCGGGGCTGTCGGGGGTCGAGGTATGTCGTCAGTTGCGTGGTGAAACCCTGACCCGGGACATCCCCATCTTGATGTTGACCGCGCGTGGCGAAGAAGAAGACCGCGTACGCGGGATTGAAATCGGCGCGGACGATTATGTGGTGAAGCCTTACAGTCCGCGCGAAGTGGTGGCGCGCTTGAAAGCTTTGCTGCGTCGCGCCAATCCCGCTTTGGTCAGCGAGGCGTTGGAATACGGCGGCATCGCCATGGATCTGGCGCAACACAAGGTGAGCCGCGACGCTCAACCCATTCATTTGGGGCCTACGGAATTTCGCTTATTGAAGACCTTGATGGAAAAACCGGGACGTGTCTTTTCGCGTGAACGGCTGTTGGATTTGGTATGGGGACGCGATGTTTACGTGGAAGATCGTACCGTGGATGTACATATTCGCAGACTGCGCAAGGCCTTGAACGAAAACAACGGCGCAGATGTCATTCGCACCGTGCGGGGGGAAGGCTATGCCATCGATGCCGATGTGGGAGCCTGAATTCTCAAAGGTGTGATCCATGGCGCCTCTGCTGAAAGGCCGGCGGTTTGTGCCCCTGTTCGTGACCCAGTTTCTGGGGGCTGCGAACGACAATCTGTTCAAAAGCGCGTTGGTGGTGCTGATCACGTTTCAGTTGGCGCAGCGCGCCCACGTCAGCGGACCGCTTATGGTTACGGCGGCGGCGGGGATTTTTATCGCTCCGTTTTTTTTGTTCAGTGCGTGGGCGGGGCAGTTGGCCGATCGCTTCGACAAGGCTTTTCTGGCGCGCTGCATCAAGGCCGCCGAGATCGTGATCATGGGGGTGGCCGCCGTTGCCTTCGCCAACGCCAGCGTGTGGGGCTTGATGGCGGTGTTGTTTTTGATGGGCGCGCAGTCGGCCCTGTTCGGTCCGCTCAAGTACGCGATTTTGCCCCAGTTGCTGCACGAGGACGAATTGATTGCCGCCAACGCGATGGTCGAAGGCGGTACTTTTATTGCCATTTTGATCGGCACCATTGCGGGCGGTCTGCTGATCCTGAGCGACGGAGGCATTGCGTTGGTTTCCGCCTTGGTGATCGGGATTGCCGTGCTGGGGTTTGCATCCAGTTTGTTCATTCCGTGCGTTCGCGCCACAGATGCAAGTGTGCGGATCAATCCGAACTTCGTGTTCGAGACGGTGAAGATGATGCGCCATGCCGCCAGACGCCGGGATATCTTTCTCGCGGTGCTCGCCATTTCCTGGTTTTGGTTGGTGGGGGCGACGTTTCTCAGCCAGTTTCCCACCTTTGCCAAGGATACGCTGGGCGGAGACGAACACGTCGTAACGCTTTTCCTGGCGATTTTTTCCATCGGCATCGCCGTTGGTTCGGCGTTGAGTTCCAAAGTTCTCAAAGGAGAGGTGACGGCGAAATACGCACCCTTTGCCGCTTTAGTGATGAGCGCCTTCATGGTGGACATCTATTTCTCCAGCCGGCAGATGGCGCACCTGGCGTTTGGCGATCATACGTTCGGCATTCTCGTTTTTCTGAGCACACCTTCGGCCTATCGTATTCTCATGGATTTGATGATGATTGCGGCGGCAGGTGGGCTGTTCATCGTGCCGTTTTACGCCATCTTGCAAAGCCGTGGCGACGCCGCGCATCGGGCACGCGACATTGCCGCCAACAATGTGATGAACGCGTTGTTTATGGTCTTGAGCGCAGTGGTGATCGCCATCTTGCTGAGCGGCGGCATGACGGTTCCGGGGGTGTTTCTGACCACGGCGCTCGCCAACCTTGCCGTGGCGTTTTATCTGTTTCGCAAGGTCCGCTGAACCCTCACACCATGCGCCACGCCAGACGCAGGAGGAACGCGGCGTTGAACAACAGCACAAGCGGAGCGATTCGTCGTGCGATGGCGGGCCATCGGCCTAAAATCGTTCCCCCGGCCAGGCCCAGCCCCAACAGGGCCGGAACGGTGCCGAGCCAGAATGCCGCCATGGCGAACGCGCCGCTTACGGCCTGTCCGCTGGCCGCCGCCGCGGCCACGGCGCCGTACAGCAGACCGCAAGGCAGGAATCCCAGCGTGATTCCCAGAAAGTATCCTCGCATACCGACCGGATGGCGGAACAACGGCTTTATGGCCTGTCCCCAGGCTTGCGCCAAGAGCCCTTCACCACCGGAAGCGTTTCGGCTTGCGGTGAAAGGAAGGGTGATCCCGAAACCGCGCAGCGCATAGCCGAAGAAAAACAAGGCGGCGAAGCCGAGGAGCACGGCGGCCAATCCGTGTAGAGCTGAAAATTCCGTGATTTTTTGCGTCAGCAGGGAGGCCACCGCCCCCAGTGCGATATAGGTCGTGCCACGGCCCAGATGGTAGGGCGCGAGCGCCGCGCCGTGCAGGCGCTTGAATTCGCTCATGTGCGACGCCGGAACGGCTTCGAGGCGCGCCTGGGTCTGAGAGATGACGAACGGGCCGCACATGCCCAGGCAATGGGTCGCGCTGCCGGCAAATCCCACCATGAACAAGGCGAACAGAAGTTCTTTTGAGGCAGTGCCTTGGACGATTCCGGCGCTGAGAAGGGTTTGGATATGAGCTAATGTCTCCATGAATGAAAGGTCTCCTGAAGTTATTTTTTGGGCGGGGGGGACGGGGTATCGTCGTCATCGAACAAGATGCGCGAGGCCGCGCCTTCCATGTCATCGAATTGACCTGATTTCAGCGCCCATAAAAAGGCAAACAGGGCGATGAGTCCCAGGATCAAAGAGATCGGAATCAGATAAATCAAGACACTCACGTCTGTATTTCCTTTTCATAGAGTGTGGTGTCGCGGGTCATCTTTGCGCTGGCCTTGCGGGGGGAAAAAAGGCCTCTTTCGATGCCGAGACGCAGGGAATTGAGGATCACCACGATCGAGGATGCGGACATGGCGACGGCGGCAATCAGCGGCGTCACCAGCCCCGCCAGCGCCAGGGGCACGCTCACGGCATTGTAGGCAAAGGACAACGCGAAATTCTGTTTGATCAAGCGTTCGGCGCGTTTGGCGACGCTCAGGGCCTCCACCACGGGGGCGAGCTTATCGCCTTGAAAAATGACGTCGGCGGCGGTTTGGCTTACATCGGCGGCGCTCGATGGGGAAATCGAAACATGGGCGGCGGCCAGTGCGGGGGCATCGTTCAGTCCATCGCCCACCATCATCGCACGTCGTCCCTGCGCCGCCAGATCCTGCAAAATCGCCACCTTGTCGGCGGGTTTCAGATTTGCGCGCCAGTCTTCAATTCCGGCGCTGTGCGCGGCGGCTTCGACCGCAGAGGAGCGATCCCCCGATAACAGCATGACGGCGAGACCCCGGCGTTTCAATGTGCTCACGACTTCGGCGGCGTCCGCGCGCATGCGATCGGTGAAGGCGAAGCGCACGGGTGGTTTGCCGGGGCGCGACAGCCATAGTTCGCTATGTTCCGTTTGCGGGCCGTTCCTCACACCACACCAGGCGCGGCGCCCAAGGCGTACCTCGCCGTTCGCCGTCATCAGCTTCAGTCCCGAACCGGGAATTTCTTGAACGCCGTTGGCGGGTGTTGCGTCTTTGATCTCTTGGGCCAGGGCGCGGGATAGGGGGTGCTTGCTCACCGCTGCGAGGGAACCTGCCAAATGGATATCTTCCGCGCACAGATCGTTGCGATTAATCCATTGCGGTTTCCCCAAGGTGAGGGTTCCGGTCTTGTCGAACACGCAGACATCCGTGGTGGCCAGACGTTCCAGCGCCGTGCCGGTTTTCATCAAAATGCCGTGGGACAGAAACCGTCCGCCAGCGACGACCTGCACGATGGGGACCGCCAGCCCCAGCGCGCACGGGCAGGTGATGATCAAAACCGCGATGGCCACCATCAAGGCGTTCTGCCACGCCATGGCGCCCACGATCCACCAGCCGAAAAAAGCAGCGGCTGCCAAGGTATGGACCACCGGCGCATAGAACCGCGCAACACGTTCGGCAAGGGCCACGTAGCGGGCGCGCGCGTCCTCTGCGGCTTCCATCAGGCGCACGATTTCGCCGAGCAAGGTATCCTCGCCGATGGCTGTGACCTGAACGTTCAAAGGGGCGGATAGATTCAAGGTTCCGGCAAAGACCTTGGCGCCCGGGGCCGCGCGTTCGGGAAGGCTTTCGCCGCTGATAAGTTGGGTATCGATATCGCTTTGGCCGCTCACCACCAGGCCGTCGGCGGCGATGCGTTCGCCCGCCGCGACCAAAATGCGCATGGCGGGCTTGAGGGTTTCCGGCGGCGCGATTTCGCGCGTGCCGTCATCGTGCACAATGGTCACGGCGCGCGCGCGCAGTCCCATCAGGTTTTCTCCCGTTGCCCGGGCGCGTCCCCGGGCGCGGCTGTCCAGATAGCGCCCGATCAACAGAAAAAAGACCAAGGCGATGGCGCTGTCGAAATAAACGTGTTCGCCCATGCGGATGGTTTCCACCAGACTCATCGCGGACGTCAGGATGATCGCCAGTGAGATCGGAACGTCCATGTTGGTGCGTCGGGCTTTCAAGGCCTTGAGCGCGGACGCAAAAAACGGTTGTGCCGCATAAGCGATGGCGGGCAGGGCGACCAAGGCGGACAGCCAATGCATCAGGTCGCGGGTGAAACCTTCCATGCCGGTGGCCTGCCCGGCCCATACGGACACCGAAAACAGCATCACGTTGCCCGTTGCGAAGCCGGCCACCACCAGGGCGCGCAGCAATTTTTTCTCACGTTCGGCCGTTGCCGCGCACAGCAATGAAGGATCGTAAGGCGCCAGGCGGTAGCCTAAATGCGCCACCGCCTGAACCAGGCTCCCGGCATCGGTCTGATTGTTTTTCCATTTCAAGACCAGACGGCGTGTCGTCATGTTGATGCGCGCATGCAAGACGCCGGGCTGTTTTCGCAATACGGTTTCGATCAACCACACGCAGGCCGCACATTGCAGACCCTCGACCATCAAATGCAAGGTGCAGACGTCGTGTTCGTCGGTTTGGATATAGCTCTGGAAATTGAAACGAGAGACGGTGTCGTTTTGGTCTTCGGGTTTGAGTGTGGGTTGGTTCGGGTCCAGACAGCGGCGCTGATAATAACTTTCCAGCCCCATGCCTCTGATCAGGCCATAGGCGGCCCGGCATCCCGTGCAGCAAAACCGCTCGCCCCCACCGGAGGTCCCGGCTTCCCCGCCGGAGGTCCCGGCGATGGGCTCCCCGCAGTGCAGACAAGTCGTAGCGGGTGCAACGTTTGGCATCAGGGAACCCGGATCCGCTTTTTCAGTTTGAAAATCTCATTTGTGCGCCGTGCGGTAATGTGGATGTCCCACACACCGGGCAAGGGGAAGTCGGCAACGGCGAGGTATACGCCGTCGCCTTGGGGGACAAAGCTCAAGGTTCGGTCATATCCTTCTTGTACGGGGCGGACGGCCAGCGCTTCGATATTCAGATTGTTCACGCCTTGAGCGTTTGGCATGGCGAAGCGAAGACGCAAGGACTGCGCGTGGGGTTTTCCCGGGCGTGCGAGGCTGCGGTGTGTGAGCGTGGGCGTCCAGTTCAGTTTGGCTTGCGTGGATTTCCGCGCCAGACGGGCGTTGAAATGCTGCGCTTTTTGGAAAGCGTGCGTGGTGACCACGCCACTTTCGGTACTCAGTGCGAAATAGACCAAAACGCCATTCATGAAAAAAATGATGATAAACGCGGCGACGAATAACCATGGATACCACCACCCGTCGGTTCGGTTCCCTGTGCTTGCGACGGTCATTTTCTTTTTCCTTCCGCGCTTATTTCGCCGGACCGGCAAATTTTGAATCGAGAGTAATGGTCTTCCCGCTTTCCACGATCTTGAGAACGAAGTTCAGGTCATTGAATTTCTGGGTAAGACTTGCCCGTGGCGCACGGACATAGACGCGGAACCTGCCCACACGGTCCGGGCCGACTTTAAGCGTGACCGTCTTGACCGGGGTATCGGTGATGCCGACGACGCTCAGACGTGCCCCGGCCAGGGCGCTCATGCGCATGATGAATGTTCGCGGCGTGTTGGTCATGTTCAACAGCTTGAAGGTGTAGCCATTTTGGATGTCGCCGCTGCTCAAAGCAACGAATAGTGGTGAGCGGTTGCGCTGGATATTGACCTCCAGATCGCTGCGCGTCATAAGTCCGTATGCCATAATTGAGCTCACCAGCCCCAGAAGTATGACATAAATCACGGTGCGGGGACGGACCAGGGCAACCTTTGTGGGTCTGTTGTGTTCGCGCGCGACCTGATTGGAAATGGAATCGTATGCAATCAGATTTCCAGGGCGCTCGAGTTTGCCCATGACCTCGTTACACGCATCCACACACAGCGCGCAGCCGATACATTCCAATTGCAATCCATTGCGAATGTCGATGCCGACGGGACAAACGCTGACGCATAGCCCGCAGTCCACGCAATCGCCTGCCCCCGGTGCGTCCGTGAGCTTGCCGCGCGGTTCCCCGCGCCAGTTTTCATACGTAATGATCAAACTGTCTTCGTCGAACATGGCGCTTTGAAAGCGCGGCCACGGACACATATAAGTGCAAACCTGCTCGCGCGCCCATCCGGCCAACAGATAGGTGGTGCCTGTAAACAAGGCGGTAAAGCCGTAGACGGTGTAAGACGCATGGCCCGTCGCCATGTCGAGCAATGCCGTCGGAGCGTCGGTAAAATAGAAAATCCATGCGCCGCCCGTCGCCAGGGAAAGGGCAATCCAGGTGATGTGTTTGGCAATTTTGCGTCCTGCCTTTTCAAGGGTCAGCGGCCCTTGGTCCAGCTTTATGCGTTTGTTGCGATCGCCCTCGAAATAGTGTTCCACCCGGAGGAATAAGTCGGTCCACAAGGTCTGCGGACAGGCGAAACCGCACCACACGCGTCCGGCAATGGCGGTGGCGAGGAACAATCCCACCGCGCTCAACACCAAAATTCCGGTTAGGTAATAAATTTCCTGAGGCCAGATTTCGATATTTAAAAAGTAGAGTTTGCCGCTGACAATATCGGCCAGGATCGCCTGATCCGGAAGGTTCGGACCGCGGTCCCAGCGAATCCAGGGCGTGACGTAATATATCGCCAGCAGCACAATCAAGGTCAGCTTCTTGAGGCGCTGAAATGTGCCCGTGATGCGTTTTGGGTAAACCTTCTCGTGCGCCGCGTACAAGGGGAGGCGCTTCAAAGGGGGGGGGCTGTGTGTGGTCGGCTTTTCGGGATCCAGGGGGTTGTCCATCGTGTGCTCTTTAATCTTATCGGGGTCGGCTTACTCGCCTCCGCCGAGTGAGTGAACGTAAATCGCAACCTGCTTTATGGAAACATCGTCGAGACGGGTCTTCCACGCCGGCATGATGCCAAGGCGCGGTTTGCTCACCTGATTGACGATGTCCTGGCGCGTGTTGCCGTAAAGCCAGATCGCGTCGTTCAGGCGCGGCGCGCCGAGATCGTGGGAGCCCTCGGCCTTGTCGCCATGACAAGATGAGCAGTTATCGGCGAATATTTGTTTTCCGCGTGTGGCGGCAGCCTTGTTCTGATCTCGCTTTGAGAACGACAAGACATATTCGGCAACGTCGGCGATCTGTTTTTTTGTCAAGATTTCATCGACACCGAACGACGGCATGGGCGTGTCGCGGGTGTCTTCATCCGTGGGAGAGCGAATGCCGTGGCGGATCGTCGTCGCGATCGCATCCAGCGTTCCTCCCCACAGCCAGTCGTCATCCACGAGCACCGGATAATAATGGCCGCCGGCGCCTTGCGAACCGTGACACGGCGCGCAGTTGTCGGCGAAGATGGTTTTTCCGCCGGCCAGGGCGTAGTTCAGAAGGTCGTGGTTCTTGGCGATTTCGCTGAGCGGCAAGGCGGCGAATTTCTTGAACCACGGGGTGCGCTTCGCGTCCCGCGCGCGCACGTCTTTTTCCAGAACTTTGCGGGCGGTGGAGTGAGACAGGCCCTGCCAGTTGCCCGAAAGGGTCGGCCAGGACGGATACCAGACCCAGTAGCCGATGGAAAACACGATGCAGGCGTAGAACGTCCACAACCACCAACGCGGCATGGGCGTATCCAGCTCCTTGATGCCATCCCACTCATGACCGGTGGTCGAGCGCCCGGAAATCTCGTCCTTTTCAATGTCAGTCATGGGCGTCGCCTCCATGGTTCTTGGGATTGCGGAAGATGATCATGGCGTCGTCCTCAAAGCGTTTTTTGCTCTTGGGACGAAAGGCCCAGAACGCGATGGCGATCATGATCGCCATGAGCCAGAGCACCCAAAAGGCGTGGATCATCGTAAAAATGCTGTTCCAATCCATGGCTTACCTTCCTTCCGGGCTTAATTGGTAGTCCTTGGTGTCGACCAAGGTCCCAAGCATTTGAAGATAGGCCACCAGGGCGTCCATTTTGGTGATGACTTTGGGATTACCGTCGAAATCGGCTGCCACCGCCTTGGGGTAACGGGCCTGCATGGCGCTGGGGTCGTGATTGTCGGGGTCTGCCTGGGCGATCAGGTCGGCCTTGGCGTTGGCGATATCGGCGTTTGTATAGGGCACGCCGACGATGCGCAGCGTTTTCATGTTGGCGGCGATGTCGTTGAAGTTCAAAGGCGTTCTGGCGAGGAAAGCAAAGTCCGGCATGATCGATTCCGGCACCACGGAACGCGGATCAATCAGGTGGGCGACTTGCCAACTGTTGGGGTACTTGCCGCCAACGCGCGCCAAGTCCGGACCGGTGCGTTCGGATCCCCACTGGAAGGGATGGTCGTACATGCTTTCGGCTGCCAGGGAATAGTGGCCGTAACGTTCCACTTCGGCGCGCAAGGAACGAATCATCTGGCTGTGGCAAAGGTAGCACCCGTTAGCGACGTAGATGTTTTCGCCTTCCAATTCCAACGGCGAGTAGGGGCGCATGCCGACCACTTTTTCCACGGTGTTTTTGATCGTAAACAGTGGAATCAGTTCCACAAGCCCCCCGATGGACACCGTGATCAAGGTGGCGATGATGAGGAGGATGACGTTTCGTTCAAGTAAGGATTGCATGTCTCCAGGCCTCCTATTCCGCCGCCGCAGGGGTTGTTTTGATCTCACCGAACGGGATTTCGTCGCGGATTTTTCCTTGGGTGGTCTTGTAAAGGTTGTAGCACATGACCAGCGTGCCCAGGATGAAGAACACGCCGCCGGTGGCTCGGATCAGGTTGTAGGGATGCATGGCAACTACCGATTCGATGAACGAATATTGCAGGAATCCCAATGAATTATATGCTCTCCACATCAACCCTTGCGTGATTCCGGCCACCCACATGGAAGAAATGTACAAGACGATACCGATGGTTGCGATCCAGAAATGGAGGCTCACCAGACGTAGCGAATACAACCGTTCGCGCTTCCACAGCCTCGGCGTGATGTAATACAGCGCGCCAAACGTCATCAGCGCCACCCAGCCCAGGGCGCCGGAATGGACATGGCCGATGGTCCAGTAGGTGTAGTGGCTCAGCGCGTTGACGGATTTGATCGCCATCATCGGCCCTTCGAAGGTGGCCATGCCGTAGAACCCGACGGCGACGACCATGAAGCGTAAAATCGGGTCCGTGCGCAGTTTGTTCCAGGCACCTGACAGGGTCATTATACCGTTGATCATGCCGCCCCAGCTGGGCATCCACAGCATGATGGAGAATGTCATGCCCAGCGTTTGCACCCAATCGGGCAGGGCGGTGTAGAGCAGGTGGTGAGAGCCGACCCAGATATAAAGGAATGACAGGCTCCAGAAATGGATCACCGACAAGCGGTAGGAATACACCGGACGTTCGGCTTGTTTGGGGAGAAAATAATACATGATCCCCAAAAAACCAGAAGTCAGCAAGAAGCCCACCGCGCCGTGACCGTACCACCACTGAACCATGGCGTCTTGCACGCCGGCGTAGATGATGTAGCTCTTGGTACCAAAGAACGAGACCGGAACGGCCAGATTGTTGACGATGTGCAGCATGGCGATGGTGATGATGAACGACAGGTAGAACCAGTTGGCGACGTAGATGTGCGGTTCTTTTCGTTTCACGATCGTGCCGGCATACACCACCAGATAGACCACCCAGACGATGGTGAGCCACAAATCGGCGTACCATTCCGGTTCGGCGTATTCTTTGCCCTGGGTGATGCCCAGCGGGTAGCCGACGAGCGCCATTACAAGAAACAGCTGATAGCCCCAGAAAATGAAGTTGCCGAGTTTGGCGCCGCCGAACAATGAGGCGCGGCAGGTGCGCTGTACGACATAGAACGAAGTGCCGATCAGGGCATTGCCGGCAAAGGCGAAAATCACCGTTGTGGTGTGAACGGGACGAAGACGCCCGAAGGTGGTCCATTGGTCGAAGTTAAGGGCGGGAAAAGCAAGCTGCCAGGCGATGAAGTCGCCCATCAAGAAGCCGAAAAGACCCCACACCACCGTCGCGATGACGAATTTTTTAATCAATTCGTCATGGTATGCAGATGTGTCCAAGTTTACAGAACGTGCAACGGTTGCCGTCGTCAATGTGTGACCCCCCTACCCGGATATGGTTAAAAGAATCCATGGGTCCTGATGTAACATGTTTTTTGATATAAACTGTTAAAAAACATGGATTCAATTGCTGTTATAGGTCTTATTGGAATAAAATCAAATCAAATCGACTCTCTTAATAAGAGAATAAATGATGTGGCGTTACGACTCAAAGGTAAAGTGGTTTTTCCGGTTTCTCCTTGGGAGTCCATCACATGAGCGTTCCGCAATGGGCATCCAAGGCAAAGTATCAAAAAGGATGAATTGCAGGGACTGTTGGAGTATCCTCCGGGACGCGTTTCCCCTTTTGACAAAGACGAAGGCCGCACGAAATGAGCTTAGCGAACATCACCGGTGCCGCGCGTGACGCCTTACCCGACGAGGCGCGTTCCGGTGGCCCGGAGCGTGACGTTCATGCCTTGATGAAAGACATCGGCGAAGCCGCACGTGCGGCGGCGTTGCGTCTTTCGTGCGCCTCCTCTCACGCCAAAAACACGGCCCTGCGCGAAGGGGCCGGGGCCTTGCGCGTGCGGGCGAACGAGATTCTCGCCGCCAATGCGAAGGATGTCGCCGCCGCCAAAGCCAAGGGCTTGAGCGCGGCGATGATCGACCGGCTTCTTTTGAACGCAGAGCGCATCGAAGCCATGGCCACGGGCCTGGAGGATATCGCCGCCCTTGAGGACCCCGTGGGCCGCATCATGGGGGAATGGCAGCGCCCCAACGGCTTGACGATTCGCCGTGTGTCCGTTCCCCTGGGGGTGATCGGCGTGATTTATGAAAGCCGGCCCAACGTCACGGCGGACGCCGGCGCGTTGTGCCTGAAGGCCGGAAACGCCGCGATTTTGCGCGGCGGGTCGGAAAGTTTTCATTCCAGCGCGGCGATTTATGCCGCGCTGGCGGACGGCCTCAAGGCGGCGGATCTACCGCCGGGCGCCATTCAGCGCGTGCCCACCGTCGATCGCGCCGCCGTGGGCGAAATGCTGACTATGGACCAATACATCGACGTCATCATCCCGCGCGGCGGGAAGTCCTTGATCGAACGTGTCACCCGCGAAAGCAAGGTGCCTTTGTTCAAGCACCTGGAAGGGATCTGTCACATTTACGTCGATGTCCGGGCGGACATGGATAAGGCGCGTGCCATCGTGCTCAACGCCAAGATGCGCCGTACCGGCATTTGTGGGGCCATGGAAACGTTGTTGGTGGATGAGGCGCTGGGCGCGGAAGATCTCAAAACCTTAACGGAGGACTTGTTGGCGGCCGGCTGCGAAGTGCGCGGTGATATCCGCACCCAGGGCGTTGACGCCCGCGTCGTGCCCGCCGTTGATGCGGACTGGGACACGGAATATCTGGATGCCATCATCGCCGTGAAGACGGTGGCCGGGGTGGAAGGTGCGATGGCGCACATTCAGG
>VAPL010575697.1_pt1 | contig 13326 bp, 10 predicted proteins | sample 3395061 | NCBI WGS metagenome assembly VAPL01 (sample SAMN08290444, study PRJNA428436) | hydrothermal vent metagenome | isolation source: Deep-sea hydrothermal vent chimney 2 | place: Pacific Ocean: Juan De Fuca Ridge | depth 2182 m m | reverse complement strand
TCAAAAAAAAATCTCAGATTCTAGTACCAATTCGCATCAATACCTTACCTGCAATCTTACTCAATTTTACGCTGTCAATTCTATATTGTTTCAATGAACTTAATTATTTAGTAATTAATATCTAGTAGTTAGATATTAGTACTAAAAAAATGTAGAAATGTTAGAATCGAACTAACTAATTTTTTTAGTTAATCTTTACAATTAACTTTCTAAAATTATTCCAAAATTTCTAAGAACTTTTTGCTTCTTTCTCTTTAAGCGGCTGCAAATATATAAAGGTTTTTATCTCCTGCAAAACTATTTCATCTTTTTTTAATAAAGATTTTAAAGTTTTTTATAACTACTTAATTATCAACAACAAACCTCGCAATAAAGGGATGCAAATTTAATTGAATTCTATAATATTTTAGGCAATGTATCGCTTATTGGTAGTTAAATTATTAGGATATTAAAAAATAACCTCATATATTTGTAATAGCTTAACATTACAATTAATATACAAGGTTATGAACCTAATACAAATTTACAAAGAATTTCCGACACATGAAAAATGTATAGACCATTTAGAACGAGTTAGATGGGAAAACAATCCTAAGTGTCCTTATTGCAATTCAACAAAACAAACTCCTCTCAAAGAAACTCAACAACGTTATCATTGTAATACTTGTAACACTTCTTATTCAGTAACAGTAGGTACGATATTCCACGACACTAAGTTAGATTTACAAAAATGGTTTTTAGCCATTACATTGATACTTAACGCAAAAAAAGGTATATCTTCTCGTCAACTTGCAAGAGACCTAGAAACACGTCCTAATACAGCGTGGCGTATGCAGATGCAAATTCGCAAAGCCATGATTGAAAATGGAGATTTACTTGAAGGAATTATAGAGGCTGACGAAACATTTATCGGCGGAAAAGAGAAAAACAAGCATAAAAATAAGCGTACTCCAAATAATCAAGGTCGTAGTAATAAAACTAAAATTCCTGTTGTTGGAGCAATACAACGTGATGGAAAAGTAGTCGCTAAAAAAGTTAAAGATACGACAGGGAAAACGTTAAAAAACTTCTTAAATTCTAAAGTAGAAAAAGGGAGTGTACTTATGACAGATGAATGGAGAGCGTATAGGGGTCTTTCTAAAAACTTTGAACATTTTATTGTAAAGCATAATTCAGGAGAGTATGTTAGAGGTAATGTACATACAAATTCAATTGAAAATTTTTGGTCATTATTAAAACGTGGAATTAATGGGCAATATCATTGGTTATCCGATAAATATTTAGGTAAGTATATTGATGAATTTTGTTTTAGACACAATCACAGAAATACAGATAATGTATTTGATTTAGTATTGTTTAATTCGGTTAATATTTAGCTTGGACCACAAAAAACGTAAACAAGGGCTTCACGGCTCATTTTAAATTATAAAACGCTTAAAATCAAATTATTATGATAGGACCAGATATTAAAGAGAGTTTTGTCGGATCTGTTAAGATTGGCGATAAAGATATTCCATGTGCTGTATTAGTGGATAACGAGGGTAATGTAGAAAGAGTTTTTATAGAAAGAGAGGTTGTTGGATTACTTACAGGAAACAAAAAAGGAGGTTTAGGCAGATATCTAAAGCCTAAAAATTTGCAGCCTTATGTTCCTGAAAAGTTTTTAGACGGTATAAAAAATTCTGTTATCAAATTTAAGTTAAATGGTAGGGATGCTCATGGTTTTGTTGGAACTGACTTAATAGACATTTGCAAGATGTACTATGATGCAAGGAAAAATAATGATTTATTAGAATCACAACAACATCTTGCAAATGTAGCGGAAACGATAGTTTTTGCTTTTGCTAAAACAGGAGTTGATGCTATTATAGATGAAGTTACAGGATACCAAAATATTAGGGTAAAAGGAGCTTTAGAGAAGATATTGAACATGCATCTTTTAGATGAGGCTAAGAAATATAAAGTTACTTATCCATTAGAACTTTATAAGGAATGGTTTAGGCTCAATAATTGGGAATGGAGACAAGAAAATGCTCAAAAAAGACCAAGCGTAATAGGTCGCTGGACAAATCAATATATTTACGAAAGAATTGCACCTAATCTATTAAAGGAACTTGAAAAGAAAAACCCGAAAAACGAAAAAGGATATAGAGAACATAAACATTTTCAATTTCTTACAGATGAGGTTGGAGAGCCAAGATTAAGAGAGTTTTTTGGAGGTTTAATAGCATTAGCTAAAGCTTCTATGACTTGGAGAAAATATATCACATTAGTAGAAAGAGCTTACCCAAAAATTGGAGACCAATTCAAAATGTACTTAGAAGATGATGATTAATATAAGTATAATTGAATTAAGCTTTAAACTACATATTCACTATATTTGAATTTATACCAAAAATGTTAAAATATAATTTATTATGCAAGTAGAAATATTTAAGTTTCAGTCTCCAGAAGAACAAATGTTAAATGAAATAAGAACCATAGAGATTGATGGAGAAATATGGTTTGTAGGAGCAGATGTTGCTAAAACATTAGGATATAAACGACCCTCTGATGCAATTAGACAGCATTGTAGAGAAAAGGGTACGGCGAAAGACCGTATCCCTACATCTGGCGGAGACCAAGAAGCTCTTTTGATAAACGAACCCAATGTTTATCGATTGATAATTAAATCTCAACTACCATCCGCAGAAAGATTTGAAGAATGGCTATTTGAAGAAGTAGTTCCTTCAATCCGTAAGCGTGGTTACTACGGAAGAATAGATAGAACGCAAGCGCCTAATTTCTACCTTAGATATAAGGATAATCTACACAAAATAGATAGAAAGCATTTTTCCGTAATTAGTGAACTATTCGTAACTCTTAATGCAGAGCTAGAAAAATTCGGATATCAAATACCTGATAAATCTGCTGATGGAACTGGTATTTATCCTGATATATCAGTAGGAATAATGTTTTCAAATTATCTAAAAAAAATGGGGTCTGAATTTTTGACAAATGCAAAGACTTATAGACATTCTTTTCCTGACGAACGCCCTGACGTGGATGCGAGAATGTATCCTTTAGATGCACTACCGCTTTTTAGAAAATTTGTCTACGAGAAGTGGCTTCCTGAGAATGGAGCTAAATATTTTAGAACAAGAGACCCTCTTGCTCTTGATTATTTACCAAAACTACTTAATTAATAACACTACCAATAAGCGATACATTGCCATATTTTAAATCTTTTCAAAAAGAAAGTTATTAACAAAAGCATAAGAAATGATCATTTAAATCAAACCTCAGAAGTTAATAGCTGATTTTTAAATACTTGCAGCCTATTTTTGAATGGTAATACAGGGAAGTTTAAGATCTTTTTGGATTTTTCTAAATCAAATCCGGTTACTGGTGGGCGTTTAGCTGTTTGATTCAACTGTGAAGTGGAGATTCGTTTTATAAAAGAAGCATTCAAATCAAAAGCATTCGCTATTTGTAGTGTTATTTCATAAATACTCAACAATTCACTGCTTGATATATGAAACACACCATAGGCCTCCTGCTGAATCGATAATAAACAGGCATGAGCTAAATCATCTACAAAGGTTGGCATTCTGTATTGGTCATCTACAATTGTAACTTCTTGTTTATTTTCTAATGCACCTTTAATCCAAAGTACAATATTATTTCTTGGCATATTATCAACGAGTCCATAGACTAAAATTGTCCTTAATATAGTATGCTTAATTTTTGCTTTTATAATTAGCTCTTCAGACTTTAATTTAGAAAGTCCATAATAACTTATCGGATTTGGCTCGTCATCCTCTTTATACGGACCATCTTTTCCATCAAAAATAAAATCAGTAGAAATATGAATTAAATGACTATTACATTTTATAGCGGCACTAACGATTGTTTTAACAGCTTCAATATTTATTAAATCACATTTTTCTTTTTCTTTTTCACATTCATCAACATTTGTCATAGCAGCACTATTAATCATATAGTGAGGCTTTATCTCATTTATAAGTTGCGACAGTTTTTTGGCATTCGTTATATCTATATTATAATAGGTATAATTTTTTGCTGTTTCATTTCGGTTTTTTCCTCGTGAAAGCGCAAATACCACAAAATCATCTTTGGTAGAAAATAGATTTACTAGTTTTTGACCTAATAATCCATTACTTCCTGTAATCAGAATTTTACGCTTCATTAAAATAATTTGTTGAGATTTTGAATTTGTTCTAAACTACCTAATACAATTAATTTAGAGTCAGCAACTAATCGCGTATCTGCTTCAGGATTGATAACATATTCACAGTCCGGAGTTTTAAAACCAATAACTGTACAGCCTGTCTTTCTTCTTACATCTAAATCTCTAATTGATTTTGACAAAAATTCCTTCGGTAAATCTTCAACAACAATCTCTTCTATATGTGTCGCGTTTTCGGAATCTACCGACAACATATCTACAAATTCAACGATATCTGGTGTAACTAATAGAGAAGCCATGTGGTCACCACCTAATTTGTCTGGCATGATAACGTTATCCGCTCCAGCTATTCTTAATTTACTGTCAGAGGAATCATCTGAAGCTCTACTAACAATAACTAGGTTTTTATTGAATTGCCTTGCTGATAATACTACATAGAGATTATCAGCATCTGATGGTAATGTTGTTATTAAATTTGAAGCATTTTTAAGACAAGCTTTTATTAATACCTCATCTTTAGTTGCATTCCCTTTAACATATAATAAGTTTTCACTTTCTATTTTTGCAATAAGATCATCATCATTCTCAATAATAACTACTTTTTTATTGAATTTTTTTAGTTTGATTACTGCTTGCTTACCATTTCTCCCATAACCACATACAATGGTATGATTTTTAAGCTGTTCAATTTTTTTCTGCACTTTATTAAATTTAATTTTTTCAAATAATTCACCACTAGCAATATATTCTGTTAAAACGGAAGCCACATATCCTACTATAATAACACTCATTAAAATTAGAAAAACTGTAAACAATCTTTCTTCTTGGCTTAACGGATGTACTTCACCAAAACCAACAGTGGTTATGGTAATAATTGTCATGTACAAAGCATTAACAAAGGTATCGTCAGACAAATACATAAAGCCTGATATTCCTATAATAATTACTAAAAAAAGTAATAGAACTGCCCTGTAAAGTTTAGATTGAAAAACGTTCATAAAAATCTATAAATCAAATACTGAACTTCTTTTTGTATAAATCATATCTTTTAATTTGAGTAAAAAAGCGAGTGTTAAATATATACCAAACCAAAAGCCTAAGGTAACAAATGAAATATATACAAAAAACAAACGCACATTTGTAACACGCATTCCTAATTTATCGGCCAATCTAGAGGAAACATCAAAGCCCCTTTTTTCAAAAAAATGCCTTATAGAATGAATAATGCTCATTATGGTTAATTTTAATGCAATTTAACTATTTATACCAAACTAGTCCTGCAATGACATATTATATTGTTTCTTTTCACAATATATTCGTTAAAATATTTGACCATAAATAAAACTAGACCAAAATATTTTGACTCTCCCGAAACATCGGGATTGCAAAAAATAAATCAATATAATTACACGTCATTCCAAAATCAAATTGGTATTAATCAATAATCCTTTATAATATACTTACAAATTCTACTTTCAATTAATTACTTTTGTAGTTTGCAATTTTTTAAAAGCTAATGTCACAGGAATATATAGAAGTACAAGGAGCTAGAGTCCATAATTTAAAGAATATCGATGTTAAAATACCTCGAGAAAAGCTGGTAGTTATTACCGGTTTAAGCGGTAGCGGTAAGTCTTCTTTAGCTTTTGACACTATTTATGCAGAAGGTCAACGCAGATATATTGAAACGTTTTCTGCCTATGCACGTCAATTTCTTGGCGGTTTAGAAAGACCTGACGTTGATAAAATTGACGGATTATCTCCTGTCATAGCCATAGAACAAAAGACAACTAATAAAAGTCCGCGTTCTACAGTAGGTACTATTACTGAGATCTACGATTTTTTAAGATTATTATTTGCGAGAGCTGCTGATGCTTTTTCGTACAATTCTGGCGAAAAAATGATCAGTTATTCTGACGAACAAATTATTGAGTTGATCTTACAAGATTTTGATACTCATAGAATAAGTATTCTAGCACCTGTCATAAAATCTCGTAAAGGACATTATAGAGAGCTTTTTGAACAAATTTCTAAACAAGGTTTTGTAAAGGTCAGGGTCAATGGAGAAGTTAGAGATATTGAAAAAGGAATGCGTTTAGATCGTTACAAAACCCACGATATTGAAATAGTTATTGACCGATTAAAAATTGATAGCACTTCTAAAAAACGTTTGCAAGAAACTATAAAAACAGCTATGTATCATGGTGATGATACCATTTTGGTTTTAGATGCTAAAAATGATAGTACTCGATATTTTAGCAGAAGTTTGATGTGTCCGTCTAGTGGAATTTCTTATCCGAAACCTGAACCCAATTCCTTTTCTTTTAACTCCCCGAAAGGAGCCTGTGATCATTGTAATGGATTAGGCACTGTCAATGAAGTAAATATTGATAAGGTCATTCCTAATAAAAAAGCATCTATATTAACCGGAGGTATTGCTCCTTTGGGAGAGCAAAAAAGTGCATGGATTCTTAAACAGATTGAATTGATAGCTGAGCGATATAAATTTACACTGAGTTCACCTATTAATAAAATACCTAAAGAAGCACTAGATATTATCTTATATGGTGGCAATGAAAAGTTTGAAGTAATTTCTAAACAATTAGGGATTACCAGAAATTATCAGATTGACTTTGAAGGCATAGCTAACTTTATTAAATACCAATTTGATGAGTCAAACTCTACTTCAATTAAACGATGGGCAGCATCATATATGGATGAAAACATCTGTTCAATTTGTAATGGTTCTCGTCTAAAAATTGAAGCCCTGCATTTTAAAATTCAAGATAAAAGTATTGCTGATTTAACCGAAATGGATATTATTCAATTAGCAGATTGGTTTACAACAGTAAAGAAAAAATTATCTGATAAACAACTCACTATAGCCTCTGAAGTTATAAAAGAAATTGAAACCAGAGTTCAATTTTTATTAGATGTAGGTCTAGATTACTTAACTTTAAGTAGAAGTTCTAAAACGCTATCTGGTGGCGAAGCACAACGAATACGTTTAGCTACTCAAATTGGTTCTCAATTGGTTGGTGTACTTTATATTTTAGACGAACCAAGTATCGGGTTACATCAACGCGACAATCAACGTTTAATTAATTCATTAAAGAAATTGAGAGATATTGGTAATTCTATTATTGTTGTTGAGCATGATAAAGATATGATTGAAAGCGCTGATTGTATTATTGATATTGGACCTAAAGCCGGTAAACATGGTGGTGAAATTATCAGCAACACTACTTCTAAAGAATTATTGAGCGGTAATACATTGACTGCTGATTACCTTAATGGAGTCAAAAAAATTGAAATCCCTAAAAAGCGACGAAAAGGAAATGGTAAAAAAATTATTTTAAACGGTGCCACCGGCAATAATCTTAAAAACGTATCCATAACATTACCACTGGGTAAAATGATCTGTGTAACCGGTGTTTCAGGAAGTGGAAAATCAACATTGATCAATGAGACTTTATACCCTATTCTTAATCAATATATATATAGGTCTGTAAAAACACCAATGCCGTATACGTCTATTAAAGGATTGGAACATATTGATAAAATCATTGACATCAATCAATCTCCCATAGGCAGAACTCCTCGCTCAAATCCTGCAACTTATACGGGTGTCTTTAGTGAGATACGAAATTTATTTTCGAAAACTCCTGAAGCGATGATCAGAGGTTATAAGCCCGGCAGGTTTTCCTTTAATGTAAAGACCGGTAGATGTGAAACTTGCGAAGGTGGTGGTGTTCGTGTTATTGAGATGAACTTTTTACCTGATGTTTATGTAGAATGTGAAACTTGTCAAGGCAAGCGTTTCGATAGAGAAACATTAGAGATTCGTTATAAAGGTAAATCAATCTCTGACGTGTTGAATATGACTATCAACGAGAGTGTGATATTTTTTGAATTGATACCAAAAATTTATAAAAAATTAAAAACTATTCAAGATGTTGGTTTGGGTTATATCACATTAGGACAACCGTCAACCACATTATCTGGCGGCGAAGCACAACGTATCAAACTAGCGTCTGAATTATCGAAAAAGGATACCGGAAATACATTTTATATTTTAGATGAGCCTACCACAGGCTTACATTTTGAAGATATTGATGTACTGATGAAAGTTTTAAATACTTTAACAGATAGAGGTAATACTGTCTTAATAATTGAACATAATATGGATGTGATCAAATTGGCTGATCATATTATTGATATAGGCCCTGAGGGAGGAAAGAAAGGTGGGCAGGTATTATGTATTGGCTCTCCAGAGGAAATTATAAAGGATAAAAAAAGTTATACAGCAAAATTTCTAAAAAAAGAATTAATTTAGCATGTTTGTCTTATTATATTATTATAATTAACAGACAATTAAATAACTGTATGCTTTAACACAAGTATTAATTGTTTTTAGTTCTTGATTATTAGTTATTCAGTCTGAATGAAAAAACTATAGCTCAAAAACATAATAGCCATTTGGTTTTAAAATATTTTATCCAAATAGCTATCAAGAAGTATAATTTTAACAAATGATTTAAGTAAACAAAATTAAAAAAAGAAACAATGGCGAAAGATATAAACCTAAATGAGGAACGAAAAATAATTGAAAAATTTCAACATAAAACATGGAATGAAATAAAAACAAACGATACCTGGGCAATCTTTAAGATTATGGCTGAATTTGTTGATGGTTATGATAAACTTAGTAGAATTGGACCTTGTGTCAGCATTTTCGGTTCAGCCAGAACTGACCCCGATCATAAATACTATACCCTTGCAGAAAATATAGCTTATGAATTAACTCAAAATGGTTATGGTGTTATCACTGGTGGTGGACCCGGTATTATGGAAGCCGGAAATAAAGGTGCACATAGAGGTGAAGGAGTATCTGTAGGACTGAACATAGAACTACCTTTTGAACAGTTTGACAATGCTTATATTGATAGAGATAAAAATTTACAGTTTGATTACTTCTTTGTACGTAAAGTAATGTTTGTTAAATATGCGCAAGGTTTTGTAGTAATGCCCGGTGGTTTTGGCACTTTAGATGAACTGTTTGAAGCGATGACACTCATACAAACAAAAAAGATTGGAAAATTTCCGATTATTTTGGTTGGAAAAGATTTTTGGAGCGGACTTTTTGACTGGGTTGAAGAAGTTCTTATTCAAAAATATGGTAATGTGAGTCCTGAAGATATGGATTTGATTAAAATTGTAGATACTGAACAAGAAGTAGTTGATGTCTTAAATAATTTCTATAAAAAATACAGTTTGAGTCCGAATTTCTAAAATTTAAAAAAACATACCTAATGAGCTCTGCTCGGTATCTACGATGAAAACTTATTTTCATTTCAATAACCCTCAAGGGGACAATAACTTCCAAAATTATTAATACAATACAAAAGCCTCTGTAAAAAATGAGAGGCTTTTGCTTTAAAAGAGTTTAGTGGAACCCTTATGTCAATTTAAATTAAGATTATTTTTTATAGTCAACAATGTAAAATTCTGTTCTTCTATTCATTTGGTGTTGCTCATCAGTACATTCAACATCATCAGAGCAACTATTTGTCAACTGTGTTTCACCATATCCTTTAGCACTTATTCTCTTATGGTCAATACCTTTAGAAATGATATATCTGACAGTGGCTTTTGCTCTTCTTTTTGAGAGTTGGTTATTGTACGGTTTAGCCGCTCTTGAATCTGTATGAGATCCTGCTTCTATAATAAGTTCTGGATTACCTTTTATAATTTGAACTAACTTATCCAGTTCTGTGGCGGCATCTGCCCTGATATTCCACTTATCTAAATCAAAATATATATTTTCAATATTAATTTTATTTTCAATAATTTCTGGAGCCAATGCCAATGCAATTTCAATAGGCTTGTCAACTATATCATTAACTGTAACAATCAACTCATCATCATTTTGAAAATCAACTTTATCACCTAGGGTCTTATATGTTGAATTGCATTTAACTGTAAAATGATAAGCTCCGTTCTCATCAGATGTTACTGTCTCTAAAACAGCACCGTCTTTATCTAACAATCTAACTTCAGCGCCAACTAAGACCTCTTGTGTTTCTTTATTTTTAACGATACCTGTTACTTGCTGAGTACATTCAATATTTAAAGGTTCATTTGTCAAGAAGCTATAGATATCATCATCTCCTTTACCTTCTTCTCTATCAGAAGAAAAATAGCCATTGTCTTGTTTTTTTATAAAAGCAAAATCATCTTTTGAACTATTGATAGGTGTTCCTAAATTTAACGGCCTTGAGATTGTAGTATCATACATTTTACTTGCAAAAATATCAAGCCCTCCTAAGCCATTATGTCCATCTGAAGAAAAATAGATTATGTCCTTATTGATATATGGAAACATCTCTTTTCCTTGGGTATTTATATTTGTTCCTAAATTTTTAGGCTCGCTAAATGATCCATCTTCATTAATATCAACAACGTAAATATCTGTTTCACCAATAGAGCCAAACCTGTCAGAAACAAAATATAATTTCTTACCATCTTCACTTAATGTTGGATGGCCTGTTGAATATTCATCAGTATTAAAAGGTAATTTTTCTATGTCAGTCCATTCACCATCATTTTTCACCGATGCTTTAAATAGTTGTAAACGTAAAACACCCGTTGTGTCATTTTTTACTTCTTTATCATAATAATTATTACCTGTAAAATATACTGTTTTCATATCTTTTGTAAACGTTACAATGGCTTCATGAAATTTGGTATTTACATTTCCTTTTACCTTTTGTTTCCCGACAATTTCACTACCACCATCAATTACACCAACGTACAAATCTAAATAAGGCTGTTCATTAGGTTTCCAAATATTTCTAACAATTGATCTTTTATCTCTAGGGGAAGAAAAAACAATACTGTCAGATCCAAAATATGCTGTTCCGAAATCAGCATACTTTGTATTGACATTAATATTCTTTATGGCATAGGTACCAGGAGTAGTTTGAGCAATCATTAAACTTGCACTAAACAATAAGGCTGTTATTATATGTTTTTTACTCATGTCTTTAATATTTACTTGTTGGAATTTGTGATTTCTTTTTGAAAAGTTCATTTTGATTCGTTTTTATTATTAGAAAAATCTTGGTGATACCACTTTATCTCTTGAGAAATCTAAATCCCATAACATGAATATTTCGTGAGACCCTGAATTAAAATCACCTAAATTAGTGGTGGTATAATCATAGGCATATCCTAGTCTGAAATCATTCGTTATTAAAAAGCTTATTAAACCACTTATTGAATCATCTAATCTATAAGAAGCTCCCAACTCAAATTTTTCATTCAACAAAAAATTTGCAGATAAATCTACAGATAATGGAGCTCCACCTGCAGCTTTAATCATAATAGAAGGCTTGAATTTTAAATTTTCAGAGGCGTCAAAAACATAACCACTTGTTAAAAAATAATGTGCTTTTTCAGAAGCTTTAGTAACGCCGTTATTTCTTTCAAAATGTTTTGTTTCTAATATATTAGGTAATGATAATCCCACATAAAATTTATCGGTATAATAAAAAACACCTGCTCCAAAATTAGGAAACGTTCTATTATCAAAATCTAAAATTGAAGGATCGTTCGGATCAATAGCTATTAAAGACGCTTCATTTAGATTATGAAAAGTAAAACCTGCCTTGATACCAAAAGCCAGTTTACCCTCTTCAGAAGTTTTAATAGTATAAGAAAAATCAGCAAATACATTTTGTTCTTTTACAGGTCCAATCTTATCGACTATTGCAGAAAGTCCCAAGCCCACATTTTCACCAAAAGGTGTATGTGCTGACAAAGTAAATGTTTTAGGTGCATCATCTATACCTACCCATTGGGTTCTTCCTAATAGACCAATACTTAATGTTCCTTTAGAACCTGCATAGGCAGGATTCAAAACATTCATATTGTACATGTACTGTGTATATTGAGGATCTTGTTGCGCATAAGAGTCTATCGATAACAATACTATACTCAAAGCTAAAAATAATGTGAATTTTTTCATTTGTTTATCTTTATGTTTTTTTAAAGGAGTGAAATAAATTTCACTCCTTTTTTAGTTAGTTAATTATCTGTTTAAATATATCCAACCAGATTCTGGTTTTCTATTGTTACCATTAAATTCGATTACATAGAAGTAGGTTCCTGTTGGCACCATTTTTTTACTACTATTGATAGTCATTCTTCCATTAGAGAAACCATCCCACCATTGTGGTTGAGACCTTCCATTATTATTATAGTCAAATACTATATTACCCCAACGATTGTAAATTTTTATTCCAAAATTCGGGAACAAGTTTCCTAATCCGGGAATTTCAAAAACATCATTTATACCATCACCATCAGGTGTGAATAGTGTAGGTATATCCAGCATACATGGTTCTGGGTCTAAATAATCTACAGTACCGTCACTATCACAGTCATCATTTGTTAAATTACCGTCACCATTACCATCTTCTTCAATCGTTGGAATTCCATCATCATCATCATCGGTATCTAAATAATCAGGTATACCGTCATTATCTGTATCCAAACCATCTTCATTTCCATTAGTAACAGTATCACCGTCACAGTCCATTGCATCCCATGCCTCGGTTGGTTCTGATGTTCGACTAGCAGAATTAAAATCACATGGGTCATTTGAGTCTGTACCATCTGTTGCTTCTTGACTATCAGTAACACCATCACCATCAGTATCAGGATCAATCACAGAAATTATAATTGTTGCTGTTGCACAGACATCTGGGTCTGGATCTGTATTACAAACTCGATATTCTATAGTTACAGTCGTTTCAAACTCAGCATCTAAAGGCGTATAGCTAACCTCACCTGTCAAAGGATCAAAGGTTACTGTACCATTAGCCGTGCCTCCGGTCTGTGTGATACTTGTATTCGCTCCGGGTAAGAAATCATCATTCAATAAAATGTCAAATATGGTTGCTCCTCCTAAAGCGGCTGTAAAGGTATCGTCAACTGCGGTTACCACTAATGGATTTGGATCGGTTCCGTTAAGATTACCATCGCCATCACAATCGGCTGCATCCCATGCAGCGTCCGGTGCTACTGTCTGACTTGCTATTACTAAACTACACGAGTCTTGTGGGTCAGTTGTA
>VAPL010675286.1_pt1 | contig 13329 bp, 14 predicted proteins | sample 3395061 | NCBI WGS metagenome assembly VAPL01 (sample SAMN08290444, study PRJNA428436) | hydrothermal vent metagenome | isolation source: Deep-sea hydrothermal vent chimney 2 | place: Pacific Ocean: Juan De Fuca Ridge | depth 2182 m m | reverse complement strand
CCCTAAGCGGCTCTGAACTTGGCGATGGCATTTCCATCGTTCAGCTTCTGGTGAAATCCGGGCTGGTAAATTCCGGCAAAGAAGCAAAGCGCCTGATCGCAGAAAACGGTGCCCGTCTGAATGATGAACCGTTGGACAACCCCGGCCTGTTTCTGGACGCGGCCGCCCTGTCAGAGCCAATTAAACTTAGCGCCGGCAAGAAACGCCACGCTCTGGTGATGCTGACAAAATAGGAAAGGGCAAGGTTTCCCCTGCCCTTTTTCTTTGTCCAAATACTCTCGCCGAAGGCTTTTTACCTTAGTTACCCAGCATCCATTCACCTTCCGGCCAGAACGCATCATAGGAAAACGCGAACATGATATCGTGGGCAACATCGGCCCCGCTGGCATCCTTTACACGGATCGTACCGATATCCTTACCCTTTGAAATATCACGGGAATCCAGAGCAGAAGCCTGACCTGAAAACCATGAAATGGTCAAGCCTGCCTCAGTAATCTCAGGGGTTTCGCGCAGGCGCGATATTGGCCAGGCACGTTCACCAACCCGTACCACGCGGGCCAGCGCCGGGATATCAAAGGGCGGCATTTCCCCGTTATACAGGAACGGCCGGCGTGCGCTGTCATAACCCACATAGGGGTTGTTACCATATTGACGCGGCCAGTTTGGTTCATCCAACACCAACCCATCCGGGTTGCGGGCCTTAAACTCTGCCCAGCTTTCCTGCCATGACGGGATCTGCACCAGCTCAGTTTCGGTATAAAACCCAACGATGCCTTCCCCCGTCGCCTGCTGCCACCAGCTTTCGGTTTGTCGGTCAAACATGATCAGGTTGCTGTCGCGCAGTTTGCCGGAAACACCAAATGTCAGAACTTTGCCATCCACAGTCCGGTTGAAAACCGGGACAGAGTTGCAGAGCGGGCAATAGGTCACCGCATAAGAAACGCCACCAACTTCATCATTCACGATCTCATGCCAGGTCAGGTACCGCAGCGGATATGTCCGTGGGACCTGTCCTTCAATCTCAACCGTCACAACAGGTTCACGGTCATCAATCCGGGTTTCGTCAGCCGCCAGAATAAATGTCGGGTCATCTAAAGCAGGTATACCATCTCTCGGTGGTCCACCGCCCATGATGTCAGTCCAGTTACCAACATTGGTGATCGAAAAATCTGTTCCGGGCCATTCGCTTTTCCAAATATCCGGGTTGGCCGCAGCCCCATTGGCCAATAACGCAATACCGCACGCGGCAATCCAAGTGTTTAAACGCATAAGACGCTCCTCCTGCCAACAAGCTGGCAGAGAGAAGCGCCATATCCTAGCCCCTATCACGGGAGTTTGAGAATAATCTACTCGTTGATAACGACAGACTTCATCCTGTCAGGTTCCCCCAGAACGGCCCCGTTGCCACCGGTGCCCATTTTTATAGCATCCAGAACGTCCAACCCTGACACGACCCGACCGACAACAGTATACTGACCGTCCAGATTGGGCGCGGGCGCAAACATGATGAAAAACTGACTGTTGGCGCTGTCCGGATTGTTTGAACGGGCCATGCCAACGATACCACGGGCGAATGTTTTATCCGAAAACTCGGCCGGCAAGTCAGGCATGTCAGAGCCACCGCGCCCGGCTTTGGACGTGTCACCGTCAGATTGACCAAACTCAACGTCACCAGTTTGCGCCATGAATCCATCGATAACACGGTGAAAAACGATGCCATCATATGCACCAGCCTCAGCAAGTGCCCGTATCCGCTCAACGTGTTTGGGGGCGACATCGTCAAACAATTCAATAACAATTGTGCCGTTTGCCTCACCTGCAACAGTAATTTCCATTGTTGGCCCATCTGGCGCTGCCTGCCCCATTGCGGCGTCTGCATCTGTATCTGTGCCCTCAGTGGCGGTGGTTTCGGCGGTCATTGTTTCAGTTTGATCTGATGACCAAAAGTAATATCCACCAAACAACAGAATTAGCAGAACAACCGCTGCAGCAATAAGGTTACGCATCTGCGGCAACCTTCATACTGACCATGCGATCCGGGTTCATCGGTGGCTCACCGCGCAAAATCGCATCGACATGTTCCATACCAGAGGTTACCCGCCCGTATACGGTGTACTGATTATTCAAAAAGTGGTTGTCTGAAAAGTTGATGAAAAACTGGCTGTTGGCGCTGTCAGGGCTGCTGGATCGCGCCGCACCGATTGTGCCCCGATCGTGGGGAAGGCTTGAAAATTCAGCCGGTACGTTAGGCAGGTCCGAACCACCGGTACCCGCTGAACCCAGATTAAAATCTTTTTCGGCATTACCGTTTTGTACATCACCGGTTTGGGCCATAAATCCATCTATAACCCGGTGAAAAACCACATTGTCATAGGCACCAGAGCGGGCAAGCTCTTTCATGCGTTCACAATGCTTGGGCGCAACGTCGGCTAATAACTCTATGGTCACCGTTCCGTCTTTGAGTTCAATCAGTATCGTGTTTTCGGGGTCTTTGATATCGGCCATTTTATTGCTCCTGCTATGTGGTTTTAACGCTAAATAGGGCGCATCCCACCAAAGGAAAAGCCGATTGTCGGAACAGGTGCGAAAAGCCGCACCCAAATATGGCAACAATCCACGGAAAGATGCCGATTTCGTTCACTCTTTTCGTCTGTTAGCGCAACCGTAATTGCCACGCCAATCCGCGTCCCCTAATAGCGGCAGCGGGGCCATATTTTATTGAGGTATTTAAATATTATGTCCAAGCAACAACAGTCTGATCAAATGCGTTCCGGAAACGGATTTGTTGCCGCTCTTGATCAAAGCGGTGGTTCCACGCCTAAAGCGCTCGGCCTTTACGGAATTTCCGAGGACCAGTTTACAAACGATGCAGAAATGTATGACCTGATCCACGCCATGCGAACACGCATTGTGCAAGCACCCGGGTTTAACGGCGACCGTATCGTTGGCGCTATCCTGTTTGAAAATACAATGGATCGCAAAATAGGCGGGAAATCCTCAGCGAAATACCTGTGGGAAGATCGCGGCACCGTGCCATTTTTGAAAATCGACAAGGGTCTTGAGGCTGATTTAGATGGCGTTCAACTGATGAAACCAATGCCGGGACTTGACGAATTGCTGGACCGCGCGGTTTCGGCCGGTATCTACGGCACCAAAATGCGTTCTGTCATAAACGCCGCCTCACACAATGGTATTAGGGCCAATGTCGCCCAACAGTTTGAAACCGCCAATGCCATCAGTGCCCGCGGACTGATGCCAATCATTGAACCGGAAGTGACAATAACAATAGACGACAAATCCGAAGCAGAAAACATACTGCTGGAAGAGTTGACCAAACAACTGGATACCTTACCAAAGGGCAAGCAGGTAATGTTGAAATTGACCTTGCCAGAGAACGCAAACCACTATCAGTCATTGGTCAATCATCCTGGTGTCTTGCGCGTTGTTGCGCTGTCGGGCGGATATACACGCACAGAAGCAAATAGCAGGCTTTCCCAGAACTCCGGCGTCATCGCCAGTTTTTCACGGGCTCTGACGGAAGGACTTTCTGCGCAACAAAGTGACGCTGAATTCAATGATATGATTGATGATACCATCGGGAAAATCTACGATGCTTCCGTTGCCGGATAGTTTCAGAGGCGAAATTTCAGACCGTCCAAATTAGGAATTCACACCGCTACTTTAATATGCCAGACTGCACCCAGTTGCCCGTCAGAGGCATGATCTGAGGTTGTATAATGAGCGGTCCACGAAAATCCCCGACATTTGGTGTTGTGGCATATTTTGCCATCATCTTTTCACTGGCAATCTATTTCACTTTTGCCAGCGTGCAAGGTAATTATGGGTTGTTCCGCCGCGTTCAGATAGATGCAGAAGCAAAAGTTTTGCGCGAAGAACGCGATCAATTGCAGCAGTCGGTCGTTGAGATGCGAAACAAAACCCGCCGACTTTCCGACGGGTATCTGGACCTTGATTTATTGGACCAACAGGCCCGCGATGTACTTGGCCTTGTTCGCTCTGATGAGATCGTGATCCGCTGAACTGTTAGATATGCCGGCGGCGCATACCTGAAATCCAACACATTCAAAATAATTTGTTCGCAATTTCAGTTTATCTGCGGTATTATTAGTTTAACGTTAAACTATATAGACGACCGACAGGAGAAACCGCATGGCCGCCCGGAAGAAAGCTGCTAAATCCAACACATCTAAAGAAGAACTTCTTGAGCATTACCGGCAAATGTTACTGATCCGTCGATTCGAAGAAAAGGCCGGACAGCTTTATGGCATGGGTCTGATTGGCGGATTCTGCCATTTGTACATCGGACAAGAAGCCGTCGTCGTCGGTCTGGAAGCCGCTGCAATCGAAGGTGACAAGCGCATCACCAGCTACCGAGACCACGGTCATATGTTGGCCTGTGGCATGGATCCCAAGGGCGTTATGGCCGAATTGACCGGACGTGAAGGGGGCTATTCCAGGGGCAAAGGTGGTTCAATGCATATGTTCTCCAAGGAAAAAAACTTTTACGGCGGCCACGGTATCGTTGCCGCCCAGGTGCCCTTGGGAACTGGGTTGGCATTTGCTGATAAGTATCTGGGCAATAACAATGTATCATTTGCATATTTCGGGGACGGGGCCGCCAATCAGGGCCAGGTCTATGAAAGTTTCAACATGGCAGCGATCTGGAAACTGCCGGTAATATTTGTGATCGAAAACAATCAATATGCTATGGGCACCGCCCAATCCCGTTCCACGTCCACCCCTGATATCTACACACGCGGCATGGCATTTGGCATTCCGGGTGAGGCCGTTGATGGAATGGATGTCCTGGCCGTCAAAGCCGCAGGACTAAAAGCAACGGCCCATTGCCGTTCCGGTGATGGCCCTTACATTCTGGAGATTAAGACCTACCGCTACCGCGGACACTCAATGTCGGATCCCGCCAAATACCGAACCCGTGAAGAGGTGCAGAAAATGCGCGAAGAGCGGGACGCGATAGAACATATCCGTGAAATGCTATTGGCTGGCAAACACGCCTCTGAGGAGGATCTGAAAGCAATCGACAAAGACATCAAGGCCGTGGTGAACGAGGCCGCTGAATATTCCAAGCAAAGTCCAGAGCCGGGGCTGAATGAGCTTTATACTGATATTTATGCGGAGACCGGATAATGACCTCTGTCGAGGGAACAGATTGTCAATTAGTAGAAATCGGCAGTATTGGCTCCGAAACATCGGCCATCGGCATTGCGCCGCAAATCAAGGCTTAGATGGATGCCAACTGTAATTTCCGACGACCTGAAATTTGCGTTTCTCCACGTGCCAAAAACTGGCGGCACGACCTTGGGGCATCAGATCGCCAACCAGGTTCAGCATGACAGTCGATTCTTTGAGGGTATCGAAAAGGATCCCAAATTGGGCGAGTTTTACCAGGATCATCTAACGATGCAGATGTACGCCACGCATTATCCACAGGTCCTGGAAAAATTGCGCGTCTATGACGTCTACGCCATCGTTCGCGATCCGTTTGCACGCTTTCGATCCGCGCTGTCGCAGTTTTCCCGATTATCCCTCCTGGGCGAGTTATCACAAATGACAAGACCCGCGCTCCAGGAAATGGTGGGCACTGTCATCGCCCAGCTGGAAAGTGGCGAAGGTAAAACGCTCCCCATGATCTTTTTTCGTCCGCAAGCCGAATTCCTGGCGCTTGACGGCGACATGATTGCCAAGCACATCTTTGAGCTAAGCGACCTGAATGCATTCTCTGCTGAGATAGCTGAGAAGTATCAGATACGTTTAAACGTCGTCGAGTTTCGCCGAAAGACCCCGCACTATGACCGTCAGTTATTTGGCCGCGTGGCCGGGTACAAAGACATGGCGGCCCGCATCCTGCCAGCGCCGGTTTTTGATCTGGCCAAACAAGGTGCTAAGCGCGTGTTACGCCGCGACAGTGATCCCGAGCTCGATGAGGTTCTTGCCCTCATGGACGTTCATTCTTTCGTCAAAGAATATTACAGAGAAGATTATAGTATTCTGGAAAATCTAACAAACCGCGCCTGATGTGATGCCTTGCATCACCCGCGCCACCGACAAGGAGAATTCATAGTGGCCACTGACATTCTGATGCCCGCCCTTTCCCCGACAATGGAGGAAGGTACACTAGCTAAATGGCTGGTCAGCGAAGGCGACACAGTATCATCCGGTGACATCATAGCCGAAATCGAAACCGATAAAGCAACCATGGAATTTGAAGCCGTCGAAGAAGGCATCGTTGGCAAGATTTTGGTTGCTGAAGGCACCGAAGGCGTAAAAGTGAACACAGCAATTGCAATTATGATTGAAGACGGTGAAAGCGTCGACGATCTGGTGGTTTCTGTTCCTGCACCTTCCGCCCAGACCGCGCCGCCGCAAGCGGTCGAGCCTGCCCCCCTTGTCCCTGCCACACCAATAACAACCGCACCAGCCGCCCCGGATTACCCCGAGGGCACAGAAATGAAATCCACAACCGTGCGCGAAGCCTTACGTGACGCCATGTCAGAAGAAATGCGCCGCGATGACACGGTTTATTTGATGGGGGAAGAGGTCGCTGAATACCAAGGTGCCTATAAAATCAGCCAGGGAATGCTGGATGAATTTGGGGCAAAACGCGTCATTGATACCCCGATCACCGAACATGGTTTCACCGGCATTGCCGTGGGGTCGGCATTTGGCGGCCTAAGACCAATCGTCGAATTCATGACCTTCAACTTCGCCATGCAGGCCATTGATCAGATTATTAATTCAGCGGCTAAAACATTGTATATGTCAGGCGGGCAAATGGGCTGCCCGATTGTTTTTCGCGGGGCAAATGGTGCTGCCGCCCGCGTAGGCGCTCAACATTCTCAGGACTATTCCAGTTGGTATTCACAAATACCCGGCCTGAAAGTGGTGCAACCCTATTCTGCAGCAGACGCAAAAGGCCTGCTGAAAACAGCCATACGTGACCCAAATCCGGTTATCTTTCTGGAAAACGAATTGCTCTATGGCCAGTCATTTGACGTCCCGGTTTTAGATGATTTTACCGTACCCTTCGGCAAAGCCCGCATCTGGCGTGAAGGCACGGATGTCACCATCGTCAGTTTCTCTATCGGCATGAAATACGCGCTGGAAGCCGCGGATGAACTGGCAAAAGATGGCATATCAACCGAGGTGATTGACCTGCGCACCATTCGCCCCATTGACTATGACACCGTGATCAAATCCGTGATGAAAACCAACCGTTGTGTCACTGTGGAAGAAGGCTGGCCGGTCTGTTCCATTGGTAATCACCTGTCCGCCAAGATCATGACCGAAGCGTTTGACTATCTTGACGCACCGGTGATCAACTGCACTGGAAAAGATGTTCCAATGCCCTACGCCGCAAATCTTGAAAAGCTGGCACTGGTAACCACCAAAGAAGTCATCGACGCCGTCAAATCCGTAACCTACCGCTAAGGAGAAACAGGTATGCCCATCGAAATTCAAATGCCCGCACTATCTCCGACAATGGAAGAAGGTACGCTGGCGAAATGGTTGGTAAAAGAAGGTGACACTGTCGTTTCGGGCGACCTGCTGGCCGAGATTGAGACCGACAAAGCAACCATGGAATTTGAAGCTGTGGACGAGGGTGTGATCGGGAAAATCCTGATTGCTGAAGGTTCTGAAGGTGTCAAAGTAAACACCACGATCGCCATTCTGCTGGAAGATGGCGAAACCGTTTCCGATATTGGCTCGCCTGTGTCACCAACTGCAACCTCGGCAGCGGCACCTGCCGTGGACGTGCCTGCTCCGGTTGCTGCCAGCCCCACACCAACAAAGCCACAAGCAACTGACGGGTCGCGTATTTTTGCCTCTCCTTTGGCCCGTAGAATAGCGGCAGACAAAGGTTTGGATTTGACCGGCGTGACAGGTTCCGGTCCACATGGCCGGATCGTAAAGGCAGATGTTGAAAATGCCGCTGCAACCCCGATAGCTACAAAACCCGTTGCCGCCGCTACCGCTGCGCCTACAGGCCCGGCAACAGATACTGTCATCGCAATGTACCAGGATCGCGAATACCAGGAAATCCCATTGAACGGCATGCGCAAAATCATTGCGTCCCGCCTGACCGAAGCCAAGCAAACCATTCCGCATTTCTACCTGCGACGGGACATTCATCTGGATGCATTGTTAAAATTCCGCGCCACGCTGAATAAACAATTAGAGGCACGGGGTATTAAACTCTCGGTCAATGATTTCATCATCAAGGCCTGCGCCCTTGCCCTGCAATCTGTTCCCACCGCCAATTCTGTCTGGGCCGGGGACCGGATATTACAACTGAAACCTTCAGATGTTGCTGTTGCTGTGGCAATTGAAGGCGGTCTGTTTACCCCGGTTCTGAAAGACGCCGAAACCAAAACCCTGTCCGCACTTTCGGCAGAGATGAAAGATCTTGCCGCCCGGGCCCGTGACCGCAAGCTGGCACCCCATGAATATCAGGGCGGCAGCTTTGCCATTTCCAATCTCGGCATGATGGGCATCGACAATTTTGACGCCGTGATAAACCCACCCCATGGTTCCATACTGGCCGTAGGTGCCGGTACCAAGAAACCTGTGGTCGGCGCGGACGGTGAATTGGCCGTCGCAACGGTTATGTCAGTTACTTTATCCGTGGATCACCGGGTAATTGATGGCGCACTTGGGGCGGAATTTCTGAATGCCATCAAGGAAAACCTGGAAAACCCCATGGGCATGCTGGCCTGAAATCAACAGCGTGCCCACGTCGGTGACGCGGGCACGTTACTTTCAATTCAACGTCTTAGCTAAGCTGGCACCCGGGCGTTGATCGCATGACTGCGATCTCTTCTTCGTCCATATCGGCCTCAATACCGTCAAACAGCGGCGTCGACAAATAGCGCTCGCCGGTATCAGGAAGCATACATAGTATCACCGATCCCTCCGGTGCTGTTTCGGCAACTTTCATGGCGACCGCAAAGGTCGCCCCGCCGGAAATACCCGTAAATATACCCTCTTGCCGCGCCAGTTTACGAGACCATTCAATGCCCTCTGGCCCGGCGACCGGTATCAGTTCATCGTAGCTGTCGTTGTCCAGTGCTTCCTGCAAAACCAGTGGAATGAAATCCGGGGTCCAGCCCTGAACCGGGTGCGGTTCCCATGCGGAATGGCCCTTGGCCGGGCCCCCGGTTGCTGTACGTTCCTGAGCCTCGCCGCTGGCAACAAGTGCTGCATTCGCGGGCTCGGTCATGATAATCTTTGTTTCAGGTCGTGATTTACGCAATTCCCGGCTGACCCCGACAATCGTGCCTCCGGTGCCATAGCCGCTAACAAAATAATCAAGCCGCATGCCCTGAAAATCCCCCAGAATTTCACGCGCTGTGGTGTTTTCGTGGATATCGGCATTGGCCGATGTTTCAAACTGACGCGCCATGAACCAACCGTGTTTCTCAGCCAGTTCCACTGTCTTGTTGTACATGCCGACGGCTTTTTCTTCCTTGGGCGTCAAGATCACTTTCGCCCCCAGAAACCGCATCAGCTTGCGCCGCTCAACTGAAAAACTTTCCGCCATCGTCACCACCAAAGGATACCCTTTGGCGGCACAAACCATCGCCAGGCCGATGCCGGTGTTACCACTGGTCGCCTCAATCACGGTTTGCCCCGGCTTCAATTCACCGCTTTCTTCCGCAGCCTCGATGATATTCAGCGCCAGCCGGTCTTTGACAGACCCGGCAGGATTGAAAGCTTCAGCTTTTACATAAATGGTCGCATTTTCTGGCCCGATATTATTGATCCGGATACAGGGCGTATTGCCGATCGTATCCAACACATCATCATAACAACGTCCACGGCCCGCGGTCTGTCTTACCATCAAAATATCCTTTTCAGTGTTGGAAGATCGTGGAGAAATTCAACCATTTACACCCGGATTAAACGTCAAATCTCGGTGCAACCATTTAATATCTGATCCATGCTCATGGAGGGCTGATCGCACCCCGCCTCACCGACAATTTTTGCCGGAACACCGGCAACAGTTTTGCAAGGCGGCACGTCATGTAAAACCACCGACCCAGCCGCAATTCTGCTACAGGAACCAACTTTGATATTGCCAAGTACCTTGGCGCCGGCCCCGATCAACACACCATCCCCGATTTTGGGATGGCGGTCATCGTCTTCTTTTCCCGTCCCGCCAAGGGTCACAGAATGCAGCATCGAGACATTATTTCCGACTACGGCCGTTTCACCGATAACAATGGAATGGGCGTGATCAATCATAATCCCCTGCCCAATTTTAGCCGCTGGATGTATGTCGATGCCAAATTGCTCGGAAACCCGCATTTGGGAAAAATACGCCAGATCCTTGCGCCCGGTTTGCCATAACCAATGGCCAACACGATAGGCCTGCACAGCCTGAAACCCTTTGAAAAACAACAGCGGCTGCAAAAACCGATGGCAGGCCGGATCGCGTTCAAATACCGCAACAATATCGGCCCGCGCCATTTTTCCAAGACAGGTATCCGCACCATACGCTTCATCCGCAATCTCGCGGATCAACTGCCCGGACATTTCACTGGATGCAAGTTTTGATGCCATTCGATAGGCAAGTGCAGCCTCAAGACTATCGTGATGCAGAACACTGGCATGTACCAAACCACCCAAAAGTGGCTCATCCGCCACCGCCTGTTCGGCTTCCTGACGGATCTGACGCCAGACCGGATCAACTTCGGCGAGTATTGTTTCTTGCTTGTGCATCACCAATTTCCTTTTGTAGTATTGTTGATTTACTACAAATAGGCTTGGATCGCAAAATACAATGGATGTTGGGTTACATTCCTAAAATGAATGAGTCGCTAAAGATTAAATACCGCAGGTCGCTTTTGGCGATGCAGTCGGATCTGAATGGTCAGGATGATATGGGAAAAGACGGCCAGCGAACGGTCACACTTGACCAACAATCCGTTGGCCGTCTTTCCCGCATGGACGCGCTGCAGCAACAGGCCATGGCCAAGGCAACGCAGGCGCGCCGTGATCAGCAAAAGCTCCGAATTGGCGCAGCCCTGTTGCGACTGGATGAAGGTGAATTTGGATATTGCCTGACCTGCGGCGAAGGAATCGCCGTCAAACGCCTTGAATTTGACCCATCGCTTGCAACTTGCCTGTCCTGCGCCGCTGGCCATTAAACAGACGGAATCTCCAGGCGCATCAGATGCACCGCCAAACGAATGCTACCGGCGGCAAAATCACCGCCCTCAGCCGTCAGTAACAGGTCGGTATCGCTGTAATAGGTTAACGGAGAAGAGCTCAAGCCACGAACCCACGAACCCTGCGCCAGCCCCAATCCACTTCCGTAGCGATTATCAGAGCTTGCCACACCCAGACGCCAGCCAGCCAATGCCCCGGTGATTGCAGTGGTAATTCGCCCGGTGACACCTAATACAATCGAAAATGCGGGAATGGCCACCGGCACAATATTGCTGGCACCGGCGCTCAGCAAATGGTCAACCTCCAGAACCTGCTGCACAGTCGCGGCGTTATTTGCCGAAATAGCACCCAGACCATTGCGCCACAGATTGCCGTCATAAAGCGCGGTTTCCCCGGCCTCCTGCACCCAGGCATGCCAGCCCCGTTGCGGCGTCACAAATACCCAGCCGCCATTGGAATAAATGGCGATATCACCAATATTGCCAGCCCATTCATTTACCGAACCGGCGGCAACCCCGTAGCAGTCACCGTCACTTGCCAGTGCCGGGGGCGTTGTGGTCGTGGTTGAAATCAACGACATTTGCCCAATCCCGTCCAGCAACACCAGTGCTTCATTGACGGTCACGTGTTTCTGAGCCTGGGCGGCTTCAAGCAGTGGCAGGCCCAAACGTGGTGAATTACTCATAGCTCAATCCTTCTCTGTGTGCCGGGCCCGAAACGGGCTGAAATCTGGGCAACTGAAATTGTAAACGGGCTGCTGACACCATCGGCGGATTGGGCGGCAGCCGAATACACCCAACCTGGACTGACCACAGTGGTCTGACGCAGGGTATTGCCCCCCTGTTCCACACTCACCAGATAGCTTTCGCTGTCCTCCCCCAGTGGCACGTCAATTGACTGCCAACTGTCGCCGTCAATCCGGGTGCGCCGCACCCAGCTCAGATCAACGTCACCTGAAACTTGCGAAACGGCGCGCAAATGTGCCGGCGACAGGGGTCGCAATCCGACACCGTCAAATGCCTGAACCGAATAGGAATAGGACGGATCATCAACCGGACGCCCCGCCGGTCCGATCCGGTAGTGCCGCGCCAAACCCCGCGCGGATGGGTTCAAATCTATTTGGCCAACTGTGTTGTCCAGCAGAACAAAAACACTGCCCGCAGGCCAAGCGGTCGCCGCCAGCGCCTCGGTCCCTGCCTGACCCCGGATACGCCCCGAAATGTCATAAACGCCATCGCCCACCAAAACTGCATCACGAAACTGAACCACTTCCCAGTTCCCTGCAGTTCCATCACCAATTGCAGCGACATTCGCGCCGTTCAGCACATCCTCAAACGTTGCCGAAGACAGAACCCCACTGCCAATTCCAACTCTCAACGCCACACCCCGGTCCAGCATCGATCCGATTGCCGGTTGCAATGTGACCTCGGTAACTCCCACAACCGCCGCCGCCTCAACAAGTGTATTCAGCGCATAATTACTATCGCTGCTGGATGAAAACACCGCCGCTGCACCCGGCCATGGTTCTGCCGTAACCGCAACATGGGGCGCGTGCTCTACTTCATTGCCACTGATCAACGGCAGGTCCAGAAACACCGGATACACTGGCACGGGCGGTGTGAAGGCGCGCACCTCACCGGGTTCATCCGCACTATCACTGCCCTGGTAGGTCTCAGGCTCCACCCGGACCCCATCCAGCAACTGCGCCTCTGCCTGTGTCACGCGGTCAATCCGGTACAATACCTGCGCCGAACCTTCCTGCAGTGACACAACATCCCCCGCCCCCACATCATGGCCCGACAACGGCAGGGAAAACCGCACTGTGTCACGCGCTACTCGGGACGCCGCCAACCAACGCTCGGTGATGGCACGACCCTCGGTTCGGGTCAGCAACAATGGAAACTCTGATTGCGATACGATCTCTGATGTATCATCCGGGAACACCGCGTCTTCGGTCCGGGTATTATAATCCCCATCCGCATCAATGAAATTCAACCGCAACCGCCCCGCGGTTTCGGCAACAGCCGCCCGGTTACGCTCCACCGGGGTTTCCTGTTCGGCCAGAAGCGCTAAGCTATCCCCGTCAACATCAACACTGGCACGTCCGGTCCGGGTGTT
>VAPL011235285.1_pt1 | contig 13334 bp, 15 predicted proteins | sample 3395061 | NCBI WGS metagenome assembly VAPL01 (sample SAMN08290444, study PRJNA428436) | hydrothermal vent metagenome | isolation source: Deep-sea hydrothermal vent chimney 2 | place: Pacific Ocean: Juan De Fuca Ridge | depth 2182 m m | reverse complement strand
GTTCAAAGATTTATCAATGACTGAAAGAACTTTATCCAGGCCTGGTAGCACACGACCTTCGTGAAATTGCCAGGTTGGGCAAACCCGCCCATGATCTGATCGTACCGCATAGAGCGAACCGGCATCTATTCGTTGACGCACCCGACTGGTGCTAACATTAAGTTGCTTTGCAACGGCTTTCTGGGAGTGAGCGGTTTCAATCAACACAACATATTCACTTGCCAGTTGCACAATATTATCTATCACTCGGTTCCGATTCTGTGTATTCACGCCAACGGCCCCCCCCTTTAATGAGAAAGGTTTCCTCAGCTTGAGACAAACCCGTCATTACAGGTTGTCTTGAAAGGAAAGGGTATTCAAGCAAAAACGCCGCCACACAGGATTCCAGACTTTCGATGCTCGCATTGCGTAATATCTGTCTATTTATTTCTGACATATAACTAACGATCACTTTCATTGATAGACATAGTTAATCTTGTTGTTTTATCACTGCATCTTTCCAGTTTAAATCAAATAATAGTATTTTGATTATTTCTATGTCATTACTGCCAGCTAATACCTATCGTTATTTCATGGTACTCACTCAGGTACGAAGACACCATTACTAAAATGCCCTGTATAACGTTTACCATCGGGCATCACCTAATCAAGTAACCCTGGTCGGCTTTTACTTTCTTCATAACACAGACTCCCTCGGGTAATCTGCTGGCCGAGTGCTCTTGCAGCACTTGCCTCATCAACTGTATCGAACACCACGCTTGGATCAATGGGCCGTGAATCAAGTATTTCAACACGCACATTAGCAAACCCTTGCATCAAAGCCAGAATATCAGAGGGAGTAACTGATTGAGCCACCCGCTTACCTAGCGCTGCCCAAAACTCAACCTGCTTGGCTGCTGAGCGATTCATAAAAGAACCTTCAACTTCAGCATTATGAAAAGGCTATCGTTAACTCTTATTGAGGTAGACATTAATGAGAACCTTGTTACGTTGTGCATCATAAGTATAGAGTATTACGTTGGTACGAGTTTTCAAATGGTTTGAGCAAAAAATAGTCATGACTCTTGCTTAACTAAGCTGTAAGATTAGAAAGATACCGCCCAATATTTATAAATGCCAGATCACCCGATGAAAAATAGTCTTCACTAAAACTGTAAGGCACGATAATGAATAATGATCTCGATACATCCGATTTAATTGAAGTATTAAGCCAGTTTACTTGTTTTAAACAAGGTTATATAAAACGATCCAAGCTAATCGAGTTAGGCGACTCGTTATCATTATCCCGAACACTAACAGGCCTATCACTTGAAGACGTCGCCAAACTTACCTCAATAACCACGGAGCGACTGGATAATATTGAGATGGGAACCACCCCGGATAGTGTGACGCTTATTGAAGTTGAGAAATTACTTGCCATATATTCAAAAACGATACTGTTACATGGAGGTCAGGTTCGCTTACAGTATCAATTCATCACACATGATGGGCGTCAATGTTCAGTTGACGTTGACTCTGAATTAACGGATCGTTCAAATGAAGATATGTTCTCCTGATATTTATGAGCTATTTTCAATATACGAGTCCAGTATTTTCCAAATGGTAATGGTTTATTCTGGCCACATTAAATAGCGGTGAGATAAAACACATGTTCGCCTGTATGATATTAATTTATCCTAACTAAAGCGTGGATTGACTATTATGATCAAGATTCGACCTGCTATATTTCGACGTAATATTCGTTCCCTACTGAAAAAGGAATTTACCAAACCTGTTTATATTTTACGTAGAAAAGGCAAAAAAGATTTGGTACTAATATCCGCTCAGCATTATCAGGAACTACAGCGATATAATCGAAAATCAATTCTAACAAGTGAACTTACAGAGTATGATGTTGATCTAATTCTCCAGTCATTCATGTCAAACAAACATAGGCACCTTAATGCTGAGTTGGAGCCACCTTCAAAGTAAGATACCTTTTTTGTATTGCTTTCCGTTATCAAACAGTATGGTTCACAATACAATATTTATATCAATATGCCATTAGGAACTGATTGCGCTTTGCAATGATATTGCATCACTTAGTCTTTTATCAGTGGCAACATCTTTTAAGATGCCCTTGGCAGAGCCTGCAATCTTTTTAATAATTGTTATATGGCCATAATTATCAACATAGCAATCATATTCATCGCCTGGACCGATATTGGCATCCCGACATAAATCAATGGGCAATGTTATCTGCCTTCTCGCACTTATTTTTGGCATTTAAAAACCCTCTGTGCATAGCCTGTTTAGTTAAAATCCGATGACTTGGATTTGTGGTCAATCATGTATGTAAATCATACAGATATTATAGTTATTGCCAATCAATCGTCCTCGACAGGTTCCTTGCCTCTTTGTCAGCCTCAGACAACTCACCATGACTCCATTTTGAGAGTCTTCTAAAAACGATATCAGAGTAACAATGCTCAGTTCTGTCCTGTTTTACGACAGTTCCAACAACCCACCTAAAGATAGCACCTGGTTTCAGTAATTTCAGATCATCATTGCGGACATCTTTTATGAAGAAATCCCCTTCCTCATGATTAGGATTATTTTCTATATCGATAAGCCGAGCAGTGAACGTATCTTCGCCCACACTTAGCACCCTACCTTCCCATTCTTGCAATACTTGAAATATTTCAACCTGTGATAATGAATTACGTGATACAGGAACATTAGAAACAACAGAATTTATTTGTTTAGAAAAATGAGAACTCCCATTGTAGTACGTTTGCAGTTCTTCTCCATCACGCTTATCTGGTCTGGGTTCCCTGGGTGCCTTCATCGCCTGTTCTAGCAAATATATTGGTGAACCTTTTGAGTGACCATTCCATGACGTTTCACCTTTATCTTCAAATAAATCGGTGGAAGTGATTGATTTAGATTGAGGACACTCTGTATGTTTGGTCATGGTTGTTCTCTGTTGTGCGATTCATATTCGTACCCAATACGTCTATGATTTATTGGACTATCTCAACAGAAATATTTAATCGACCATTATCATATTCAGGTTTAAGTCGATATCCAAGGTGATACATACAGTTGATCAAAATACTGATAGTAAACGGCTCAATGTAGCCATTGTCAAGATCGCACATGCCTTGCTGAGTTAAATCCATATGTTTAGCCGCTTCTTTTTCTTGCCAACCTTTACCATCAATCATGTCACGGATAACAATTAATAAATCCGAGCGCAGTTGTAACTCTGACGCTTTCACGCTATCGTTTGTCACTGCATCAAATATATTACTGTATGTAATTGAAGTCATTGTATGTTTTGTTCAATTTTCTTTTAACTATTTGGGTACATTCATCTACGGCTAGTGCGATGTTATCGGAAGTATATATCGTTAAATAACACTCCGTATCCTGCGTGATCCTGTCTTACGATTTCCAACCTCAGAAAATTCGGTATTCACATTACCATGTGTAGTCAGCTGCCATATCCGCATTAACTGTACATACCATATTCAATACGGTTCAAAATCTTTTCCACCTGTTCAGTTCCAACTTCTGTATCTAATAAAGATATTGGGGTAGCGCCTAACACCCGGTTTTCAGTTTTTAACCAGTCAATAGCAATGCTCTGATCTTCAAACACATTAATCGCCTGTACTTCAATTTTTGCCAGACGATACAGTCTATCCGATTGGATCGGATCCAGAGGTTTACGGGCCTGCTTACGACGTTGATAAGTACGCTGTGACATCCCAATATTCTCTAAAATAAGATCATGCTCAGATAAGGCCATGGACTCGGTGATACGGCTCACCGCTGTCAGAGGTAACCCATCTCGCACGTTCTCAATCATACTCTGATCAGAGAGCGCCTCACCCATGAGAAGCTGACTTGGCCTAATGTGTGGCATCACTAGGTGGGGTGTTTCCAACGTGTGCGTTCTTTCTATGTGTGAATCCCGGGGGCCAGCCATGGTCTGGAAAATTTTCTTTTTCAGTACTATCTTTCTTTTCGCACGGCGAGTAGAAGATGAGTGAGATGGGGCGTTCATGAGTCCCCTCCAGCAAATGTCAATTGTCCTGGTTGTATCGCCATTTGGTGTATTTGTATCGGAACAAACTGTGAAAGATTAGTGTAATGTACAATGGATATAATCATTGATATTCCAAATAGTGAGTATCATTTTTATTGCGTTGTATGTTCATGACAGCATTTTTATAAAAAACTTACCATGCATATAGTCTAGAACTTTTTCTTTTATTTCAGAAATTAATACAGTATTTTCTATGCACAAATTTATGCATCCAACTTGATATACCAGCGTTTTACCTTTTTTTCTATATTCACTAATCATTTTTTCAACAACCTCATAACTATAAGCACGTATTTCATATTCGTTAGTATGCTGATTATAAATCAGGGCAGGTAATGGGTTTTTGAGATCAGGTTTAAATGTATGGTCTAAGACAGCGTAATAGGCTGACTCGGTTAAGTGTAATTTTAAACGTGTGTTATCCATAATATTTTTTATGCGTTACGTGACTTAATTTATCTATATAATAATGCTTTAAAAATCTAAAATTCTTCTAATATTATTTAATTTTAAATATGGATACTTTATTTTGTATATTATCTTCAGTAGTAGGTGAATCAGAATAAATAATTCGCATATTGTTATTGAGCACAAATATATAAGTTAATTCACCGGCATATGAATCTGGCTCAGTCCCAATAATGATCTCTTTTAATATATCCATTTTCCAACGACTCTCACCATTCATATAGCCAGGAGAAACGAGGTCAACCTCAATAAGCTCAATATCTGGGTCATTTTCGAGTTGAATGAGCTGTTCAATGTCTGTCAAAAACAAAATGTATGAGAAATTTTCAGCACTGGCATGTGTAATTTCATAAACAACATGAAACCAGTACATATGTAATCTTGATTGAATGTGACTCCAACATTGAATATTCTCGCTATTTAGTTCTGGTGGTAGCGGTATCTCTGCTTGTCTCTGTGTTTCAAACATTTGAATGTTCCTTTGACGGTATTTATTAGATCAGGATATATGAACCCTAAAAACGGATACTAAGGAATCCTTAGTATCCAGGCAAGCAAAAAACTAAGACTCTCTTAGCTATTTAGCTACTATGGAGACTCTTGGCTTGAAAGAAGAGAGAAAAACACCTATAAGTCAAAGGCTTAAGTTGGCTCGCACCGAAGCTGGGTTGTCACAGAAAACGCTGGGGATTATGGCAGGTATTGATCAGTTTTCTGCTAGCGCACGTATGAATCAATATGAGACAGAAAAACATGTACCAGATTTTGGAACTATTAAGCGAATTGCTAAAGTATTAAATATACCTACAGCTTATTTTTATTGTGAGGAGGATGAGCTAGCGAAAGTAATAAAAGAGTGGCAGGTATAAACAAAATAAGTAATGATCAACTCGTTACTAAATAATCTGTAATTATTGATCATAATATGAACTATACAGTAATTTTAGAATAACATTCCTGGGTTGCAGCATCTTCACAAATCAAATAAGTTATTGATAAGGTTATCTAAATCATCAATGTTTTCAATGATACTAATATCAAAAGACTTCTCCCGTATTTCATAAAGTTTTGTATGAATCTGACGTCTTATATGGTCAGCATCCTCATGCTTAGATAAGTTTAAGTATGCTTTTTGCCAACCGGCACTTTCAATGGCCTGAATATCAATATAGTTACTTGGTGATTTGTCGTTAGACCAACCACCTAACTTCTTGAGGATTAGTAGGCGTTTTGTGGGGTCTAATTTTTTTGTTTCCTCGGCAAGCATGGTGAATTTCCTATGTCGAAAAAGATGAGGGTGGGCAGGAACATCTATTCCCGCACATTTTGCTAGTAAACTTATCTCTTCGTTGAAACTTCGCTCGCTCCATTGTTTACCGTATCTTCCGATAAGAAGATATTCGTGGTCTCTGAGTATGTGTTGATTTTTTATGGCATTTTGTATTATTGGTTTTCGTGCATACTTTATATAGTTGTCTAATCGTCTGATTAGTTCCTTTGATACTGGGATATCTCTACGTTTATTATTTGATTTGGCTGTGTGTATGTTAAGTGTTGAAGTTTCGATTGCTTGTTGACACTCAGGAAGTTTGATGTTGAAAAGTTCACTACGTCTTCCACCAGTTACTTCAAATAATAGCAATGTTATTTCATCACGTGCTTTTCTGAAAGGTGACTGGCAGACAATAGGTGTTGCCGCCCATAACTTATCAATATTATTAGAGTTTATTGCGTGACGTGTTACCGGGACTGATTCCTCAAGCATGCTTTCGTGCCTTATTCTTTCCTTTCCCTGGGGTCTTCCTTTAGCATCTTTGTAGGTGTATTTTTCCCTGTATATGGTAATTTGCGGATTAACATTATCGTCGTTATACGCGATTATACGTCTTCTGTCGGGATTGTGTCGGTGTAACTCATGATTGTACCAGCGTAAAAAATAGATGGTGTTCCGAAGGTGCTTGTTGATCTGAGATGCTTGCCTTTTAGACGGGTCTTCAAATAATTGATCGCGAAAATCTACTAATGAATGATCAAACATTTCAGTAAAATAGGTGTTTGTTGTATCCAGATACTGAACAAGCAGTGAAAGGCTATTGGCGTCTGTGTTTATTGTCCCCATTTTTTTATGGAGGTTACGATAACGATGCAACAAATAATCAGTAATAGGCCAGCATACGTGGCCATCCTTATGAAGGACTAAAGGGAATCCCTTGTTTTTATTTGGGTCGCGAAAGCTATAGCCTGATGCAACTTGGGCGAAAGAGCTTGTATGTAAGATTTTGTTAGGAGTCTTTGCCATTATTTTCGCCAATTTCTCGTAATCCTAATCTACTGTGTTGCTCTTGTATAGCCTTTCTAATTGCTTCGTGCTTTTGTGGTTCTTCAGTTAATTTTCTGACAATGTCATTGTATGCAACTCTAAGACTTATTAAGTCATCTGTGAGGGATTGTATCCTGTTTTTTAATTCGGTTATTTCCCTGTTCTTACTAGCAATTGTTTCAGTTATTGTTGGTTTAATAATTTTATCTGGGGTGCGTTTTTTTCTGCGGAGTGTGCTAAGAATATCTTTAACTTCGGCGACGATTGATTCTGATCCAAGGTGTTTTTTGAAGTTATTTTCAGATTGTCTAATAAAACCAAAATCGTTAGATTCAAACTTACAGAATGACGCCAGCGTTAGTGTATTAAAGTCATCTGGCAACGCTTGATTTCCAGAAATAACATTGCGAAGCCAACGTAGCCTGGATATAGTAGATTCTTTTTTTGTTTTTTCCAGTGCAGCTATCCCTATTGCCTTTTGTCCTTTTTTAGGTTTTCCCATAATTAATTACCCGAGAAATGTATGCAAATCGCTGTGCCAGTTTTTGTCTCTGGGGCAGATATTATCTCCACAGAAAGAGAGCCGTTGTTATAGAGATCCTCTATAAAGGAGGTTAAATATTTTTCTTCAATAAAATCAAGATTTTTCACATCAAAATGCTCAAAGGCAATTGCTTTAAGTTTTATTTTGTCGCCTTTCGTCGCATTACTATATAATGCTTCAATTGTAAGGTTTACTATACTCGTTGGAAGTTCATTAGAGTTACATTCTTCTTTAATATATCTTTCAGTTTCTTCTTTTGTTAAATGACCCATAAACCAACTTAATGATTGAAGGTTTGATGAGTCGGAGTTCCAAAAATATGTGATCGCAAAGAAACGGCGACATTCATGAGGACGAATGTACCAACGTCTTTTAGTATCTCCATCACCATTTATTAAAAAGGTAGGGACTTCTATGATATCAGCAAAAAGGTCGAGTCTCTTCTCGATATCGTTATTTTTGAGGTTTGATATGCCTGATGTCTTATGTTGTGTAAATAGGTAGCTTGCTAATACATGATCCTTAGTGTTTTCACGAGCATCCTTGTTCATTTTTAGTAGTAGATCAACAGTAATCATTACCAATGTCGGAATCGGGCGCTGTACATGGTCGAGTATATAATGTGCAGAGGCTTTTTGTAGTCCAATATCCAGGACGTAACCATCATAGTCATCATGTATACAATTCGTTGTAAGATCGAGTATTTCACTTCTTCTTCTTGCACTAAATGTGGTTATTATTATAAAACAGGCAGCAAGCAAACATTCTGTTGCCTCACAAACTGAAAGATTTTCACGTATTTTTTTGTTAGAGGTTCCCGCTGGGTTTCGGTGAAAGCGTTTTATTCCAAGTTCAGCTAACTCTTTTGGTATTGGCGTGTTGTTGAATGCGATGGGAGCATAATAGTCGTTTCTTGCTGTTCTATCACCTTTTATCTCTGCAAGTTTCACATTTAACATATCTCTATAATTAATGAGTGACTCTCCATATTCAACCACCCATTTGATGGCTGCATCAAGGTAGTACAGCGCAATGTTAGTCGGTATTGTTGGTGTGCGACCTTTATGTGTAAAATTAATGTCGTCAAGAACACTAGTAAATGTAGTGTTTTCAATTGGGTCAAATGTAAGCAAACCATCAATAACTTGCGAGTGTCTGTGTAACAAATTCCATACACGAAGGTATTCAGTAACAACGGTTTCGCTTGCAGGTTTTTTTGCAAGTTCAAGTATGCGTTCATTCCTGTTGCCGATGTGTTCTCGGTGTTTATTTGCTTTGCTAATATTAAATTCAGGGTATTTAGTGCATGTTTCGTATGTTCTTAGAAAAATATCGGTGGCTGGTGTGTGAAGACGGATAGGCTCAATATTAATTGAGTTACCAAGTAAATCACGATTAATTAATCCGCAAGGTTTACGAAGCGTTTTTAGTTGTTTTGTTGTTAATGAGTCTAAAAATTCACCAGCACGCATATTGAATGATTCGATACCCGGCATACCACATTCAAGTTGTTCGCAAAAAGTAGAAAAATCACTTCTGGTCAATACTGAAAAGGTTAGTGTGGCATATGGGGGGATGTGATACCCCTGTAATATCATCCAACGGATTAGGGAAAATAAGTATAAAGCAGTGGTGTACTGTGTTTCGGAACGATCAGAACTGGCATAGGGTCCTGTGCGCATTGATGCTATCAAGCGTCTCGTTCTTTCAAGAATGTGTGAATACTCATGATCTGTTAAATACTTACCGTTAGGTAGTAATTGATGCCAGTTTATTTTTATGGCGTTAATCCATTTTCCATCTTTATCTTTTCTTGTTGTGCCATTTTTAGATATCAAATACCACCTGGTTTGAGACCACGGGGATAACAACCAATCAAATTCAGGCGGTGGGCTAAAAGTAATCGGAACCCTTAATTTCTCTAAAAAATCATCTAGATCATCATTAAGTATGCTGCTGTCTCTATCAAACATGATTGTTCTCATGCGCTGTTATCAAAGGAAATTCTATTGAGTTATATACTTTTTCTGATAACTCAATTCCATTTTCATAAGTTAATTTATACCCTCTGTCCGGACTATTTTTTAACGTGTATTTAACTGCTGCCCATAGCTCAAACCAATAAGATAATGGCTGGCCATAGAATTGGTTGTTCATTTTTATCTTTGCAGGATACGCAAGCTTTTGCTCATGAATATATTCAGTAAGGAGTTTTAGCAGTGCAATATTGTGCTCTGATAGAACGAAATAAACTTTTTCGATGTCTACAGCCTTGTTGTTTGTAACAGGAAATAAGTGGGCGTAAAGGGGGCCCTTTACAATTGCTTTATTTTTGTTTAGTTGATTGACTCGTTGGGTTAATTCGTCAGCAGATATGCCGCCTAATGCTTTGCAGGTTAGGTTGTTATTTTCGCAGGAAGCAATAATAAGGATGTCCTGAAAGCGGCGTATTTCCCTTCTGAATAAAATCTCTTGTATTTCTTTAGGGATGTAATCTTTCAGGGCAGTTTCAGGTTTGTTGCCGAGCCGTTTGGCAACAGAAACTGCATCACCACCAGACTCGAACCATTCGATTATACCGGCAGAAACTCTAATTCTAGCGCGATCAATATATTTGAAATCTAGCTCAGCAAGTTTGTCATGTCTATCAATAAATTTTTTAAATTGATATTTAAATGCAGTTGCGCCGATGTGGGAGGGGGTAGGTGATTTAGAACTGTAGGGACTAATCCATAATTTGTCAGAATAATCGGCTTCTCGATACCTGGCTGTCATTTCAAGTATGGCACGAAGACATACATAGGCATTGATTTCAGTGCTATCGCCAACTTCAATGAGTTTGGATATATATTTTTTTGCTCTTGGTTTTCGAACTGTAAATCTTACATACTTCCCATTTTCTGTTGGCATGAGAAAAATATTCTTGCCGTTCTTATTTTTTATCGTGGCGCGTTCCAAAGATTCAACGTTCACTGCTGCTTCACCAATTATCACAATAAATAGTGGTAAAGCATTTTCGTGGCACAAACCTAGATAGCGTTTTATTTGTCCTGTGCCACCGATATGATCATGAATCTGACTAAAACCCGAAAATGAACGATTTAATGTTAGGCCATAATATTCATGCCAAATCCAGCCAAGTATATTTATAAGGCCTTGAGGATGTTCTGATGAAAAGAAAGATATGCATTGACCTTTGTCGCAGCGCATATTTGGGTCAACAAGCTTACCAGTTTCTTTGTACACTTCTTGCAAATATTCTATATCACATTTTCCAATTAATTCCTGACCCTTCTGAAAGTCTCGGATTACTTCTTTAACTTCATGTATTGCTGCGGCTCGAATTTGGTCAAAGACATAACGTTCATCTCTCTCTAGGGCCTCAAGGAAATTATCATCAAGTATTTTGAATGAAAGCTCATATGCATTTATGATTTTGTTACCGTCGTCATCAAATCGATTAATGTTCTTAAGTGACATTGAAAGAAGTTTATTGTTTTTTTTAAATCTACGGGCAAATTTATCTGCCTTCTTGTAATGCGGAGGAAAAGATATGTTCGGAAATAAACCTTTTGTTATTAAATATTTGCCGATAGTAATAAATTTACGCCAATCATCGTTGACTGAGCTTGCTGCTTTTTCACCACGATTTTTATATAAATAGCGATGGTAGCCGTAGATGCTTTCACTGACTGGAATTGGGTTTGTAAGATCGATGCTTTTATGCTTGATTGTTAAATAGAATAGATAGTTGATAAAGACACGTTTACCCCTTGGCTGTGACTTGGCAGCGCTACCTGTTTGTAATTCCTTGAATGCACATGCTATATCGAGTCCAATCTCTCCATATTTACTAAGCAGCGATAAATCATGAGGTGGACCATCAGTACCATCAACTGAGGTGCACTTAAACATAAAAGGAGATGTTGCTTGTCTTGTTATTGTAATAGAAGCGGTAGGAGGTTGCCTTGAAGTGGCTCGTGTTATATTTACAGAAGGAAGACGGAACTTGGGTAATATATTCTCAGAGATTAAGTGGCGTATATATTTCAAAAACGAACTAAAATAATTTCTGGTGGTTCCTTGGCTGCATCTTGATGATTCATAGTAAAATACCTTCCAGTTTTTTATAGCTTGTGAGAATGCTTTAGAATCTTTGACTTCAAATACTTCGCCTGCAATATAAAGATGTTGAAGAAAGTTTTTCACTGTAGTTTTTACGCGGGTTTTCTCTGATGCTTTGTAATTCAATAGGTAGGAATGAAGGTGCTTTGTGAGCAAGTTGTAAACAGGGACAGTAGATGAGATGTCGCTATCTGAAATCGTACTCAAATCTTTCATATTTACTCTTACTATCACTGTTATCAATTCTTATGGTGTAAATTTATTTTTTAAGTGCATCTTTGAGTAGTGGTCTAAGTCCAAGTTGCAGTAGTGCCTGGGGATTGTTCCCACAAGAAAAAGAGTATCGAAAACACCTGAGGTGAGCAAGGACATTTAATTCAACCGGTGTCCCGATTAAGGAATAATCTCTAGGCTTGAAGCGAGAAATTACAACGAGTAAGTGATATACAACTCAGTTGAGCTGGATACGGGGAGGCTAGTAATTGAGCACGAGCGCTGTTGGGTTGAAATTGCCAGGAGTTCAGAAATCAACATAAAGATGTTTGTGTTTGGTGAAGCATTTGGTAGGCATCCAAACCGTAACTGTTATGTATCGATAGTTAGTAGCAAATGCCGAAATATATAACCTTATAATATGTGGTGAATATTTCACGATAGAACAGAGCTGATATGTTTGCCCTCCATACTAGTAAGGCTTGTTCGGTGAAATTGTTTGACCAAATATTGAGCATTTGGACTGTATCTAAGGTTTCCCAGAGGAATTGATGATGCGGGTTTGTATGGATGGCTGATATCTGCCGAGAGGCTTGATGAGATAAGTAATGCGTGGGCACACTTTTGAGCCACGATAGCTCATCATCGTCATCTGGCATTTCCGGGGAGGCTTGGCACGAGATTTCCCGGTGGATACCCCAAACTAGCTCTGAGCATTGGATACCACCTATGTCTGGATTGGTTGAGAAAGGGCATTGGTTGATTGGCCATCTGGTCTGTAATGGCCTGTGCATGGCTCTGTGGCACTATCAACTGTCACAGGTGTCTAAGGGAGCACGAGCCTGAAAGGCGGCTGTTGGGGCAATTTGCTGGTAGAGAGCTTTTTCGGAATCTTGGAGCTGGAGCTCTGGCAAAATTACCAAACATGGGGCAAGATTTGATGAGATACCATTCGATCCATTGAGATATTCCATGATAGCTATTGGTGCCATTCCTAATCTGGGCTACTGCAGTCCGGACAAGCTTGAGAAAAATGGCCATTTGGCAGATGTGGCTTAATTTGGTATCTCAGTTTCAGCTTGACCACGTCACAGCTACTCAGGAACAAAAATACAAGAGTGAGTACTTACGAAAGGTGGATTTAACCAAAATAAGTTGCAGCTAATATCCAAAAGGATGGTTTACTGAAAGTTATGGATTAAATCCAACAATCGTTCCCCAAATGACTTGGAATAAAAACGTCCAATCAGGTATTCTCTGAGTTTCAACCTAATTGGTAGCAGTAGTAGGGTTAAATCTCATTTACGTATTAATAATACAGATTCCATCTAATTTACACCATCAAATAGAAATCTTGTAATATGAAACTTGGTATTAATAATAAATAGACTGAAAATCAAGGGTTAAAACAATGGAATTAATGATGGGGCAGTATCTATTTGATGAAAATGCAATTGGACAAAACGTCGCAGCCCGTCTTATGTCACAGGCGCTGCGTAAATTAACCGGCAACATCAAACGTTCTAACACCATGGTGATATTCATTAACCAGATCCGCATGAAAATTGGCG
>VAPL010330172.1_pt1 | contig 13340 bp, 9 predicted proteins | sample 3395061 | NCBI WGS metagenome assembly VAPL01 (sample SAMN08290444, study PRJNA428436) | hydrothermal vent metagenome | isolation source: Deep-sea hydrothermal vent chimney 2 | place: Pacific Ocean: Juan De Fuca Ridge | depth 2182 m m | reverse complement strand
GGGATATTTATTGAAAATAAAATCAGGAATCAAATATTCTCCGCTATACAAAACACACACATAAATAAAATGGCAAGTGGTCTCCAAATTAATTCCAGTCTTAAACCTGATCTTGAGATTGATCTCGGTGCCCAGTTACACCGACTTGCAAATCTTATTAGAACTCAACTTATTCCTGCGAAAGACTCACTACCGTTAAGTCAAAATAAAAATATCGCTAATCAAACCATTATTTCAAATACTCATAAAATAACGGCTCAACAACCTAACCGGCCCCCAGTAGAGCAAGCCAGTTTACAAAATATCATCCAACGTGAAGAGGCAATGCAAACGTTTTTACGCCAAATAGAGTCCAGCCTCACTCATATACAACAAACACAGTTACAAAATTTAAGTGAGTCACAAGCGGGACGCCCTCTCTGGTTAATGGAGCTCCCCATAAAAAACGGTCAGGATATTGATTTGTTTGAATTACGTATTAGTGAAGAAGAAAATACGCAAGCCGAAGGTGATGCTAAAAAAATATGGAACGTCACCTTAAAATTTGATTTAAGTGGTTTGGGAAAAATAAAAGCCCATATTAAAATGCAAAACGATATTATATCCGCACAGTTCTATAGTGAAAAAACTGAAGTACTGACCTTATTCCGGGAAAACTTTGATTTTTTACGAGGCAGATTAAATTATAACGGTCTTAATGTTGGAAATATCGAGTGCGCCAAAGCTAAATTAGCTGACGATATTCTGCCAGTTAATTCAACTCCAGTGGATGAAAGCTCATGAACGGACAAACCGAGTCATCGCTCGCTATCGCTTTAAAATACGATGGTGAAAATACACCCACAGTCACCGCAAAAGGTTCACATGAACTGGCAGAACAAATAATTGAACTCGCAAAAAAGCATAATGTGCCATTAAGTGAAAACAAAGAGTTGGTTACATTGCTATCCACCCTGGAACTCGGTGAAGAAATCCCCGAAATACTTTATCTCGCAGTGGCTGAAGTTATTGCTTTTGCCTACATGTTAAAAGGGAAAGTGCCGGAGGGGTTTGAGCCAAGCTGATAGAGAAGGAGGGATTATGGGGCACTTCCCTGTGCCCCACCCTGCGGGTTCGCTGCGCCCATGAATTGTGCTCCCGGCAATTTTTTGCAGGGCACTTCCCTGTGCCCTGTCCTTCGGATTCGCTTCGCTCACGAAAAATTGCTCCTGGCAATTTTTTCGAACCATCTTTATTTATTATCTCAGGTTCGAATGCGTTTTGAACAGGCATAAAAAAAGAACCTATAGGCTATTTTTTAAGTAATGGTAGAAACGGAAAGTTACAGTTGGGATTATTCGGGCTATCGCCCTCACCCTTCAGGCTGCCTTCGCTGCGCTACGGCATTCATCGGTGTGCCACACCGATATCGAACCAGCTTAATTTATATCTCGGGTTCGAATCTATTTTGAACGTGCATAAAAAAAGAACCAATAATGGTTCTTCTTTATTTTATGGCGGAGAAGGAGGGATTCGAACCCTCGATAGGGATAAACCTATACACACTTTCCAGGCGTGCTCCTTCGGCCGCTCGGACACTTCTCCAAACCTCAAAATATATAAATCAGTCTAATTTTGAGGACGCGCAAGGTTAAACCAGATATGCATCTTTAGCAATCCAAAGCATTAACCTTTAAAATAAGAGGTTAATTTTGTACGAATATTAACCAAATATGGCAATTTTGTGATGCAGGTCACATATAAGAATGTTATAATATTCCTGTTATATGCCATTGTCGTTTCCCCCAAAACGCATGAAGTAGTGGCCACACTAAAAATAATACTTCAGCTTTTAAATTTCCAACCGCTATATATAGAAATACAGCAGGAATTAATAATGCCTAAATCTTTACCTTACATAGCTGGCCTCTCCCTAATTTTGATTGTATTAAATGCCTGTGCGCCACAAAAGCCGGGATTACAGCATGTTCGTGATACAGGTGTATTACATGTATTAACACGTAATGCTGCAACAACCTATTTTACCGGCCCTCATGGTGAAGAAGGCCTGGAATATGATCTAGTCAAAGCATTTGCAGAACATTTAGGTGTCTCTCTGAAAATGAGCACCGAAGATAATTTAAAAGATATGCTTAATAAGCTTCAGGATAATGAATTCGATTTTGCTGCAGCAGGCTTAGTGGCCACTGCTGAAAGTGAAGAAACACTCCGTTTTTCAACAAGTTATCAATCGATTACACAACAATTAGTTTACAATCGAAGTATTCCTCGTCCTAAAACGATGGATGATGCTGTTGAAGGCATGATGGAAGTCATGGCGAACAGTAGTCATGCTGAAATACTAAATGAGTTAAAGAAAAAACACACAAATCTTAGCTGGGATGAAAATAAAGATGCCGGCAGTGCAGAGCTTCTCACTTTGGTAGCTGAAAACCTGATTGATTTTACCATTGCAGATTCAAACGAAGTTATATTGACTCGTCGTTTCCATCCAGAGCTTCGTGTAGCATTTAATGTTTCTAAACCACAACCACTCGCCTGGGCATTTTCTAAAAAAGGTGACAATTCTCTTTATAAAGAAGCGAATAAATTTTTAGCGGCATATAAAAAGTCGGGACAACTTGCTCAATTATTAAAACGACACTATGAACATGCAAGTAATTACGATTACGCAGGTACAGCCACATTCATTGGACATGTTCGCTACCGCTTGCCTCGTTACCAGAATGTTTTTGAAAGTGCAGGAGAGACTCATGAGCTCGACTGGCAATTACTCGCGGCTATTGCTTACCAGGAATCACATTGGAATCCTCGTGCTATTTCACCTACCGGTGTTCGAGGCATTATGATGTTAACCAAAGCAACGGCTAAAGATTTAGGTGTGTCCGATCGGACTGTTCCAGCACAAAGTATCAAAGGTGGAGCAAAATATATTCGCCAACTATCGAAAAAGTTCTCCGATAAACTGAATGAGAAAGACAAACTTTGGTTTACTCTTGCAGCTTATAACGTTGGTTATGGCCATGTACAAGATGCACGTTTAATTACAAAACGTCGTGGCGGTAATCCTGACAAATGGGTTGACGTTAAAGAAAGCTTACCACTTCTACGCCGTAAACGCTGGTATAAAAATACACGATATGGATATGCACGTGGCAATGAGCCCGTTAAGTATGTTGAAAATATTCGTAGTTATTATGATATTTTGCATTGGCACCTGGCTAAAGAAAATCAACAAGCAACAAAAGTGGCTTACGTTTCACCTGCCTTATAACGTGAAAGGTACACAGTAGCCCGGATGAAATAAAATGTAATCAGGGAAAAACATCTAACTATTTTCCCGGATTTCGCTGCGCTGCATCCGGGCTACTATGGTTTCGTGTTGACAACATGAAACTTTTTATTTATTAAGTAACTCTTCTTCCATGGATAAAAAAACCTGGTAGGCATTACGTCGATTTGCTTCTGCAAATGCCGGTAATTTTTCAAACTCACTCCAATCTGTTTTATCGTATGTTTCTGCAAAGTCATCTAAATTTTGTACGGCATCAGCCATAACTGAGCGAACTTTCGCTAAATAATTTCGTGTTGCACTAATTGCCTGGTTTGGGTTTTTAGCCGCAGGGCCATGACCCGGAATAAGAGCCGCAATCTTACCTACTTCCATTTTTATTAATGTATCCAACCATTTTTTTGTATTTGCATCCCCCAGGTAAGGAACTCGACCTTCAAAAATAATATCTCCAGAGAATAAAACGCGATCAGGTTCGACATATAAAGTTAAATCACCATCTGAATGTGCTGCACCGAGCACATCCAGTGTAAAGGTCATGTCACCATGTTTAAATGTCATGGTTTTATCTATGATCACATCAGGAGTAACAATATACGTTTTTTCATTCACCCAGGGTTCCAGTGAAAATTGACGTTCTTCTAATCGTTCACTTGCTGATGCCGAGGCCAAATAGTCCATAACACCTATTGGTGCAATAATTTTCGCACCCTGCTCTTTAAATACCTGTAAACCGTAAATGTGATCCGCATGATAATGACTTATGATCACTTTAATAACAGGTTTATCGGTAACACTACGAATTTTCGTTAACAATAAAGCCGCTAAAGAAGGTGTACCTAAAGCATCAAAAACAACAACGCCCTCATCAGTAACAATAAAACCTGCATTAGAAATAAAGCCTTCGTTGTCTGTCGCAATACCTGCTTTACCCTGCACATAATAAATATGTTCAGAAACCTGTTTTAATTCCATTTCAACATCGGTAGCAGGATAAAGAGTTTTAGTGGATTGGTTGCAACCAAATAAAACGCCGCTAATACTAACAATAAAAATAAATGCTAATCGCATTCCTTGCCTCTCTTCTTTTCTTTTCGTTTTTTTCTAAAAAAACCTGTCAATATCTGACCACACTCTGCAGCTAAAATTCCATTTTCCACATCAACTTTATGATTCAGACAGTCGGTTCCTAAAATAGTAAAAGCACTCTTGACTGCACCCGCCTTAGGATCAAAAGCACCGTAAACCACACGTTTAACCCGAGAATGGATAATCGCACCACTACACATAATGCAAGGTTCAAGAGTGACATAGAGAGTGGTATCTAATAATCGGTAGTTATTGATTTTTTTAGCAGCAGAACGCAATGCCATGATTTCAGCATGCGCGGTTGGATCACTATCAATGATTGGACGATTCCAGCCTTCACCAATAATTTGTTCATCATAAACAACAACAGCCCCAACAGGCACTTCACCTTCAGATTCGGCACGGTTTGCCAATTCCAAAGCATGTTGCATCCAGAAAATATCTAAATCGTTTTGTTCTTGAGTATCGTTCATAGGAGGGCAACTCGTAAATTTATTTTACTATATTTTCAAGTTCAGCTAGCTCCCTGTCTCGCATGCCCAGTAGATATAAAATCGCATCCAGATCAAGATTGGCTATCGAGTGTTGTGCTTGTTCTTTTACGATGGGTTTTGCATGAAATGCTATACCTAATCCTGCAATCGCGAGCATGGGTAAATCATTTGCTCCATCACCCACAGCAATAACCTGTTCGGTACTAATACCCTCTTCTTCAGCAAGTTTTACTAATAACTTCGCTTTCATTTGGCCATCAATAATTTCGCCTATAACTTTCCCGGTAAGTTTACCGTTTTCAAAATCAAGTTGATTTGCATAAACGTAATCAACCCCTAATTTTTCTTTTAAGTAATTGGCAAAGTAAGTGAAGCCACCTGAAAGAATAGCAATTTTATAACCGAAGTGACGTAGGTGACTAATTAAACGCGCCGCACCTTCGGTAATCGGTAAGCTCTCAGCAATTTCTTTTAAGACAGATTCATCCAACCCTTTAAGTAAAGCCATGCGCTGACGGAAGCTTTCTGAAAAATCTATTTCGCCACGCATAGCAGATTCTGTAATCGCTGCAACCTGTTCTCCTACTCCCGCAGCCTTTGCTAATTCATCAATCACTTCAACCTGAATTAATGTTGAATCCATATCAAAACAAACCAAACGTCGACTACGGCGATAAAGGTTGTCTTCCTGAACAGCAATATCCAAATCAAGTTCTTGTGATATATTTAAAAACTTAGCATGCATGGCAGGAATATCCTGCACTTCACCACTCAAGGAGAATTGCACAGAAGCACCACGTGAAGGTTCTGATTTATGCTTTGATTTAGATAAGGACAAGCGACCTGATAAACGACTGATCTGATCAATATTAAAACCATGATTAGCAACCACTGCTGTAATACGCGCTAAATGCCTTGCCGTTATTTGTCTTCCAAGTAAAGTAACAATGTGTTTTGCTTTACCCTGAGCATCTACCCAATGCTCATATTCATCTTTGGAAATAGGTGTGAAACGGGCATTCAGATTTAGTTCATGTGCTTTAAATAAAACATCTTTAAAAACTGAACAATTTTTATTTTCTTCAGGTGATTCAATCAAAATACCTAAGGATAAACTTTCATGAATAACGGACTGACCAATATCTAAAACATTAACTTCATACCTTGCCAAAATACCCGTTAACGCAGCGGTTAATCCTGCCCGGTCCTGACCCGATATGGTAATAAGTACAACTTCAGACACAGGTTTACTCCCACTCTATCGTGCCGGGCGGTTTACCGGTAACGTCATAAACCACGCGAGAGATACCTTCAACTTCATTAACTATTCGGCTTGATACATGCCCCAGGAAATCATATGGAAGATGCGCCCAACGAGCGGTCATAAAATCAATCGTTTCAACCGCGCGCATTGCAACCACATACTGATAACGGCGACCATCACCTGTTACACCCACAGATTTAACCGGTAAAAATACAGTGAAGGCCTGACTGATTTTATGATAAAGATCGAATTTATAAAGTTCTTCAATAAAAATATGATCCGCTAAACGTAATATATCAGCATATTCTTTATGTACCTCACCCAGTATGCGAACACCTAAACCGGGCCCGGGGAATGGATGACGATAAACCATGTCATAAGGTAAGCCGAGCTCAACACCAAGCTTACGCACTTCATCTTTAAATAATTCACGCAGCGGTTCACATAACTTTAGCTTCATGTTCTCAGGTAAGCCGCCCACATTATGGTGGGATTTAATTAAATGCGCCTTGCCTGTTTTTGCTCCTGCTGATTCGATGACATCAGGATAAATCGTGCCTTGCGCTAACCATTGTGCATTTGAAAGTTTGTTTGATTCTTCTTCAAAAATTTCTACAAACAAGTTACCAATGATTTTTCGTTTCTTCTCTGGGTCGGCTTCACCTTTTAATGCAGTTAAGAAACGATCTTCTGCATCCACACGAATAACTTTAACACCCATGTGTTCTGCAAACATGGCCATCACATTGTCACCTTCCTGATGACGCAACAATCCATTATCAACAAATACACAGGTAAGTTGTTTTCCAATGGCTTTATGTAATAAAGCGGCAACAACCGAAGAATCTACACCACCGGACAAACCTAAAATAACTTCATCACTACCTACATCTTTTTGAATCTTTTTAATGTTTTCTTCAATAATATTATCGGCTGTCCATAAGTTTTTGCAACCGCAAATTTCATGAACAAAGCGTTCAATAATACGTTGACCTTGATTGGTGTGTGTTACTTCAGGGTGAAATTGTAAACCGTAGAATTGTCGTTCTTCATCGGCAATACCGGCAATAGGTGCATTTTCGGTTGAAGCCATGAGTTTAAAACCTTCAGGCATTTCAATAACATGATCGCCATGGCTCATCCAGACATCTAATAAACCATATCCTTCTTCACTCACTTCATCTTCAATATCTTTTAATAAAGCAGTATGTCCACGAGCGCGAACTTTAGCGTAACCATATTCATGATGATCCGCATTTTCAACTTTTCCACCCAGCTGCATTGCCATGGTTTGCATGCCGTAACAAATACCTAAAACGGGAATACCTAACTCGAAAACCACTTGTTCTGCACTTGGAGCGTCACTTGCTGTAGTGGTTTCCGGGCCACCAGAAAGAATGATACCGGTCGGCTTAAAATCCCGAATTTCCTGCGCCGAAATATCCCAGCTGTAGAGTTCTGAATAAACGCCGGCTTCACGAACACGCCTGGCGATAAGTTGGGTATATTGCGAGCCAAAATCAAGAATTAATATACGATCAGAATGGATATCCATGGACATGGGTGGTTTCTCTGCTAGTTGAGGTTACGCTAATAAAAGGCTGCCAATGATCAGGCAAAACCTAATTAAAATCAAGGGTTTGATGGCTCTACAGTGCATATCATATTGGAGATATTCTAATAAGAAAGCCACTTTTCACTGAGAGATACATATTTTCAGAATAGAGAGCATAATTCTAATATATTTCTCAGTTTGGTCGATAACCTGTAAATAGACTCATTATAAAACGAATATTTGATCTCCCCAAACTTATAATTAGAAGTGGAAGCAGAATTGGACCCGACAACGCAGAAACTTAATGCACAATCCGCTACGATTGACGATATGCAGCCTGAAATTAAAATACCCGGCTATAAAATCCTGCGTGAACTCGGGCACGGCGGAATGGCGCATGTCTATTTAGCTGTTCAGGAAAGTTTTGGTCGTGAAGTAGCATTAAAAGTACTTTCCCCTCACCTTGCAGATGATGAGCAGTTTTCAAAACGATTTCTGCGCGAAGCAAGAATTGTTAGCCAATTAAACCATCCTAATATTGTAACCGTTTATGATGCTGGCAAGCAGGGCAAATATCACTATATGTCGATGGAATATATTCCAGGCAAAGATCTAAAACAACTAAGAGATACTATCTCACGCGAAGAAGCATTGCGCATTGTTAAAGATGTGGCCAGTGCGTTGGATTTTGTTGGCAAAAAAGGCATTGTCCACCGTGATGTTAAACCTGAAAACATCATGATTCACCAATCTGATAATCGAGTCATCCTCATGGACTTTGGTATTGCACATGGTGATGATGTTACTCAGGGCATGACTCAAACAGGCAAGGCAATTGGTACTCCTCACTTTATGAGTCCAGAACAAACAAAAGGTCTTAAGGTAGATCATCGTTCTGATATTTACAGCCTTGGCGTTGTTTTATTTCAATTACTGGCAGGCCACTTACCTTTTGATGCAGATTCAGCTATAGCTGTTGGCATTAAACACCTTACCGCTCCTATTCCATTGTTACCAGGCGGACTTGAAATATTTCAACCAATTATTAACCACTGCTTATCTAAACAACCACAACACCGTTATCAAAAAGCAAGTGAGCTGATTGCTGCTTTAAATAAACTAAATCCTGAACAGCTTGAAAGTATAAATACTCAGGCAACTATTTTTAAAAATGCTGGAGCAGATCATAGTGCTGAAACACAAGTTAGCGATGTTGTTATTAGTAAAAAAAGAAAGGTTCCTAATCTTGTGTTCCCTTCACACAACAAACTTAACACCGTTCAAGAAATCAATGAGATAAAAACAAATAGTACACGAAGAAGAAATCTTCTCTTCTTGTTATTAATATCAACAATGATTTTGGCAGCAAATGAAAAGCAAAAAGAACTCACTCAATTTTGGGGTTATAAAGCTTTACCAAAAATTGTCAAAGCTTTTCCTAAGCTATTCCCAAAATCATACAGTGAATATTGGGCTAAAAAATTAGAAAATGAAAAACCTATAATAATTACTAACCCAAAAGTAACAGTAATTTCATCTCCCCCCCCTAACTCAGACGAACATGATGTTAAAAATAAAACAGATCAACCTGCAATAGAGAAACTACCTGAAAAAGACCGGCTTACCTTATTAAAAGAAGGGTTAGAAAATAACCCGAAAAATGCAGTTGAACTTGCAACTATTTATAAAGATTTACTTTTACAGGATAAAAAAAATTCCGTTGCACGTCAGGGCTTAAAAGATTTACGAGAATGGGTTATAAAACAGATTCGCCTGGCCTTTGCCACTGAAGATACTGCACTTGCTCGCCAATATATTATTTTAATAAAACAAAGTTTCCCACGAGCAACTAAAAACAAACGTTTTATTCGCTTAGAAAGAAAAGTTGCTTTTTTAGAACGAATTAATAATCATTTTATTAAAGCAGAAAAATATTTCAAAGCGGGAGCACTAAGTAAACCAACCAAGCAGAATGCGCTTAGTGAAATAAATAAAGTATTAGCACTTTCTCCTGATAATGAAGATGCAAAAAACTTCATAGAAAAAATTGTTAACTCATATCTTGAAAAAACCACACAACTACAAAAACAAGGCAATATTCATAACGCGATACTTATGGTTGAGGAAGCAATTGGGGCATTAAACAACCCGACTTTAATTGAAAAACGTCAACAGCTAAAAGAAACCATAAAATATAATAAAAATATTGCATCACTCTATAAGCAAGCTAAAAAATATGAAGCTGCCAGCCAGCTAATAAATCCTCAAGCTTATAATGCTTATGATATTTACACATCAATCCTGAAAAAAGAAAAAAATAATTTACAAGCGAAGGCGGGTTTGAAAAACATTCATCAACTGCTCGCAAAAAAGATAACAACCGAGATACACAAAGGTAATCTGAAAGTATCAAAAAAATACTTACACGCTGCCATACAACGTTATGGACGCTCATCTTTACTGGCTAATGTTCAATTAAAACTTAATGATGCTTTAGATGCGCTAGCACCAAAAATTGAAACACTAAAATTAAGTCACGCAACAATAAAAAGTTTAATACCAAACAACCCTGCTAATTTAACTTTAAAACTTAAAAAAACATTATATGTTGGTTTTAACTTTATAAATTTCGATCCAAAAACAACATGGCTAGACGTCACATTATTTAATATTACTAAAAGAATAACGGTTGCACGAAAACCTGTTGTGCTCAGCAATCAATCCGGCGAACACTTTTTTGAAGTTGATTTACCAACAAAGGGGGTTAGTAATCATCAATACAAGCTTGAACTAAGACTTAATAATAGAATTTTAGTATCTAAATCCTTTCTAATCAAAAACTAAAAAAGCCCGTACTTTTTCAAATACGGGCTTTTATTTTATAGCATGAAACTAATGGAATACTTTTTACATATAGTTACACGCGGTAATTTGGCGCTTCTTTGGTAATTGTCACATCATGAACATGACTTTCTGCCATGCCCGCATTGGTAACGCGTACAAATTCAGGTTTAGTACGCATATCTTCAATAGTCGCACAACCGGTGTAGCCCATACTCGAGCGAATACCACCCAATAGCTGGTTAATAACCGGAGACATTGAACCTTTGAATGGTACTCGACCTTCAATACCCTCTGGAACCAATTTGTCGGCTTCACTACCTTCCTGGAAATAACGATCACTTGAACCATGACGTGTGGTCATCGCGCCTAACGAACCCATTCCACGGTAAGATTTATATGAGCGCCCCTGATAAAGCTCAACTTCACCGGGAGACTCTTCTGTACCGGCAAACATTGAACCAATCATAATGGCATGCGCACCGGCCACTAATGCTTTTGCAATATCGCCCGAATAACGAATACCACCATCGGCAATAACAGGGATACCGGTACCTTCAAGTGCTTCAACAGCATTCGATACAGCAGTGATTTGAGGCACACCCACACCAGATACAATACGAGTAGTACAAATTGAGCCTGGACCAATGCCCACTTTTACCGCATCGGCTCCCGCTTCTGCTAACGCTTTTGCTGCTTCTGCAGTGGCGATATTTCCACCAATAACTTGTACTTGTGGGAAATTTTTCTTCACCCAGGCCACGCGGTCAAGCACACCTTGCGAATGACCATGCGCCGTATCAACAATAATGACGTCAACACCCGCTTCAGCCAGTGCCGTTACACGTTCTTCTGTACCTGCGCCAACACCGACAGCCGCTCCAACACGTAAGCGGCCTTGACTGTCCTTGCAAGCATTCGGGTACTCAGAGGCTTTTTGAATATCTTTTACGGTAACAAGGCCCCGAAGATGGAATTTATCATCAACAACAAGGACTTTTTCTATTCTATTTTCATGTAATAAGGACAGAATTTCCTTTTTTTCTGCACCTTCCTTAACCGTCACCAAATGTTCTTTTTGCGTCATAATACTCGACACAGGGTTATCAAATTGGGTCTCAAAACGTAAATCGCGGCTAGTCACGATACCCACTAGCTCATCACCGCTGACGACAGGCACTCCAGAAATATTTTCTGCGTAAGTTAATTCAATAACATCACGAATACTGGTTTCAGGCGTTACCGTTAAAGGATCTTTAATTACCCCACTTTCATACTTTTTCACCTGGCGAACATGCTCAGCTTGGCTTTTATAGTCCATATTCTTGTGAATAATGCCAATACCACCTTCCTGTGCCATCGCAATTGCTAAACGGGCTTCTGTTACCGTATCCATTGCGGCGGATATTAGAGGGATGTTAAGTTCAATATCCTTTGTCAGGCGTGTTTTTAACTGCACTTCTTTCGGTAAAACCTTAGAGTGGGCAGGTAAAAGTAAAACATCATCAAAAGTGAGGGCTTCTTGGGCAATTCTTAGCATAATCAGAGGCTTCCAATATGGTTTGAGAAGTGGTGTAAAACGCCGAATTATAAAGATTTTTTGGAATTTGGTAAATGCCTACTCATATTTATCTATAAAATCATCTGCATATTTATCCATTTTTATCGCTCTAGACAGTTGCCAAGATGTAACACAATACGCATAATGGACGCAGGTCACGGGAATATACCCAATTAAAAACTGACCACCTAACTTCATAATGATCTGATTATATGCCAATTATACTCAGATAAGATGTAGTAACTAATTTAAATTCCTTTTGGAGGAGCAACATGAAAACAATTATTAAGCTTGCAGTAGCTTGCGCACTGGCTCTATCTTTAGCCGCTTGTCAATCAGCACCAACTAAATCACTTAGTGATGCAAATATGGCTATCAAAGCTGCTATGACAGCAAATGGTGCAGCTAAAAAGGTAAATAATGAATGGAAAAATACTGCCAAATTCATTAAAAAAGCCCGTAAAGCAAAAGGCAAAGGTGATTTTGATAAAGCAGTTAAATTAGCTGGTAAAGCAGAAAGACAAGCTAAAAATGCTGTTGCTCAATACCATGAGCAAAAAAATGTTAAACTTCGTTTCTAAATTCTATAGAAGTAGCGATAGTTTAATATAAAAAAAGCCGGGAATATCCCGGCTTTTTTTTGTCTCAATACTCTAATAATTATTTAATTTGATTTATTATTCAGCTTAGAATTAAGACGAATAAGATGAATAAGATGAATACTACTTCCAACAATATCTCAAAAAGCCGCAACATTTATACCATTTCGCGTTTAAACCGGGAAGTCCGTACCGTATTAGAAACAGGATTTCCCTTATTGTGGATTGAAGCTGAACTTTCCAATTTTGCACGTCCTGCTTCCGGCCATTGGTACTTTTCACTTAAAGATGAAGCCGCGCAGGTTAAATGTGCAATGTTTAAAAATCGAAACCAGCTGGTCAAGGTTCTCCCTGCAAATGGCAAACAAGTACTGGTTCGAGCTCGCATTGGTCTCTACGAACCCCGCGGTGATTACCAGCTTATTATTGAGCATATGGAAGAAGCGGGTGACGGTGCGTTAAGACGGCAATTTGAGCTGTTAAAAAATAAACTTGCTGATGAAGGTTTGTTTGATGCCGCACATAAAAAAGAGATATCCGAAACAGCAACGCGTGTTGGCATTATAACTTCACCGAGTGGTGCAGCTATTCACGATATTCTCACGACTTTAAAACGTCGCTTTCCAATGCAAAAAACCATAATTT
>VAPL010591400.1_pt1 | contig 13345 bp, 10 predicted proteins | sample 3395061 | NCBI WGS metagenome assembly VAPL01 (sample SAMN08290444, study PRJNA428436) | hydrothermal vent metagenome | isolation source: Deep-sea hydrothermal vent chimney 2 | place: Pacific Ocean: Juan De Fuca Ridge | depth 2182 m m | reverse complement strand
TTCACTCACGTCAGGGTGGGACAATATTTTTTCTTCAATTTCACGCGGATAAATATTTGAGCCGCCGGAAATATACATGTCGGACGCCCGCCCGGTGATGAACACATAGCCATTATCATCCAGATGACCCAGATCTCCGGTTCGAAACCAACCGTCACGAAAGGCTGCTTCATTAGCTTCTACATTGTTGAAATAACCGGCAAAAACTCCGGGGCCGATAACACAGATTTCTCCAGTCTCATTGGCCCCCAGCATTTTGCCATCCTCATCCATGATCGCCACCTGCATGCCGGTGCGGGCAAAACCGCAGGTTCCCGCTTTAACCAGTGCGCCGTTTTCGATGATGTGTAAGTTAGCAGGCAGCACCGTAATGTTACCGGTGACTTCACCCAGGCCGAAATATTGTACCAGAACCTGCCCAAGTTTTGCCAGTGCCTTTTTTTGATCTTCGCCATACATCGGCGCACCGGCATAGATTACGTGGCGCAAACTGGAGTGGTTAAATGTATCTACGGCCTCATGTTCGACCAGCAGTTTGACGATGCTGGGAACTGTGAACATGTTGCTGATGCGATGTTCCTCAACCAGTTGCCAGACTTCTTCGGGCATCAATCTTTTGGCTTCGAGCAGAACCGTTGCAGCCCCTCGTGCCACTTGAGTCAGCTGGTGAATTCCAGCACCATGGGACAGCGGTGCCACCACCAACGAGCGGTCGACTTCAGTGGTGCCGGGCAAAAGATCAGCCAGGTGATTGGTCACCACAAAAGCCATTTGCCCATGGGTTAGTACGGCTGCTTTGGGGTTGCCGGTTGTGCCTGACGTAAAGAAAAACCACAGGGGATCATCATACTCAACCGCCACGGATTGAAACGGCAACTCACTGTTATTTTCAGCCAGACTATCAAAGCATGTTGCGCCATCGAATTCTGCGCCAATCGAAATCAGGGTTTTCAGTTGCGGTAGAGTTTTTTCAACCGCTGCCACATGATCCAAAAACTCGATTTGCGAAATTACCGCTACCGCACCGGCACTTTTAGCAATCCCGGCAACTTCATCGGGCATCAGGCGAAAATTTACCGGCACCAGTATTGCGCCGAGCTTGAAGCAGGCAAACATGGCCTCAAACATCTGATTGCAGTTTCGCGACTGCACCAAAACGTGGCCGCCGTTGACGATCCCTCTCGCCGCAAGTGCGTGCGCAACATTATCAACACGGGCATTGAGCTCACGCCAGGTCCATGTTTTTACACCCCAAATGAGGGCTGGATAATCGGGCAGGCGCTGGGCCGTCTGGGTTAGCATGTCGCCAAGGTTCATCACCCGGCGGCTTTGAGGGAGGCCTTCAAAACCCTTTGTTGCACTCACTTGATACGCTCCAGAATACTGACGTAATTGGCAACGGCTGCTCCACCCATGTTGAAGATACCGGCCAGTTCAGCATCGGGTATCTGCATCTCGTCTGCTTCATCCATAAGCTGCATCGCCGCCAGCACATGCATGGAAACACCAGTAGCACCAATCGGATGGCCTTTGGCCTTGAGACCACCAGAAGGGTTTATCGGTAGCGCACCATCTTTTTGCGAGACACCCTCATCAATGATGCGGCTACCCTGACCCTCTTCTGCCAGTCCCATGGCTTCATATTCGAGCAGTTCAGCGATAGTGAAACAATCATGGGTTTCCACCAGATCGAGATCGTGGATAGAGAGTTTTGCTGTTTCCAGCGCTGATTTCCACGCCAGAGCGGCGCCGTCAAAACGGGCAATATCGCGCTTTGACAGCGGCAAAAATTCATTCACCTGCACAGTCGCCCGAAAAGCGATGGCACGTTTCATGGTGAGCGCGGTTTCAGTGTCGGTCAATACGATGGCTGCTGCACCGTCCGAAATAAGCGAACAATCGGTTCGCCGCAACGGTTGGGCGACATAGGGGTTTTTTTCCGACACTGTATTACAAAACTCAAACCCAAGGTCTTTGCGAATATGTGCATACGGGTTGGACATCGCATTGTGATGGTTCTTTGCCGCAATCCGGGCCAGCGTTTCTGATTTATCCCCATGGCGCTGAAAATAGGCTTCGGTAATCTTCGCAAACACCCCGGCAAATCCTCCGGCAACATCAGCTTCCTGGCTGTGGTAACTTGCACCGAGAAGAATTTCTCCTATTTCACTAACCGGCGTTGCTGTCATTTTTTCAACACCGACAACGAGAGCTATGCGCCCACGCCCCGACAGGATAAAATCGCGCGCCGCATGAATGGCGGCACTTCCGGTGGCACAGGCATTTTCCACCCGCACCGCTGGTGTATGTCTGAAGCTGTCATCGGCAAGAGAAAACAATCCGGCATGAAAGTCCTGGGCACTAAGTCCGTTGTTCATCACACCAACGAAGCACCCATCAACATCACTTGCCGCAATGCCTGAATGCAACAGCGATTGCATCGCTACATCACGCAGCAGGCTTTCCGCATTTTCTTCAGGCAATTTTCCAAAAGGAGAATGCGCCCACCCCACAATACATACCATATTCACCACCAGATTATTCTTGGTTTACGAATATGATATTGTCACAATAAGGGGTTTATCACCATACTTTTCAGGCGGTTGACAGAATTACTCTAATCACTCTTCCATTTTATGGAACATCCCATGGAGGGGATTTGCGCCTTGGGTCCGTGGCCGCATTGGGCCACTTGTTTCATCGCTTCAAATAAGTCGCGGCGTAAATCTTCAGGTCCGGCCTGTTTGCGCGAGGCATCGAGGCGTCCGCGATACTGTAATTCGCCATTGGCATTAAAGCCGAAAAAATCGGGCGTACAAACAGCATCATAGGTTTTGGCAACAGCTTGACTTTCATCATGCAGATAAGGAAATGGAAAATCATTGGCTGCTGCTACCGCCTGCATTCCTTCAAATGAATCTTCAGGGTAATCGTCAGCATCATTACCATTGATCGCCACCACGCCAATTCCCAGTTCGCTCAGATCACGGGCATCTCTGATGATGCGATCAAGTACCGATTTGACATAGGGGCAATGGTTGCAGATGAACATCACCAGCGTGCCTTTGGGTCCGGACACATCACTCAATGACATCATTGTGCCATCAATATTTTTCAAAGTGAAATCCGGTGCCTGCCAGCCAAAATCACATATAGGTGTTTCTACCGCCATTTTTAATTTCCCAATAACGCATCCAGTTTCGCCACAGTATCGATCTCGCTGAAGCAATTGACAATAGCACTTGCCTCGCTGAAATCAGAACCATTGGTGTACTTGCACGGGCAAACCACGCAAGGCACGCCCGCGCGAGTGCAAGACAACAGGCCATTGCGCGAATCTTCCAGCCCGACACATTCGTCCGGTTGCAAACCCAGATCCCGCACCGCCAGATTAAACGCGTCAGGTGCAGGTTTTTTATTTTTTACCTCATCGCCTGCTGCAATCACAGCAAAAACCTCAGTTGCGGGTAATCCAAAACACGCCTCTGTCAGCCGGTCGACATTGGGCCGGTTGGTGGTCGTGGCCACAGCTACAATGATATTGCTGGCTTTGGCGTCCGCAATCAAATCTGCTATCCCGGTACGCAGACATGCAGCACCACTGGTTATTAATTTACCATAGCGATCGGTTTTGTATCGATGTAGTTCTGCGATTTGCGACAGATTGGGGACTTCGCCGAGATACTCACGCACATAAGCTGCCATGCGTTCCTTGCCACCGGTGGTGTTCAGCAATTCGCCATAAAGTTCAGACGACCATACCCAGGGCAATTCAAATTCGGCAAACGTCTCATTAAAAGCATGCCGGTGGGCTTCTTCGGTTTCACACAAGGTACCGTCGACATCAAAAATCAACGCCTTGATGTTCATTTACACGCAGCTTGTGCCGCATTGCGGATGGCGCGAATATTTTCACCATAAGGGGCGGGGTTTGAAACTGATCCGCCTTTGAACACAGCGGAGCCCGCCACCAGAACATCGGCACCGGCAGCAGCCATCAAGGGTGCTGTTTGCGGTGTAATCCCGCCATCAATTTCAATGTGAATGGGTCGCTCTGCAATCATCGTGCGCAACTGTTCGACTTTGGCCACCTGCGAGTGGATAAATTTCTGTCCGCCAAATCCGGGATTAACCGTCATGACACACACCAGATCAATGAGGTCGATTACATATTCAATGGTACTTGCCGGTGTCGACGGGTTAAGGGCAACGCCGGCCTTGCAACCAAGATCCCGGATATATTGTAAGGAGCGATGCAAATGCGGGCCTGCTTCGGCGTGGATGGTCAGGATATCGGCACCGGCATCGGCAAAATCTTTTAAAAATCCATCCACCGGAGCTATCATCAGGTGTACATCCATCACTGTTTTGATGTGCGGGCGAATGGCGGCACAAGTAGAAGGACCAAAGGTGATGTTGGGAACGAAATGCCCGTCCATCACATCCACATGCACCCAGTCGCAACCCTCAGCTTCGATGGCTTCGCACTCGAGGCCGAAATTGGCAAAATCCGATGCCAGTATTGACGGGGCTATTTTGATGGAACGGTCCATAATATCCTCTTGGGTTTAGGAGTTGGATTTTCTACTTGCTTTGCTGTTTCGTGTCAATTAACGCCCAGGGCTCTGCGCCAGCCCGGGAAGATTGTGTCGGCATCACCGGGAAAACTTTCAAATGCCCGGGCAAACTCGCGGTGGTCCCTGGCAAATTCAATCGGGTCCGCACCCTGTTTCCAGCATTGTTCGGCCTGACGCAGGGAAGTAGCCCCGTCAGCTGCGCCATCAATGTGGCCAAAGGCACCGCCGCCAGCCGTCAAAATCAGGTTGGAGTGTCCGAGGTTTTTGAAAAATCCCGGCATTCTGAGTGCGTTCATGCCGCCGGAAATGATCGGTGTGGTTGGCTTCATGCCTTCCCATTCCTGATGATAATATGGTCCATCCGCACTGTCATCACAGATCATATAGGCCATTAACTTGTCAGCGGCTTCACCTTCCATTTTACCAAACCCCATGGTTCCGGTGTGAATGCCTGACGCCCCTTGCATCCGCGCCATTTTGGATAAGACAAAGGCGGTATAGCCGCGCATGGCACTTGGTGATGTTACCGCCCCGTGACCGGCTCTGTGATAATGCAGATATTGCTTGGGAAAGGTGCGCCGCGCGGTGGTGATGGCGGCGGGTCCGGTCACATATCCATCCACAAGGAAGGCCACATGATCGGCATTTTCTGCAAAAGTCTCCAGAATAAATTCGCCACGCGCGACCATTTCATAATGATCATCAGCGCTGATATTGGCGGAGAACAGTTTGGCTTCGCCGGTTTTATCCTGCGCGCGTTTCATCGCATCTGCCACCAGGGGAATGGTTTCTTTTAACGGAGCAAACAATTGGTTGCCCTGAGGTTCATCGTTTTTGATGAAATCGCCACCGAGCCAGAAATCATAACATGCTGATGCAAACGGTTGTGGCCGCAACCCCAGTTTGGGTTTGATGATAGTGCCGACAATAAATCCGCCATCGACAACCGGGCGGCGCAATACCCGCCATAGGTCCGAAATAGAGGTTGAAGGCCCATCAAACAGGCGCAAGAATTCAGGTGGTACATAGAAGTCATGAATTTTAGCGTGCTCCACGTCCCCCATACCCTGATTATTACCAATGCACAGGGTCAGAAAAGAACATATCATCGCCCGGCCATCGGTGATGTTGCGGTCAAACAGCTCAACAGGATACGCGATTTTCATCAGGTCTGTGGCTTCGTCAATTTCATAAACCAGCGCATCAACGCCACGGGTGAAATCATCGGTGGTGGAGACATCCACATTGGTGCCGGTGGAGCTTTCGGCGGCAAAATGCGCAGCGGTTTCAAGATAGCCGCCAAAACCTGCTTTCGGTTTCATGATGTAAGTGACCAGCACGTGGTGGCCACCAGCAATCAGACCTTCTTCGGTGAGGGATAAATCGGCATAGCGATCAGATTGATCCATGATATTTTCTCCTGTTTTGAAAATTTATGCAGCAACGGGATCAAGTGATCCCTCAGCGTAACGACTGGCCATATCGTCCATGGGGATGACTTGGATGTTTGCGGCGGTATCAGCTGTGCCAAAGCGTTCAAACCGGTCGAGGCACAGGGCTTCCATCGCCTCCATGGCGGGGATGAGGAATTTGCGCGGGTCAAACTGCGTTGCGTCTTGTGTAGCAATTTTTCGAAATTGCCCGGTCATCGCCATGCGGCAGTCGGTATCAATGTTGACCTTGCGCACACCGTTTTTTATGCCGCGTTCGATTTCTTCCACCGGCACCCCGTAGGTCTGGGGCATATCACCGCCACAGGCATTGATGATGTCCTGCAATTCCTGCGGCACCGAAGATGAGCCGTGCATCACCAGATGCGTGCCGGGAAGTTTTTTGTGAATGGCTTCAATCACATTCATCGCCAGAATGTCACCATCAGGCTTGCGGCTGAATTTGTAGGCACCATGGCTGGTGCCGCAGGCGATGGCCAAAGCATCAACTTTGGTGTTGCCGACAAAATCAACCGCCTGATCGGGATCGGTCAGCAATTGTTCCATCGACAATTTTCCCGATGCACCAGAGCCATCTTCTTCTTCTGCTTCACCGGTTTCCAGAGACCCGAGAACACCAAGTTCGCCTTCAACGGAGGCTCCAACCCAATGGGCCATGCGCGCAACGCGTTCAGTAATGGCGATGTTATACTCATATGATGCCGGGGTTTTCATGTCAGCTTCAAGACTGCCGTCCATCATCACGGAGGTAAAACCATGCCGAATGGCCGACGAACAGGTGGCTTCATTATTGCCATGATCCTGATGCATGCAGATCGGAATTTCGGGGTACATTTCGGCCAGGGCCTGGACCATGTGGCGCAGCATGATATCACCGGCATATGACCGAGCGCCCCGACTGGCCTGCATTATAACGGGAGCATCGCATTTTTTTGCAGCCCTCATTATGGCCAATCCCTGCTCCATATTATTGATGTTGAAGGCCGGTACTCCGTAGCTGTTTTCGGCGGCATGATCCAAAAGCTGGCGCAAAGTTATCAGGGACATGATCGGTTTTCCTTATGATTGCTCGCCGTGCTGGCGGTTATAACTTTCATCATTTTTTCTTCAGGCCCGTCGCGCATTGTCAATCAGGCGGAAAATTAGCGGTGTCAGGATCAGCTGCATGGCAATATCCATTTTACCACCGGGAATGACGATTGAATTGGCCCGGCTCATCCAGCTGCCGTTAATCATCGATATCAGGTAGGGAAAATCGATACCGCTGGGATTGGCAAATCGAATGACCACCAGGCTCTCATCCGCGCTAGGGATGGTTCGGGCAATGAAGGGGTTTGAGGTGTCGACAACCGGCACGCGCTGGAAATTGATATCGGTGTTTGAAAATTGCGGTACAATGCATTTCACATAGGCATCCATGCGGCGTAAAATGACATCGGTGACGGCTTCGGTAGAATAGCCGCGCGAGGATTTATCCCGGTGAATTTTCTGGATCCACTCAAGATTGATAACCGGCACAACTCCGATTTTCAAATCGGCATAATCGGCAATCTTGATAATGCTGTTTGAAACCGCGCCGTGCAAACCTTCATAGAATAAAACATCGGTGCCATCGTCAAAAGGCTTCCACTTGGTAAACTCTCCCGATGGCGTATTATGCCGATTTGCCTCCACATCGTCATGAATATATGTGCGCGTGCGCCCCTTGCCGGTTTCACCGTAGGTGCGAAGCACGCTTTCCAGCTCTTTCAGTTCATTTGCATCGAATGAAAAATGACTGAATGAATGATCGCCTTCAGCCTGCCGTTTTTCATTTTCCGCTGCCATCTCGGCGCGGTTGTAGCGGTGAAACGCGTCACCTTCAATCGACACCGAACTAATGCCTTCGCGGCGAAAAATCTGGTCGAACGTGTGCTTGACAGTGGTCGTGCCAGCTCCGGAAGACCCTGTGACTGTAATGATCGGATGCTTCGTACTCATAAGACCTCTCCTCAATCCCTGAACAGACCGCGGTTGCGGAACAATGCCGGTGCCTCAAATTCGGGTAAATCATAATATGCGCTAAGACGGCTGACTTTTTCAGCGGTGCCAAATACGAACGGCGTGCGGGCGTGCAGTGTTTTTGCCCGCTGCTCCAGCAGCCGGTCGCAGCCATCAGTGGCCAGGCCACCAGCTTGCTCAAGTAAAAAGGCAATGGGTGCACACTCATAAACCATGCGCAGGCGACCATGCTCATAGCCTTTACGGCTGTCGTCGGGATAAAGAAATATACCGCCACGGGTGAGAATGCGATGGGTTTCCGCCACCAGAGAGGCTACCCAGCGCATGTTGAAATTTTTGCCACGCGGGCCGGTTTCACCGGAATAACAATCGTCAATATAAGCCCGGACAGGTGTGGGCCAATGGCGGTAGTTGGAAGCATTGATAGCAAACTCAACGGTCTGGTCAGGTATTTTAACCGCCTGATCCAGCATCACAAACTGGCCGCTATCAGGATCGAGTATTAACGAAAGTGTGCCGGCGCCAAAGGTAATCATCATCGCTGTCTGTGGCCCGTAGATGATGTAACCACCGGCAATCTGATCACTACCCGGCCGCAGAAAGCTTTCATCGCCATCGTCTTTAGCTTCATAGATCGAAAAGATTGTGCCGATCGACATGTTGACATCGATGTTGGAGGAGCCGTCGAGCGGATCGATGGCCAGTGCCAGCCTGCCCGAAGCATTTGCTGCAATAACTTCGTTGCGTTCTTCTGACGCAAACCAGCGCACGCTGGTTTTGCAAACCTGTTCGAAAAACATTTCGTCAGCAATTATGTCGAGGGCTTTTTGAGTATCCCCATCGCTATTCTCACCGACAGATGCCCCCATGGCACCTTCAAGAGCGCCTCTGGAAATTTTCTTCGACAGGGTTTTAGCCACTGTTAGCAGCGCCCCGACAACTTCGGCCACATCCGTAGGGATGTCACCATTGGCTGCCATGTATTTAGAAAATTCCAACGCCCTGTTCATCGCACAATCTCTGATTTTAAAGGTTTTAACCAGATAAGCTTTGGGCAATAACATTAGAAAAATAAATTGAAAAAAATCATGTTTGTGGTAAATAAAATTTATGACCCAACATAATGCCATAAGTTTGAAACAGCTGCGGGCTCTGGTCGCCATCAATGAAAACGGAACCCTTGCCGCTGCTGCAATCGTGTTAAACCTGACACCACCGGCCATATCGACACAATTGCGGTTGCTGGAACAAAATCTCGGCGTAAAGCTGGTTGAGCGCGGCAATGATGGCAAAACCGCTCTAACCGTTTCAGGTGAGGAGGTTCTGCGCACGGCATACGCTATAAACGCTAATTTAAACATCTGTTTTGACAGGATAAAATCACTTTCTTCAGGCAAAGCAGGTTACCTCGCGCTTGGTGTTACCAGCACTGGAAAATATTTTGCACCGCAGTTGGTTTCGACCTTTCAAAGCCTCTTTCCAGACATTGAGGTCGGCTTGAAAATCGGCAACCGCGGGGAGATTATTTCACTGATTTCTGAAGGCACCGTCGATCTTGCAATCACCGGCAGACCGCCGCGCATATCGGAAGTTGTGGCGGAAATTTTAGGGGTCCACCCCCACATTATCATTGCCCCTCATGGTCACCCTTTAGCCTCAGGGTGTGACGTTTTGCCCGAGGATTTGCTCAATCAAACCTTCCTGACACGCGAAAGGGGGTCGGGAACGCGCATTTTAATGGAGCGGCATATGGACCGGTTAGGCGAGGGGCGACCTTATCATACGGTCGAAATGGGCACTAACGAAACTATAAAGCAAGCTGTTATAGCCAATCTTGGCATCGCTTTTATTTCAGCCCACACGGTGGCCAGTGAATTGGCTGACGGACGGCTGGTGCAGATCAGGGCGGACGGTGTCCCTATTACCCGTCATTGGTTCTTGATACATCGACGTGATATTGAACTCAGTCCGGTTGCCGAAAAATTCCATGAGTTTATTGTCGCCGAGGACGGCCGTTTTTTACCAGATGTTCCCAACTAGAACAATCAGGAAGTGCCCTATGCTGCCAAGGCCTGTTTGAGGAAACTGTCAATCAAGTTACGCAAATGCGCTGCCTGATCACTGACCTCGGAAGAAGCTGTCAACACCTGGCTTGAGGAATTGGTCGTCTCTGAGACACCGTTCATTACACCGGCCATCTTTTCAGCCGCCTCTTGAGTGCCGGTAGCCGCTTTTTGAACAGAAAGAGAAATCTCAGATGTAGCAACGCCTTGCTGCTCGACGGCAACGGCTATGGTTGAGGTGTACTCATTAACTTCGTCCATTATTTTGGTGATCTCGCCAATGGCATCAACAGCCTCTGTGGTCGAGCCCTGAATACCTGAAACCTGGGCTGCAATTTCCTGGGTGGCGCTGGCTGTTTGCGTTGCCAGACTTTTTACCTCGCTGGCAACAACGGCAAAGCCCTTGCCAGCGTCACCGGCACGCGCCGCCTCAATTGTTGCATTAAGTGCCAAAAGATTAGTTTGCTCGGCAATATCCTGTATCAGATTGACCACGGCGCCGATTTTATCTGCTGCCAGGGCAAGCTCGCCGATCTTTCGACTGGTGTCGGAAGCGCTGTTCGCCGCCTGATCAACTATGCCACTGGTCGTGGCTACCTGACGCCGGATCCCTTCAATTGAGGAACTTAGCTCTTCGGCGGCGGAGGCAACAGTCTGCACGTTTCCTGAGGCTTCTTTAAACGCGTTTTCAGCGCCCGCGGCCTGTTCAGCGGTTTGATCGGCTATGCCTGTCATATCTTGTGCGGATGTCTGCATCTGAGTGGCATTGTCGCCAACCCCGGACAATCCTTTTTGGACGTCGGTTCTGAAATCGTCGATCAGGTTTTTAATTTGTCCCTGACGTTCGCGTTCAGCCGTTCTTGAATTTTCGGCCTCGGATTCCAGTTCTCTTTGTCGCAGGGAGTTATCTCTAAATCCTGAAATTTCCATCATCAGTTGCCCGACTTCATCCTTGCGGCCATTGGCCTCAAGCTCGATGTCAAGATCACCGGAAGAAACACGCTGTGTAATCTTCGTAAGATTGGACAGTGGTCTGGAGATTAATATCCACAAGCCCAAAGTTATCAATATCGCAAACACCACAGCAATTACAGTCGCGGCAGAAATCAGCTTAAAAGCCTGGGATGCCGTGCTGGCTGCCAGACTTGATTGAACCTCAACCAGCTCTGTGACCCTTTCAGCTATGGTTTCTTCAGCGTTTTGTGCACGGGCCAATGCTGCCAGCAAACCGGCATTGGCCTGAGCCAGATTGACAAAAGTCTTTTTGAAATCGTTAATCAAAGGCATTGTGTCCGTCTTGGTCATAGCCTTCAACGCTCCTGACAGCCCGGACAGCTGATTGATTTTATCTTCAACCGCTTTTTGCTGATCCTTGCCAGGTTTCAAACGATAATCGGCAACCTGCATGGCCACATCAACAGCGGCATTTGCATAGGCATCACCAATTGTCGCCCGGGTGAGAGCGGCGCGGAGTTCGCGTGAAAGACTTTCGTTACTTTTGCGCGCCTGCTTGTTAAAATTAATGAAAGCATCACTTAATTTGACAGTATCGCCTGCAATCTTGCTCAAGGTACCCCATGCTTGCAATTGTATGCTTGAGCGTGACATGGCATCGGGATCGTTTTTGAATTCCTCCAATAATTTAAAGACAAGAGCCACACGGCCACTCAACGCCCGCGCCAGTTCATCAGTTTCTGGAGATACGGAAGCTTCGGATAGTTTTCTGGTGCGAGATTTTAGTTGTGCAAACACTAACCTGTCTTCATCCGATGTCTTTGATGTTATTCCAGACAATAAAACCGGCTCTAAAATTCTGGATGCTTTTTCCGCAGACAGCGCCGTTTCACTTACCAAAACGGCAAGATCTAATGCGCGCGCGACGATTTTTCGCTGATTGTTGCGCCTGGCCGTAATTTTGTTGGCTTCAGCCTTGGCTTTTGCACGAATTTTATTGCCGGTATCTCGCAAGGTTTTAACGGCGCTGTTCATTTTGCCGGACTGCCGGGTGATGTTTTCAGTGGCATTCTCCAAAGCTGAAAATGAGACCGAGAACTTGTCAACCTCCGCTAGAATATCAGAGATCCCGGAATGGGCGGCCGCCTGGCTTTTCAGTTCCGACCTCACAACCGCGGTGGCCGTTGCGATGTCTCCGGCGACTTTGGAGCCAGGGTGATTCAAGTATATAGCCATATACCGGGAAACATCATTCATTCCGGCAAGTGCTGTTGCCAGACCTTGAGATGATCTGACGATATTGCTCTGGGAGGATATATTGCTGAAACCTATTGAGGCAACGATAAGTGTCAATAATCCTGCTCCCAACGCGCTGAGGATCAGTTTAACTTTTATCGACATGTTTTCGAACAATTTCCACACAACTTTTCTCCCAATTTGAATTGTCTAAAATATGGAACAGTATTATTAATTTTTTGCTTAGGACCTGTTGAAGCAAATTGTTTATAATGTTCTACTCAAAGCACAGGGTCAGCACAAAAAAGGCTAAAAAAAACAATGAGGTATTTTATATATGCGTAACCTTCAATTACCCGGGCGCTCGCCTGTTCACGCTCCCACTGCTATGGCCAGCTCCTCACATCCCCTGTCAACCCAGGCAGCTGTTGATGTGTTGAAATCAGGCGGTAATGCCATGGATGCAGCCGTTGCTGCCTGTGCGGTTCAATGTGTGGTTGAGCCCGGCTCAACCGGCATCGGCGGGGATTGTTTTTGTCTTTATTCAAAAGGTGGGTCTAACGAGATTATTGCCTTTAACGGTTCGGGTCGCGCGCCAGCTGCAGCCTCAATCGACTGGTATCAGGAGCAGGGCATTTCAGAAATTGAAGTTGATACACCTCATGCGGTTACCGTTCCGGGTTCCATTGATGCCTGGAGCCAGCTTGTTGGTGATCACGGCAAAAAAACTCTCAAGGAACTTTTAGGCCCGGCCATCGCTTATGCGCGCGATGGCTATCCAATATCCTCGCGCGTACATACAGATTTCAAAAACAGTGAGGCCTTGCTAAGAGCAAGTGAGAATGGGGCTGGAATTTTTCTGCCGGGAGGTCGGGTTCCTGCTGTTGGTGATATGCATTTTCAACCGCTGCTCGCGGCAACCTTGCAAAAAATCGCTGATCACGGTCGCGATATTTTCTATACCGGAGAAGTTGCCGCCGACATTGTCGATTATCTCCAATCCAAAGGCGGTTTGCACACAGCGGAAGATTTCGCGACTGCAAAAGGCGAGTATGTCACCCCC
>VAPL010128391.1_pt1 | contig 13347 bp, 14 predicted proteins | sample 3395061 | NCBI WGS metagenome assembly VAPL01 (sample SAMN08290444, study PRJNA428436) | hydrothermal vent metagenome | isolation source: Deep-sea hydrothermal vent chimney 2 | place: Pacific Ocean: Juan De Fuca Ridge | depth 2182 m m | reverse complement strand
CTGCATCCAGGCTACCTACATAAAAATTAAATAGCAGGAATACGCAGAGTTTTACCAATACGTAAATTATCATTATGTAAATCATTAGCACCACGGATAGAAGCTAATGTAACCTGATAACGTTGAGCGATACCACTTAAAGTTTCACCACGAGAGATACGATGTTTACGATCGCGTACGGCTAATAAAGTTCCAGGAACAGGGTTTGATCGAAAATATGCTCGCGTACCTTTAAAAATAGCTTTAGCTAAAGCACGTTGATGTTTACGGGTACGTAACTTACGCTCTTCACTTCTATTTGATATGAAAGCAGTTTCAACCAAAATGGCAGGTCGTCCTAATTTTAATACACGGAAACCTGCTTGCTCTACCGTTTTTTTGTGTAAACGATTAACCCTTTTTAAACCGGATAACACTTTACTGGCAATCTGGTGGCTGTCTTCCAGAGTAGAATTTTTAACCATGTCGGCCAATACCATATTCAATAAATTATCATTAGTACTGCTCACGCCACCATTTAAATCTGCACTATTTTCACTGTCGGCTAAGTAGCTGGCTAAATCTGAACTGGCACCGCGCTCAGATAAAATAAAGACTGAAGTACCGCGTGCTTTACCATTTTTAAATGCATCGGCATGAATTGATATAAATAAATCAGCTTGTGCAATTTGTGCTTTTTTAACGCGTTGCTTTAAACCTATATAATAGTCACCAGTACGTATCATCAACGGTTTCATGCCGCGTTCACGTTTAACTAATTTTTCGAGTTCTTTTGCAATTTTTAAAACCACATCTTTTTCACGTGTGCCACGTTGGCCGATCGCACCCGGATCTTCACCACCATGACCTGCATCAATCGCTATTATTAAATCTCTTGCCTGTTTCCTGGTTTTGTAAACAGGTCTTTTTACAACAGCAACCTTTTTAATTTTTTCTGCATCAAATAAATCCACTACTAAACGGTGGCCGTATGAGCCATGCGGCTTTAAGACAAAACTTTTAGGTTTTACTGCATTTTTTAAATCTAAAACAACACGCAATCCATTATCTCCGCGTTTGGCATAGCGAAGGCCTTTGATTCGGGATTCATTATAAGTCGCAGAAGGTAACGCACCGCTGACTTTAGTATTTTTGAGATCAATAACAATGCGGTTGGGGTTACGTAAAGTAAATAAACTGTGTTGAGCAGGCGCGCTGAGATCAAATACAAGACGGGTATTATCGGGCGCAGGCCACATACGCAAACCGCGAACTTCTGCCGCAGCTAAAATGTTCGGCAATAAAAGCATCACCAAACTTAAAAAAATGAAAAAACGAGACTGTTTATTAAACACTTGGATACCCCTTTACCCATGTATGTGACTAATAATGGATAAAAAACGTACCATAATCAAGTATTTTTCTATATATTTTAAGTAGATAGGCGATCTATCTAGACTGAATCGAGAATATTACTTAAATTTAGCCAGATTTTGCGTTAATAATTGCCCTTTCTCAGAATGACTTATTAGCTCAACCCTTCTTCCATCTTCTTGATATTTAAGGGTTATTTCTAAATCTGGCTCAGCTAACCAGCCTTCCCCACGTTGTGGCCACTCAATCAGGCAAACGGCATCTTCTGAAAAATAATCACGCCCGCCAATATATTCCAATTCTTCCGGATCGCCTAAACGATAAAGATCAAAATGATAAATATGTTTTAACGCATTAGGATTTTTTCCACTCTGAGTTACATCATAATCTTCAACCAGAGTATAGGTTGGACTTTTCACTTTTGTTTCGGGTAAGAAGGATTGAATTAAACCGCGCACCAGGGTGGTTTTGCCTGCTCCTAAATCACCATAGAGATAGATATTTAGACCTGAGGGACACCGCTTTGCCAGAGTTTGACCGAAAGCAATGGTCGCTTTTTCATCTACAAGAAAAACTGACATGAGAAGTTACTATTAACCGAGGTTAATTAAACGACGTATTGCCGGCATGAGATCGCTGGCCAGCAATCCGCACTCACCAGCACCTTTTGCAGCCGTATCCCCTGCGCTAGCATGTAAATGTACGCCCACTTTTGCGGCATCGGCCAGAGAAAAGCCTTGCGCTAACAGGCCTGCAATAATCCCGGTTAATACATCGCCCATGCCACCACTGGCCATGCCCGGGTTTCCTTTGTCACACAAAAAAGTATTGCCTTCAGCGTAAATTAAACTGCCGTTGCCTTTTAAAATTGCAACACCACCAAACTTTTCAGCAAGTTTTTGTACTGCACTAAAGCGATCTGCCTGAACCTCTTCAGCCGTTATCTCAAGCAGTCGTGCTGCTTCACCCGGATGCGGAGTTAAGATCCAGTTATCTCGTTTATGCGGCTCCATCGCTAATAAATTCAGCGCATCAGCATCGACAACGAGCTTTTTTTCACTGTTTATTGATGCAGCAAATAATGTTGCCGCCCATTCACTTTGCCCTAAACCGGGGCCAACCGCGATAACACTGGCTTTCGCAATTAGAGGTTTTATCTCATGTTCACGCTCCGCGGGATAACTCATTATCTCAGGCCGCGAGCTGTTTATTACCAAAGCATGAGCATAACGTGTTGCTAAACTCACCAAACCGGCACCAGTTCTCAAAGCAGCTTCAGATGCCAAACGTGCAGCACCACTCATGCCTATATCACCACCGATAACCAGTACATGGCCAAATAAGCCTTTGTGGGATTCTTTGTCACGTTTTTTGAATATAGAGCCGGGAATATCTAAGCGTTTTACAGAAGTAGGCACTTTACGTGCAACGCCAGAAGGAATTTGTAAATCATCAAAAATAAGTTCACCACAGCAATCTGGCCCTTTTGCGGTTAACAGGCCCTGATTTAAACCTATAAATGAAACTGTGACATCAGCCTTCACCACATCACCATGAACATTCCCTGTATCAGCAATCAAACCAGAAGGTATGTCCAATGCAAATACGGGCGTACCGTGTTGATTTATGGCATTAATTGCATGCACGACATCACCACTCACGGCTTCTTTTAATCCTGTGCCAAAAATAGCATCAACCACTAAATCGGCCAAAGGTAACTTTCCGTTACCATAAACCAGAGTATTAACACCACAACCTTCAAGCCGTTGTTTTGCGGCCAGAGCATTGCCTTTAATTTTCGTGTCATCACCAACAACCAGGACTTCAACTTGTTGCCCCTGCTCATACGCCAGACGTGCAACAACAAAACCATCTCCGCCGTTATTTCCGGTACCACAGACAACGCATAAGGTTTTCGCATCTGGCCAATGTTGTTTTAAAATATCAAAAGCCACTTTTCCGGCACGTTCCATCAGTATCGTCCCGGAAACGTCAAATTCTTCAATAGTGATACGATCAAGCTCACGGGTTTGTTCTGAGGTATATAAATTGTTTGGTAGTTGCTTCATGCGCGTTATCATAGCCTGTATGAGTGAAATTCAAAACCAGTCCAATCCATATAATGAGGAACAACTCATTAAACTGGCCCGTAAGATTAAAGTTTGGGGCAAAGAGCTGGGGTTTCAGGAAATTGCGATTACCGATACCCAGTTAAATCAAGCTGAACAAACTTTATCAACCTGGTTAGAACAAGGCTGCCATGGTGATATGGAGTGGATGACGCGACACGGTACCAAACGAACGCGTCCTGCAGAACTGGTTACTGGAACACACCGTATTATTATTGGTCGCATGGATTACTGGCCGCCCGATATTATTAGAGCAGAATCTGTCCTCGCCGATACAAACAAAGCGTACATTTCCCGTTACGCCTTAGGCCGTGATTACCATAAAGTTTTGCGCAAACGTTTACAGAAACTCTCAACAAAAATTGAAGATGCTATTGGTCCGTTCGGTTATCGTGTTTTTGTTGATAGCGCGCCGGTGATGGAAAAACCCCTGGCGGAAAAAGCTGGCCTGGGCTGGATTGGCAAACACAGCAACCTGTTAAATAAAGATGCGGGCTCATGGTTTTTTCTAGGTGAAATTTATACTGACCTTCCTTTGCCGGTAGATACGCCTGTCGAAAAACATTGCGGTACTTGTCAAAGCTGTATTGATGTTTGCCCAACCAAAGCTATTACCCAACCTTATGTCGTTGATGCACGGTTATGTATTTCATATTTAACCATTGAATTAAAAGGTGCTATTCCTGAAGAACTTCGCCCATTAATGGGAAACCGTATTTATGGTTGTGATGATTGCCAGCTTTGTTGTCCATGGAATCGTTTTGCAACAGACACACCCGAAACAGATTTTATGCCTCGCCATCACTTAGATGATGTTACTTTGCTCGATCTTTTTAGCTGGGATGAAGAAACATTTTTAACTAAAACTGAAGGCACAGCAATTAGACGGATTGGACACGAGCGTTGGTTGAGAAATATTGCAGTGGCATTAGGCAATGCCATAACAAGTAAACAAGTTATTAAAGCATTAAAAGGTAAATTAAATCACAGCTCAGAGATTATAAAAGAACATGTGGAGTGGGCGTTACAACAACATATGTGACCAACTCAAAGTTTTTAATTCGAATAAGTAGCCTGGATGTAGCGCAGCGGAATCCGGGGCAAAGTGATCTAGATCCCTGATTACATTACATTTCATCAGGGCTACAAGTCCCCAAGATTATACGGATTCATCAACAAAACGACCCAGAGTATCATTTTCAACACCTATCACATTACTTGTTACAGCAACCTGCTGTTCAGCTTCTTGCAGATTAAGTAATGGTCTAACAGCATTCTGAACACTTTCTGAACCTGTTGTTAATTTAGCCACTTCACCTGCGGCAGCACGTGCTTTATTAACACCGACCTGAAGACCCGATAACGCCGAAGTTAATGTTGATGTCATGTCCGTTTTCATAATAACGTTCTCTTAAATAAATATTTAATCTCGATCATATCTTCTGTCTTTTTTATAACGGCGATCATCATCCTTGCCATTATCACGATATTTTTTATGTTTCTTTTTACTTTTTTTAACCTTATGTTTCGCTTTGTTATTTCTTTTATATCTCGTTTTATGTTTTTTATATTTATTTTTATAATATTTATGTCTGCTATACGGACGGTCATTATCCATCTCAATTTCAACATAATTATTATGCAAATGACTACGTAAACGAAATGGTAAATTAACAGAGAAAGTCCATCGTGCATTTGAGTCCAGATAAAAATACATATTACGGCCGACATCAAAATAAAATTCTGCGTTGGGGTAATAATGATAACTATGCTGCTGACGGCGGGCAGGGGCGTGTGCTGGCGGTGCATTGTAACCATAACGACCGCTTGCGATAACGCCACCTCCATAAGTATGGCAGCCGGTAAATAAAAAAAGACTTAACAAACTCAGTAATACAACTTTCTTCATAACCTAAAATATCCTATTACGAATTTACACTATTTATTATCGGCTCATTTAAGACAAATTTTAGTAATAAAAGCCGCTTTTACCAACTTATTCACACTTTTTTAGATATAATTTGCCAAATTCCATAAAACATCCAAAATATGTCAAAACACACACACGATATAACCGCTGTTATCCTTGCTGGTGGCCAGGGTTCTCGACTAGCCGGACTCGATAAGGGATTAGTTGAACTCAATAAAATACCGCTGGCGCAACACCTTATCGAACGCATTCAATCTCAAGTATCTGAAATTGTTATTAGTGCCAATCGTAATATTGAAACCTATAAGAAATTCGGCTTCGCCGTCTATGAAGATGATATTAATGGTTTTGCGGGGCCGCTCGCGGGGATTCTAAAAGCATTACAACAATGCCAAGGCGAATGGTTATTAGCCGTTCCTGCTGATTGCCCTTTTATTCCTCATGATCTTGCCTTGCGTTTAAGCCAAAATATTCAAAATAATAAAATTGCTATTCCTCATGATGGAAAATATTTACAACCCACCGTCGCTTTAATCCATAAAAGTCTGGCAGCGTCTTTAGAAACTTTTCTTCTTCAAGGTGAACGTAAAGCACGTGTTTGGATGCAACAACAAGCTCACACCATTGTTGATTTTTCAGATCGAGAACATGCCTTTATCAACATTAATACCGAAGATGAACTTAAAAATGCAGAAAAACATTTTAAAGAATATATGAGATAATAATCTTTCACTTTATAAGAGTTAAACCAATGAATAAATCAATCCCCGTTTCTTCTGCTTGCGATAAACCGCAAAAACAAACACCCTGGTTAAATGTTAATGAAGCCATTAGCCGCATGACCAGCTCGGTTAAAAAAACACAAGATACTGAAGTTGTGGCCATTCGTGATGCATTAAATCGTGTATTAGCAAAAGAAGTTATCTCAACAATTAATGTACCACCTTATGTAAACTCGGCAATGGATGGTTATGCTTTTAATTCTGTTGATCTGCCTGCATCAGGTGAGAATACATTAACGCTGGTTGGTAAATCTTTTGCCGGCATTCCGTTTGAAGGTGAAGTTAAACCCGGTGAATGCGTTCGCATTATGACCGGAGCACAAATTGCTAACGGTACTGACACTGTGATTATGCAAGAGCAAGTTCAGGTTAATAAAAACGCCATCACCATTAAAAGTGGCCATTGTAAAAATGAAAACGTTCGTCACATTGGTGAAGATATAAAAAACGGCGATACTGTTTTACGTGCAGGCCAGCAACTCAGTCCTGCTGAATTAGGTGTGCTTGCTTCGCTTGGTGTTGCAGAAGTTACCGTACAAAAAAAAATTCGCGTTGCTTTTTTCTCTACCGGTGATGAATTACGTAACGTTGATGAAGCATTAGACGAAGGTCAAATTTACGACAGTAACCGTTACACCATTTTTGGCATGTTAAAAAACCTTGGTGTTGAATTGATTGATATGGGCATTATCCCTGATGATCGTAAAGCAATTGAAGATGCCTTTATACAAGCATCTGAACAAGCAGATGCAATTATCACCTCAGGTGGTGTCTCCGTTGGTGAAGCTGATTACGTAAAAGAAACATTAGATAAATTAGGCAAAGTAGACTTTTGGAAAATCGCAATGAAACCCGGCAAGCCACTTGCTTTTGGTTTTGTAAATAATGCCGTGTTTTTTGGCCTTCCAGGTAACCCTGTTTCTGTGATGTCCACTTTTTATCAGTTTGCTTTACCAACATTAAAAACAATGATGGGGCTCAATGTAATAACAGCACCCGTTGTTAAAGTTGCCTGCAAAACAGACCTACGCAAATCACCCGGACGTACCGATTTTCAACGTGGTATTTTACAAACTAATGAACAAGGTGAACTTTTCGTCGAAAGCATCGGCATACAAGCAAGCCATGTTTTAAGCGGCATGAGTAAAGCGAACTGTTTTATTATCCTGCCACAAGACTGGGGCAATGTAGAAGCTGGAACGTTGGTTGATGTTCAGCCGTTTCGAGGTTTGATGTAAAAATCAAAAGAATTTGACGCAAAGAGCGCAAAGTTCCGCGAAGTACGCAAAGGAAATCCTCGTAAAAATTATTTTATAGCAACTTGGGTGTTTTATTTATAAAACCAAGCCATATAAAAATACACCTTAGCGTTCTCTGCGTCTTTGCGCCTCCGCGTTGAAATCTTTTGATCTTAATTATTCGTTAAGCTTCTGCTTTAGCCTGCTCTTCTGCAATCTGCTTATGAACATCAGCCATATCTAAAGATTTAGCCTTTTCGATAATATCTTCCAAACCCGCCGCCGGTAATGCACCCGCTTCAGAATATAAAACAACCTGATCACGCATAATCATTAACGTTGGGATTGAGCGAATATTCATCATACCCGCAATTTCCTGCTCAACTTCTGTATTAATTTTTGCAAAAACAATGTCAGGATGCTTTTCTGAAACTTCAGTGAACACTGGACCAAATTGTTTACACGGCCCACACCATGGTGCCCAAAAATCGAGAATGACAAAATCGTTGTCATCGATGGTTTCTTTGAAGTTACTGTTGTCTAAATCTACTGTTGCCATGGTGGCCTCCATTAGCCTGAAATCAATATTAGAAAATACTTATATTTTAACTATTTAGGGATGAATTTACGAGTTTCAAGAGGGATTTTGCCCAATTCAGAATCTGTATTTATACCCCCTCCCTCTGGGACGACTCCATGGATGGAGGAGGTACGAGCTCAAGGATGAGCAAAGGTAGAACAATGCAGGAGCAATTGTCGAGAACAAAGTTTGGAACCAGAGTCGAGGGGGCTAGGGGGCGGGGATATATTTAATCACCCCACCCTAGCCCTCCCCTTAAAGGGGAGGGGACAAATCATCATAACTTAATCACCTAATCGCAACTCCGTCACCATCCCACTTTTACGAAAATTCCTATAATCTTCAAGCACTTGCCTATGATCAAAAGCGAGTTCATCTGGCAAACTATCTAAATTAAAAATATCCAGGTTTTTAGCATCATCAGCCGCTTCAGGCTCACCAGTCGCTTCAGCGACATAAACTGCCGTCACTGTATGCCCACGTTCATCTCGTTTTGGATCAGAATACATGCCCAGAAGTGCTTTAAGTCTCACATCCAAACAGACTTCTTCTTTTGCTTCTCGGATAGCTGCAACTTCCAAACGTTCACCGACATCAACAAACCCACCGGGAATCGCCCAGCCATAGGGTGGATTTTTGCGTTCAATCAAAACAATAGGACGACCAGGTTTGTCAGTTAATTCAATAATTGCATCTGCAGCAAGTAAAGGCGTAGTAGGTTTATAGTCAGGCATCAGTTTTCTCGGTTAACATTTTTAAAACGAATAATCCGTCGTCTATCCCTTTTATCGGGGCGACGTTCTGCATGAGGGAATTGTGCAGCATCCAATTTTCGTTGCGCGGCTAAGGTTTCGCGCTTTTTAATACTTTCTTCATACTCGGTATAAAGCAATTGTGCTTCTTTAGCAGGGCCTCGCCGAATACTTAAACCTTCTACGGTTATTTCAAAAGTGAATGGCGTTTTATGAATGGTTAATTTATCCGTAAGGTGTATTACACGTGAAGGTTTAACGCGATGACCATTATGATGCACGTGGCCGCCATTAATTGCTTCCGCTGCAAGATGACGCGTTTTATAAAAACGCGCTGCCCATAACCACTTGTCTAGTCGGGTTTTTACTTCAATTTCATCTTTAGTTTTTTTATTCATCGCATAAACCAGTCATTGCGAGCCATGAGCTTAATGGCGCGGCAGCCTTTTTGAATTATACATATAACCACACAGATTGCCGCATTATCCTGCCACGTTTTACTCACAGCGACTGGCCCACCACAATAACGATATAATTTTAGAATCGTACTTCAAGCTGCTGTATCATTACGCCTATGACTAGAGCAACAAAAGATAATCGAGATTCACTGCGTAAACAGTTACATAGCGTTTTACCTAAGACTTCAATACTCGAAACAGACGAGCAAACACGTCCCTATGAATGTGATGGTTTAACCGCTTATCAACAAAAACCGTGGATTGTTGTTTTACCTGAAACCATTGAGCAAGTACAAAATATTTTAATTTTATGTCACAACGAAAGTGTTCCTGTTGTAGCACGCGGTGCAGGTACCGGACTTTCAGGTGGTGCTTTACCACTCGCGAATGGCGTATTACTTAGCCTGGCAAAATTTAACCGTATTCTTGATATTAACCCTGCAAATCGAAGTGCTGTTGTTGAACCGGGCGTGCGTAACCTTGCCATTTCACAAGCTGTTGAAGAATTTAATTTATATTATGCCCCTGATCCCTCATCTCAAATTGCCTGCACCATCGGTGGCAATGTCGCAGAAAATGCTGGTGGTGTGCATTGTTTAAAATATGGATTAACCGTACATAATATTTTACAGCTCAAAGTCATCACCATTGATGGCGAACTCATCACTATTGGCTCTCAGGCTTTAGATACACCCGGTTATGATTTGTTAGCCTTAATGACCGGCTCCGAAGGTATGTTAGGTGTCATTGTCGAAGTTACGGTTAAACTTTTACCACGCCCTGAACAAGCACAAGTTATTCTTGCCGCGTTTGATGATGTTGTTAAAGCAAGTGAAGCAGTCGGTGTGATTATTGCCGAAGGTATTATTCCTGCAGGTTTAGAAATGATGGACAACCCTGCTATTCGCGCGGCAGAAGATTATGCACATGCAGGCTATCCAACTGATGCTGAAGCTATTTTACTCTGTGAGCTTGATGGCACTCATGAAGAAGTCACAGAACAAATTACATTTGTTGAAAACTTATTAACACAAAAAGGCGCAACCAGTTTACGTACATCTAAAGATGAAGAAGAACGTTTAAAACTCTGGTTAGGTCGTAAATCTGCCTTCCCTGCAGTTGGACGAATCTCACCCGATTATTATTGTATGGATGGAACTATTCCACGACATCAACTTCCAGCAATATTGAAAAAAATCAATGAACTATCTAAAGAATATAATTTATTAGTGGCCAATGTTTTTCATGCCGGTGATGGTAACTTACACCCATTGATTCTTTATGATGCAAACATCGAAGGTGAGTTAGAACGTACTGAAGAATTTGGAGGGAAAATTCTTGAGCTTTGCGTTAAAGCCGGTGGAACCATTACCGGTGAACATGGTGTTGGTAAAGAAAAAATTGACCAAATGTGTGTGCAGTTTAAGTCACTTGAATTGCAAATATTTCACGATATTAAACATTCATTTGATCCACGTGAATTACTAAACCCGGGTAAAGCTGTACCTACTTTACATCGCTGCGCTGAACTTGGCGGTATGCATGTACATGATGGCTTACTTTCATTTCCCGAATTAGATCGTTTTTAATCATGGAAAATATAAATAGAACTCAGGAATTACAAGATCGTGTGCGCGCAGCATTCAACGATAAAACCATGTTGGAAATTGTTGGTGGTAACAGTAAACGTTTTTATGGCAATGCCAATACGCATAAAACCGAAATAATAGAAACACGTATCCATCAAGGCATCATTAGTTATGAACCAAGTGAACTTGTTATAACTGCACGCGCAGGTACGCCGTTAAAAGAAATCGAAGCATTACTTGCAGAAAACAATCAAATGCTTCCCTTTGAACCTCCCCACTTTGGCGAACATGCAACATTAGGTGGAGCGATTGCGACGGGGTTATCCGGCTCACGTCGTCCCTTTACAGGTTCAGCTCGTGACTTTGTATTGGGTACAAAAATCATTAGCGGTAAAGGTGAGATCATGTCCTTCGGTGGACAGGTTATAAAAAATGTCGCCGGTTATGATGTCTCACGTTTAATGGTTGGAGCTTTAGGTACATTAGGTTTGCTGCTGGAAATTTCTATTAAAGTTTTACCTCGACCTCAAGCTGAAGAGACTCAATGCATAGCGATGTCTCTGCAAGAAGCTTGCTCTACCATGCAGGAACTTAATCAAAGTTCACTGCCTCTTTCCGCTTTAGCCTATGAAGATGAAAAGCTTTATGTTCGATTAAGCGGAGCACTAAGTGCAGTAACCTCTGCACAAAAAAAGGTCGGTGGTGAAACATTAGTGCATGCAGAAAACTTCTGGCAACAGGTTAATGAACAAACTCATCCATTTTTTGAAACAGATCGTTCACTCTGGCGCTTATCGGTACCTTACATATCGAATGTAGATTTAAACGAAAAAAGTTTTATAGATTGGGCGGGGGCACTGTATTGGATACACAGCGATAAAGATGCGGAAGAGATTCAACAACATGCAATTGAACAAGGTGGTACAGCAACACTATTCAGAACCACAAATAATGTTGCAGAGCGGCTTCCGCCACTTCAGGCCAAAATAAAACAACTTCAAATAAATTTAAAAATGCGTTTTGATCCTTACGGCATTCTTAATTACGGCCGACTTTATTCAGACTTGTAACTTTAATTTAAAAAACTAAATATAAACACCACGATGCAAACAAAAATAGAACCAAGCTTTCTGCAATCTGAGAACGGCCAACTTGCAGATAAAATTATACGCAGTTGTGTTCACTGTGGATTTTGCACGGCAACCTGTCCGACCTACCAAATTTTAGGCGACGAACTTGATGGTCCGCGTGGGCGCATTTATCAAATCAAACAAATGCTCGAAGGTAACCCTGTTACTAAAGATACCTTGATGCACCTTGATCGTTGTTTGACCTGTCGTGCATGTGAAACCACCTGCCCTTCAGGTGTTGAGTATGGACACTTACTTGAGATTGGTCGAGGCGAAGTTGAAAAGCGTGTTAAACGTTCTTTATCTCAACGAATATTACGGAAAATATTATTACTGGTTTTACCTTATTCAAATCGCTTTGATGCTCTTTTGAAATTAGGCCAGCTGTTTCGACCCATATTACCTGCTGTACTAAAAAAACAAATCCCGGAAAAAAGTGAACTCGAAGTACTTTCACTAAAATCGCATAAAAGAAAAATGCTAATTCTTGATGGTTGCGTACAACCCTCTCTTTCACCAACAATTAACCATGCGACCAAACAAGTGCTTGATACACTAAATATTGAATTGATTTCATTTAGTGGATGTTGTGGTGCTATCAACCAGCATTTATCTGATGAAGAGAAAGCATTGCTTACTGTTAAAAATAATATTGACCGCTTAATTTCTGAATTTGAAAAGGGTATTGAAGGTATCGTTATGACGGCCAGTGGTTGTGGTACGATGTTCAAAGAATACCCACACTTGTTACGTAATAATGAACAATATAAAGAAAAAGCGGAACTTGTTGCCAATAAAACCTTTGATCTCACAGAAGTAATTGATGCAGAAGAATTAAAAGAAAAGTTAAATGTCAATCAAAAAAACATTGCTGTACACACACCCTGCACCTTACAACACGCACAAAAGTTACCCTCGAATATTGAAAATATTTTTTCAACTTGTGGTTATCAATTAAGCCCAATAAAAGATAAACATCTTTGTTGTGGTTCTGCCGGAACCTATTCCATCACTCAGGAAAAATTATCAGAACAACTTCGCGAACAGCGACTAACTGGCCTCATGGTTGGAGAACCAGATCTTATTGTCACGGCGAATATTGGTTGTTTGCATCATCTTAATTCTGGAAGTACTGTGCCGGTTCGGCATTGGATTGAGGTTGTGGCGGAAAACTTAAAGCCTTAAATTGCCAATTGTAGGTCAGACCTTCAGTCTGACAAAACCATCTAAAATAACAAAATCGTATTTATATAACTTGGCACCGCATCAGACTAGGGGCTGTTGATCTTTCATTTTATAGCCTATTCAAACCTAAAAAGGAACACGTCATTGCGAGATGAGCAAAGCGAAACGTGGCAATCTCCATAAAAGTGGCATTTACTATGAGATTGCCGCAGTCATTTTAT
>VAPL010632609.1_pt1 | contig 13348 bp, 7 predicted proteins | sample 3395061 | NCBI WGS metagenome assembly VAPL01 (sample SAMN08290444, study PRJNA428436) | hydrothermal vent metagenome | isolation source: Deep-sea hydrothermal vent chimney 2 | place: Pacific Ocean: Juan De Fuca Ridge | depth 2182 m m | reverse complement strand
GGGGGGGGATCGATTTGAGGCAGATTCTTGAACCCTCTCCCCAGCCCTCTCCCAGATCCTGGGAGAGGGAGCCATCCGGCTTTCAGCCGGTGGAGTATTCACCAACAGGTGATGGGTTTCGCTTCGCTCTACCCATCAAATTTTAGATCAACTGCAACCGCAATATGCCTTCCATTTTCTCGGCGGTTTCTGACTTGCCGGTGCGGCTGTCGCCAACCAGGGCCACGGTGACGCTGACTTCGCTGCTGTCTTTGCCCTGGTGTTTACGCTTTTCTATCGCCTGGGTTTTAATCAGGCCGATCAGATCTTTGGCCAGGCGTACCGGTCCTTCCTGTTCGACGTCTTCACGGCTGCTGAAACCGCAGCGTTTGATATCTTCATCAAGGCTGCCCTCGTAGGCGCCAGCCATTAACTGACTGTGGGCGACGCCGACTTTGAGTTCGCCGCGTGAGATAAGGATATTCATATCGCCTATGAAGCCTTTTTCATTCTCGGAAAATTTTTCATATAGTTGCGGATGCAGCACCCTGCCATCACTGTCCTTGAGCAGGGGAAAGGGGTTGGCCCAGTAGCTGCTTTCCTTGGCGCCACGATGTGTCTGGGTGGAGCCGGCAGCGACCCGTTCACCGAGACGGAAATGTTGCAGGGCGTCTTCGATGTGCATGTCAGACTGAATGGTGGATTCGCCCGGTTCGATCAGTTTGAAGTTGTTCATATAGAGCAGCACATCCAGGGCATCGCCACGGAACAGTTCGGTAACATCGGTAACCGGGACGATCTGGCGGGCGTTGGAACCGGTATCCTTGTTATAGCCAACCTCGCGTCCGGCCATCTGCATCTTGGCCTGGGTACTGAACCCGTCGAGACAGGCGAAAGCACCGGTTTCGGTGCCGTAGAAAACCGGACGCGTGAGTTTGTCTTCGCCCTTGCGCAGGCTTATCTTGCCCATGTCGTCGGCCTTGATCAGCATTTCGGCGATATAGGGTTCGTTGTTTTCATCGAAGCGCACCACGTAGCGGGTGCAGCCGCAATGCAGCGGCAGATCGCCATCGAGAATGGCCAGCACGTTATGCAGGGTCAACACCGGTTTTTTTGCGTAGCCGAAATACTTCAGCTCGTCGATGTTGGGCACCACGCCGATCAGGACTTTGTTCTTCTGGTCATAGTAATAACCCAGATCTTTTTCGTCGGCAACGGGATCGCCAAAGAAGAACAGGCCGTCGGCCTGGCGCTCATTGGTGATGTCCTTGATGCTGGCAAAGGGGAACAGGTTGAGCAGGCCAGGTTCCATTTCGATACAGCCGCGCGACTTGTGAATGTAGACGATGATCAGTGAGGTGCCGACCTGCAGCGGTACCGAGACCCAGTCCTTGCTGACGAATTGTTCCAGTTTTAGCGGGTTATGCGCCAGTTCGTAGAACGGTTTGGCGCGTTTGTTGGAAGGTGTGGAATAGTCCACCCCGGTCTGGATATCGGCGGCGATGGTCAGTGGTACATGCGCCAGTTCGGCGTAGTCAGCCGGGTAATTGAAATAGTGTCCGGAAATTTCACCGGCTGTCACATTGGGTGAGGCGTCCATGCCCGAGCTGCGGCGTACGCCCTGATCCAGACCGACATTGTTGAGCAACTGGCGGCGGGTTTCCAGAATCAGATCGGACAGGGTGCCGGCCTTATCCGTTACCTTGTCCTTGATCGTGTCGGGCGTTTCCAGCCCGGTGGAAACGACGTCATTTTGCAGCCGCACCAGGCGTGAATAACCACTGCCGCGGTAATGGTGGAAGGCGCCGTCCATAAATTTTACCAGCTCACGCGCATGTTCCTTTTCTTTGGCGCTGTCGAAACCATGCGATTCGAGAATGTTGATCAGATCGCGAACCTTGACGGATTCGATATAGTCGATCTTCTGTTTCGCTTCGTGTTTCTGCACATCGGCACGGTGCTGCAGATCCTCGATAAACTGGGATTTGTAGATTTTCAGGAAGCGGGCAAAAGCCAGGCTGCGCAGTAACTGGCCAGGCGTGCTGCAACCGTCGCGAATCTCAAGAATTTTTTCCATAGTGTTACCTTCAAAATAAACATAAAGTAAGAATGATTTTTCAACGCGAAGGCGCAAAGAAAAATATTGTAGCTTCGTCTTTAGTCAAATATGTAGACGCCGAAGGCGTACTTACAAATAATTCGGGTGGACTGGTATTAGGAATACATAATTAAGTCCGCTTACAGCAAAAGCATTCATAAAAAACTTTGCATCCTTTGCGTCTTGGCGTTGAAATTTTTATCCATCCGTTTGTATTTGCACCCGGTAGCCGCCGAATTTGCGTATGTTCAATACACCGCTGTCGAGAATCAGGTACTGGCCTTTGATGCCGTTGAGTACGCCGCTGATCTCGGGAGTTTTGTCAAAATTAAACGAACTGATTTTATCGGGATAACGGCTGACCGGAAATTCAATAGCAACCGGCGTTTCCGATTCCAGCCGAGTTACGGCATTCGTGCCGGATTCAGCGATGACCTCATTGATTTCATTTTTACAGACGGCGAACAACTTATCGCGCTGGTCAGCCAGATCGATGGAATCCGGCGCTCCTTTGAGCATTTTGCGCCAGTCGGTGCGATCAGAAATATGCTGTTTCATGATGACTTCGATACGTCCGGAAAGCAGGCGATTTTTGACTCTGAAAATCGCCAGCGCGGTGTCGGCACCCTGATCGATCCAGCGTGTGGGTATCTGGTTGGCACGGGTAATCCCGACTTTGACCGCAGAGGAATTGGCCAGATAAACGATGTGATCTTGCAGACAGTGCTGTTCGCCCCATTCGGGTTCACGGCAGCTGCCTTCAGCGTAATGGCAAAGTTCCGGTTTGATGATGCAACTGTCGCATTGAGCGAGACGTTTGAAACAGGGATAGCAGTAACCCTGATTGAAACTTTTATTCGTTTTGCGAGCGCAGGCCGTGCAGTGAATCTCGTCAAGATAAGTCAGGCGTATATGTTGACCGATGAGCGCATTCATATCGATCTGTTGATCATCGAGGGGCAAATGATACTGCACGGGAGCGTCCAGCGCGGTCATCATTTTACGCAGGTGGCCGGTTATCTGCATCAGCTGATCTACAGGTGCTTACTTATGATAGGGCGCGCTTAATTCATGCACGGCGTCAATAAAGACTTTGGCATGTTCGGGATCCACATGCTGGTGAATGCCGTGGCCGAGATTGAAGACATGGCCGCTGCCGCTGCCGTAGCTTTCAAGAATGGCGGCTACTTCCTGACGAATACGTGCGGGCGAGGCATAGAGCACACAGGGATCCATATTGCCCTGCAGGGCGACTCTGTCACCCACGCGGGTGCGGGCAAGGCCGATATCAATCGTCCAGTCCAGACCCAGGGCGTCGGCGCCAACCTCGGCCTGAGCTTCCAGCCACTGACTGCCGCCCTTGCTGAAGATAACCAGCGGGATGCGCTGGCCGTTATGCTCGCGTTTTACACCGTCGATGATCTGCTGCATATAGCGCAGAGAAAATTCCTGATAATCGCGAGTAGTGAGAACGCCGCCCCAGGTGTCAAAGATCATCAGCGCCTGGGCGCCGGATTCAATCTGCGCGTTGAGGTATTCGATAATAGTGCGCGCGAGCACGTCCAGCAGGCGGTGCATTAGCGTGGGCTGATCGTAGAGCATGCCCTTGACCTTGGCGTACTCCTTGCTGCTGCTGCCTTCGATCATGTAGGTGGCCAGGGTCCAGGGGCTGCCGGTAAAACCGATCAGGGGTACGCGACCGTCCAGCTCTTTGCGAATCATGCTCACCGCATCCATCACGTAACCCAGTTCCGCAGCCATATCGGGTACGCTTAGTTTGTCGATGGCGGCTTTGTCCTGCACCGGGTTTTTAAAACGCGGGCCTTCGCCTTCAGAAAAATACAGTCCCAGCCCCATCGCGTCGGGAATGGTGAGAATATCCGAGAATAAAATGGCGGCGTCCAGTTCGAAGCGATCCAACGGCTGGATAGTCACTTCAGTAGCGTACGCGGGATTTTTGCACAGCGCCATGAAGTCGCCGGCCTTCTGCCGCGTCGCGCGGTATTCAGGCAGATAGCGGCCCGCCTGGCGCATCATCCACACCGGGGTAACATCGACGGGCTGTTTTAACAAAGCCCGCAGGAAACGATCGTTTTTCAGTTCGCTCATATTTTTTTCAACGCAAAGGCGCTAAGACGCGAAGGTCGCAAAGGTTTTTTAACGGGATGTCTTGATGTGTTCGGGCTTTCAGGTAAAGCAGACAAACTGGAACAACGAATCCATCAAGATGTCTTGTTTTTCTTTGCGTCCTCCGCATCTTTGCGTCTTTGCGTTTAATCCTTTTTCAGTTAGACGTTGAGGAAATCGAGTATGCCTTCAGCCGCCTGGCGGCCTTCATAGACGGCGGTGACCACCAGATCTGAGCCGCGCACCATGTCGCCGCCGGCAAAAATTTTGGGATTGCTGGTCTGGTACTTATACGTCTGCGCCAGTGGTGCGATGACCCGACCGCGTTCGTCTGTTTCAATCTTGAATGTGCTCAGCCAGTCGGGCGGGCTGGGTCGAAAACCAAAGGCGATGATCACTGCATCGGCCATAATGATTTCTTCCGAGCCGGGAATTGGTTCCGGCCGACGGCGGCCGCGTTCGTCGGCTTCGCCCAGTCGGGTGGTGACTACCTTGATGCCTTCGACGCGTTCGTTACCGACGATTTCAATCGGCTGGCGATTCCAGAGGAACTGCACGCCTTCTTCGCGGGCATTGGCGACTTCGCGCTTGGAGCCGGGCATGTTGGCTTCGTCGCGGCGGTAGGCGCAGCTTACTGAGAAGGCCCCCTGACGGATAGAGGTACGGTTGCAGTCCATCGCGGTATCGCCGCCGCCGAGTACGACCACATGCTTGCCGTCCATATTGATGAAGTCGGCGGGATCTTTTTCCAGTTTCAGGCAGCGTTTAACGTTGGAAATCAGAAACGGCAAGGCCTCATAGACGCCGGGCAGATCTTCGCCGGGGAAGCCGCCTTTCATATAACTGTAGGTACCCATGCCCATGAATACCGCGTCGTATTCGTCAGTCAATTGTTGCAGGCTGATATCCTTACCTACTTCGGTATCGAGGACAAACTCCACGCCCATGCCTTCAAGCACCTGGCGGCGGTTTCTGACGACTTTCTTTTCCAGTTTGAATTCGGGAATGCCGAAAGTCAGCAGGCCGCCAATTTCGGGATTGCGATCATAGACGACAGGCGCAACACCGTTGCGCACCAGTACGTCAGCGCAGCCGAGACCGGCGGGGCCGGCACCGATAATGGCGACGCGTTTGCCCGAGTTTTGCACGCCGGCGAGATCCGGGCGCCAACCCTGGGCAAAGGCGGTGTCGGTAATATATTTTTCAATCGCACCGATAGTCACTGCACCAAAACCGTCATTAAGTGTGCAGGCGCCTTCACAAAGGCGGTCCTGCGGGCAGACCCGACCGCAGATTTCCGGCAGTGAATTGGTGCGATGACAGAGTTCCGCTGCCTCAGTGATATTGCCTTCAGCGATCAGCTTGAGCCAGTTGGGAATATAGTTGTGAACCGGACATTTCCATTCGCAATAGGGATTACCGCAGGCAAGACAGCGATCCGCCTGTTCGGTTGCGCGTTCAACGTCGAATTGACCGTAAATCTCACAGTATTCCTTTTTGCGCTCGGCGGCCGGTTTCTTGTCCGGATCGTGGCGCTTAATCTGAATGAATTGAAAGTTATTACCCATAAAATAGTTTCGAGTTTCTAGGGACTAGGGCCGAGGATTATAATTCTTAGCTCTAGTCCGTTAATTGAATAATGTATCCGCTTATCATTAAGATAATAAAAGATGATCGATCTGGTGTGACTAGTTCCTAGTTCCTCACCCCTGGTTCCTAAGCAGCAGCCCGTTGTAAATCTTCCAGCAGATCATCCAGCGAGGCGGCTTTCGGCGTGACCAGCCAGAATTTACCCGCCGCATCGGCAAAGTTGTTGAGGATGGCCTGGCCGTGTTGACTGCCGGTTTCACGGACAAATTCTTCCAGTACGTCGCGCAGATGGTTGCGATAGGCTTCCATGTGCTCAGAGGCAATGCGCTGGATATTGATGTCCTGGTTGATGCAGTCGGCAAACTGGCCGCTCTCATCATACACATAGGCGAAGCCGCCGGTCATACCGGCGCCGAAGTTGGTGCCGGTGCTGCCGAGAACGGTAACCGTGCCGCCGGTCATGTATTCACAGCCGTGGTCGCCGATGCTTTCCACCACGGCATTACAGCCGGAGTTGCGCACGGCAAAGCGTTCACCGGCTGCACCTGCGGCGAACAATTTGCCACCCGTGGCGCCGTAAAGACAGGTATTGCCCATGATCGGGGTGCTGGCGGAATCAAACTTGCTGCCTGTGGGATGACGCAGCACCAGTTTGCCGCCGGCCATACCTTTGCCCACATAGTCGTTGGCGTCGCCTTCGAGATACATGTGCAGGCCACCGGCGTTCCAGACGCCAAAGCTCTGGCCGGCGGTGCCGGTTAGTTTCAGCGTGATGGGTGCCTCTTCCATGCCGGTGTTGCTGTGGCGCAATGCGATTTCACCGGACAGGCGGGCGCCGATGGAGCGATGAATGTTCTGCACCTGATAGCTGAATTCACCGCCGGACAGGGTTTCAATCGCAGGCAGCGCGTCAGCCACCATTTGCTCGGCCAGTTCACCCTTGTCGAAGGGTTCGTTGTGAGGTTCGGTGCAGAACTGCGGTTTGTCTTCGGGCACGCCGCCGTCACACAGCAGCGGACTCAGATCCAGATTTTTCTGTTTGGCGGTATCGCCTTCCAGCAGCTCCAGCAAATCGGTGCGACCGATAAGATCCGTCAGCTTGCGGCAACCCAGTTGCGCCAGCAGCTCGCGTACTTCGCGGGTGATAAAGCGGAAATAGTTCATCACCATTTCCACCTGGCCGATGAAGTGCTCGCCGCGCAGGACATTGTCCTGGGTGGCGATGCCGGTGGCGCAGTTGTTGAGATGACAGATGCGCAGGTATTTGCAGCCCATTGCCACCATCGGCCCGGTGCCGAAGCCGAAACTTTCTGCACCGAGAATGGCGGCTTTGACCACATCCAGACCGGTTTTCAGGCCGCCGTCGGTTTGCAGACGGACCTTGTCGCGCAGATCGTTGGCGCGCAGCAACTGATGGGTTTCGGACAGCCCCAGTTCCCAGGGACCGCCTGCGTATTTGACCGAGGTCAGGGGTGAGGCGCCGGTACCGCCGTCATAACCGGAAATGGTAATGAGATCGGCATAGGCTTTGGCCACACCGGCGGCGATCGTGCCTACACCGGCTTCGGCTACCAGTTTCACCGATACCAGGGCTTCCGGGTTGACCTGCTTGAGATCGAAAATGAGCTGGGCGAGATCTTCAATCGAATAAATATCGTGGTGCGGCGGCGGCGAGATCAGCGCCACGCCGGTTTTACAGTAGCGCAGTTCGGCGATCAGATCGTTGACTTTATGGCCGGGAAGCTGGCCGCCTTCGCCGGGTTTGGCGCCCTGGGCGACCTTGATCTGCAGCACTTCGGCGGAGCGCAGATAGGCTGGGGTGACGCCAAAGCGACCGGAGGCTACCTGCTTGATCTTGGATCGTTTAGCGGTGCCGTAGCGCACCGGATCTTCCCCGCCTTCCCCCGAATTGGAGCGTCCGCCGAGACGGTTCATGGCCTCGGCCAGGGTTTCATGGGCCTCAGGTGAAAGCGCGCCGAGGCTCATGGCGGCGGAATCGAAGCGTGTCAGAATGTCTTCTTCCGCTTCGACTTCATCCAGTGGCAGCGGGCGGGTATCCTCCCGTAGTTTCAGCAGGTCACGCAGGGACAGGGCCGGGCGTTGATTTACTTGCCGGGCGTAGTCTTTGTAGGTGTCATAGTCGCCGGTTTTAACCGCTTTTTGCAGGGTTTGCACCACATCCGGGTTATAGGCGTGTTCTTCACTGCCGTGGATAAATTTCAGCAGGCCGCCCTGATCGATGGGTTTGCGAGGGTTCCAGGCGAGTTGGTGCAGGCTGCGCAGTTCGGTTTCAAGATCTTCAAAGCGGGCGCCCTGTACCCGGTTGGTGGTGCCTTTAAAGCAGAGTTCCACCACATCCTGATGCAGGCCGACGGATTCAAACAACTGTGCGCCGCGATAGCTGGAAATGGTGGAAATGCCCATTTTCGAGGTGATTTTGTACAACCCCTTGTTGATGCCCCGGCGATACTGGGCGTCCAGCTTGCAGGCGTCCTTTTCGCCGATCTCGCCTGAGCGTACCAGATCACGGATCACTTCATAGGCCAGGTAAGGATGCACGGCGGTAGCGCCGTAGCCGATGAGGGTGGCGAAATGATGGGGATCGCGCACCGTGCCGGATTCCACCACGATATTGGCGTCGCAGCGCAGGCCTTCGGCGATCAGACGGTGATGAATGGCGCCGGTGGCGAGCAGAGCGTGGACGGGCAGACTGTCTTTCTCAATGCCAAAATCGCTGATAACCAGGATCACCGTGCCTTCTTTTACTGCGGCCACGGCTTCGTCGCAAATCGCCCGCAGGCTGTCTTCCAGGGTCTGTGTCAGCGGTCGGTTCAGGCTGATGCGCCGGTTGGCATAGTCCGGGTTTTCATCACCCAGCGCCAGCAACTGGTTAAACTTGCTGCTGGAGAGCACCGGCGAGTCCACCAGCAGGCGGTCGGCGTGTTCCGGAGTTTCTTCGAACATATTGCGTTCACAGCCGAAACAGGTTTCCAGTGACATGACCACCTGTTCACGGATGGGATCGATGGGCGGGTTGGTGACCTGGGCGAACTGCTGGCGGAAATAATCGTAAAGCGAACGCAGCCTGCGCGAGAGTACCGGGAAGGGCGTATCGTCGCCCATCGAGCCGATGGCTTCCAGGCCGTTTTCCGCCAGAGGGCGAATCACCTGGTCGCGCTCTTCGAAGCTGACCTGAAACAGTTTTTGATATATCTCGGCCTGTTCGGAAGAAAGCAGACTGTCACAGCTTTCCTCGGACAGTTTCGATTTCAGACGCAGGGAGCGGCCGACGATCCATTCCTTATAAGGGCTGGCGGTTTTCAGACGGGTATCGATATCTTCAGGCATCAATAACTCGCCGGTCTGGGTATCCACTGCGACCATCTGTCCCGGTTTCAGGCGGCCTTTGCTGACGACATCTTCGGGCGTGTAGTCGTAGACGCCGATTTCAGAAGCCAGGGTAATATGCCGGTCTTTGGTGATCACCCAGCGCGCCGGTCGCAGGCCGTTGCGGTCCATAGAACAGGCGGCGTAGCGGCCGTCGGTCATGACGATGCCGGCCGGGCCGTCCCAGGACTCCATATGCATGGAGTTGTATTCGTAGAAGGCGCGCAGATCGGCATCCATCGTGTCCACGTTCTGCCAGGCCGGCGGGATCAGCAGGCGCATAGCGCGGAAAATACCCATGCCGCCGGCGAGCAGGGCTTCGAGCATGTTGTCCAGGCTGTTGGAGTCGGAGCCGCTCATGGAGACCAGCGGGCGCACATCTTCCATAGGAATATGCGGCGATTCGAACTTGTGGCCACGGGCCACCGACCAGTTGCGGTTGCCCTGGATAGTGTTGATTTCGCCATTGTGAGCCAGATAGCGGAAGGGTTGAGCCAGTCGCCACTGAGGCCAGGTATTGGTGGAGAAACGCTGGTGGAAGACGGCAGTGGCCGATTCCATTTTCGGATCATTCAGATCCTGATAAAACACCGGCAGGTTTTCCGGCATCACCAGCCCTTTGAAGGAAATAACTGAGGACGAGAGGCTGGGAACGTAGAACATTTCGTCGTTCTGCTCGATGGTTTTCTCGCAGCGGCGGCGGGCAATGTACAGGTGGCGTTCAAAGGTAATCGCATCCATGCCCTCGGCGGCATTGACAAAAATCTGCTCGATTTGAGGCAGGGTTTTCAACGCTTCTTCGCCACAGGCGCGGGTGTCGGTGGGTACGACGCGCCAGCCCAGTACCGCCAGGCCTTCTTTTTTCAATTCAGTTTCAAGGCTTTGGCGAGCTGTATCGGCCAGATCGGTTTCGCTGTTGAGGAAGACCATGCCCACGGCGTAAAGAGGTTTGAGGGCGAAGCCCTGCTGTTTGGCGACGGATTGCAGGAAACCATCGGGTTTTTTCAGCAGCAGGCCGCAACCGTCGCCGGTTTTGCCGTCCGCGGCGACTGCGCCGCGGTGGGTCAGACGGGCCAGTGCGCCAATGGCGGTTTCCAGTAACCAGTGACTGGCTTTGCCGTCCATCTGGGCAATCAGGCCAAAACCGCAATTATCCCGTTCAAATTCAGGACGATAGAGACTGTTTTCTAGCTTGGGCTGTGTACTCACTCTGATTCCGATACCTTGCTTAAATAATCTTCAGGTGCCCGCGTGGCCTGCAGGCAAAAGGGCCAAGCAGTATACCGATCCGGGCGCCAGGCTTCAATCTCCAGATGCTTCTGAATCGGCTGGATGTTGGCTGAACGGGTGATTTTTCAGTAGCTTAGCTAATTTGCAGATTACTGGAGTTCGGCCTGAATGCTGGCAAAACTGCGCGGCCAGGGCCGGGTTTTACGCAGTTTGGCAGGCAGTTTACTGATGGCGGCTTTGGCTTTGGCGTGATCGGGGTAGCTGTTATAAACCAGGATGTACCAGGAGCGCTGGTTGCGAGTGGTGCGGTAATAAACGGCCTTGCCGGCAAGCTGGTGTTGTTGAATGAAACGCAGAATGCCGGCTTCGGTTCGTCCACCCAGTAATTGCAGCGTGTAATGGCTGGGATCCTGGCTCCAGAGCCAGGCGGCGCTGCTGGTTTTATCGCTGACCGTGGGCGGCGCTGCTGAAATGGTACTCAGTGCGGCGGGCGGCGGCGTGACGGCCTGCTGGCGGATGATTTTCTGAATAGCGGCGAAGGGGCGGATCCAGGGTTTGACGGTTGGGATATTTTTACGTGTCGTTTGGGCGGCCTTTTCTGCCTGCGCGCGGCTGGGGTAGCGGCCCTGGATCAGGGTATACCAGGGACGCCGCTTATGCCGGCGGACGAACCAGGCCAGCTCTCCCTTTAAGCCGTGTTGTTTGACAAAGCTCAGCAGACTGTTTTTATGCTCGCTACCCAGCAGTTGCAGAGTGAAGTATTTTGGATTTTGTTTTTTAATCCAGTTTTCGCTATGGAGTCCCTGTTTGTTTTGGGTCGCAGTTTTGCCGGTTTTTGACGCTGTTGCGGCTACGACCGTAAAGTGGGCCTCGGTATTCTGTTTACTGAGCGGATCCTGCAGGCGGACTTTCCAGCGATCCGCTTTACGGCCAACGGTCATCGTCAGTTCCATTTTGCTGGGGCTGATGATGTTGATCTGGCGGGCGGCGAGAGTTTTGTGCCCGCCGGACCAGAATACGGTGACCTTCATGTCCTTGCTGAAATGCTCGCCGAGGACGGTAATGGTTTGCGGTTTTCGGCTGCTGTTGACGGGCTCCGGTTTGATGGCGGAAATAATAACGGGGGTCGGCAATGCGGGTGCGATCGGTGGCGTCGGTGTCTGAGCTGGTTCAGGTTTGGAATCAGATTTGGTCGTTGAGGCCGGTTTATCGGCTTCTTTATTTGCCGCAGGTTCAGACGCAGGTGTGCTGATAGTCGTGAGAATCGGTTTCTCTTTGATCGCGGTTGGGGTCGCAGTTTTGCTGTTTGCTTCGGTTTGTTGCGGGTTTTGTTGTGGTTTTGTCGCAGTAGTGTCCGGCGTGGATGTTTGCCGGGCAGGGGCTGGCGGGGAAATGGGTTCCGGTTCATGTTTCGCTGTATCGGCAACGCTGAGAGCCGGTTTTTCTATCACCGGCAAAGGTATAGTCACGGTTTTTTGTGGCCGTTGGTCGGCCTCGAAAATGGCGTTAATGTCATCCTGATAGGCCAGGACGAAAGCCACCAGAAGCACCGTAGTCAGCGCAGCAACAACTTGCCAGAGTTTGAATCGTGCCAGTCCGGCGGGTAGTTTGATCGCCGGAAATTTCAGATTAGGACGAAAGCGGAGCTTCGGCGTATGAAAGTCCCTGACCGCCTGATCCAGTTTGTCGCCGTTGAGAATCAGGTGCGCGCATTCATTGATGCGTGCCGGGATGCCGCCGGAGTTGCGAAATATTTTATGCAACTCCTTATCGCTGAACGGCAGCGCGTCCTGCAGCCCGGCAACCTGCAGACGATGGCGGATATAACCCACGGTCTGTTCTTCGTTGAGCGGCGGAATAGTCATGCTGTGGGTCACGCGTTCACGCAGGCCCCGTATGGCCGGGCTTTGCAGCATGGTTTCAATCTGCGGATCGCTGAACAGAATAATGCGCAGCAGATTACCGTCACTGGCTTCGGCATCGGCCAGGTTGAACAGCGTTTCCAGTGCATCCTGGGGCAGGACATGGGCATCGTCGATGAGCAGCAGGGGGGTTTTCTGTTGATGATGCAGGGCGGCTATATGACGATAGAGCGCATCCTGCAAAGCCACAGGATCATCCTTCGACCGGTGCAGGCCGAAACCGTCGGCGATGGCCTGCAACAGCATGTCGGCATCCATCATGGGGTTGGCATTGACCTGGCTGACCAGGGTGTCTTCGTCGATGTTGAGCAGGAAACGCTGCAGCAGGCTGGTTTTGCCGATACCTTTGGGGCCGCTGATGATCAGCAGCAGCTCGCTGTAACGAATGAGGTGTTCGAGCATATTGAGCCGTTGCAGACGCTCGGCATCGAGATAGACAAAACGATCTTCATGAAGAGCAGAGAAGGGGGCGGCGCTGAGGCCATAGCGTTCGACATAATGCGGCACGGGATTACGGATGCCGGCATCAGCGGTTTGGGTGCTGTCATAAGCCTTCATGTCAGGTGGTCCTGTCCCTGTATGAAGACTACTTTATACCCGCGTGCAAGCTGCTTGTCACGTATTTGAATGAGCGCATGCTGGGCAGATTCGAGATCGGAAAAATGTTCGCGCATGACTCGCCCCGCCGCATCCTGCTGGCCCCACTCACGCACTACCGCCCAGCCGCCCAGCAGATCCTTTTCCAGAATCAGCTGGTAATAACGGGGCGGCTTATTCTCCATAAAGCCTGTTTGCATGTAGATGCGCATTGTTATTAAGGGACTAGGTTCTAGGGACTAGGGGTGAGGAACGGCATGGGTTCAAAGGCTCCGAAAACTGGGTACTTAGTAGCATGAGTCCAGACCATATATTTAGAAATAAGTAGGGTAAAACTTTGTAATTATAAATCATGAAATACACTGAATTCCTAGTTCCTAGTTCCTAGTTCCTAGTTCCTAGTTCCTAGTTCCTAGTT
>VAPL011162305.1_pt1 | contig 13350 bp, 12 predicted proteins | sample 3395061 | NCBI WGS metagenome assembly VAPL01 (sample SAMN08290444, study PRJNA428436) | hydrothermal vent metagenome | isolation source: Deep-sea hydrothermal vent chimney 2 | place: Pacific Ocean: Juan De Fuca Ridge | depth 2182 m m | reverse complement strand
CCTTGTTTTTCTTGGGCAATGGCGAATCCTAGCCAATATTCAGCTTTTTGAGGGTTGATTACTATTAATTTTTGGTAGATTTGTAAAGAATGTAAATCTTCACTATTTTGTTGATATGCCGAGGCTAAAAGGCTCAGATACATTTCATCCTGGTTATATCTTGAATCTATTCGATGCAAAATATTTAAAGCTAATTGAGGTTGATTGTTTTGTAAAAACAATTGACTTCTAAAACTAATGAATTGTATGTTTTGAGGGAATAGTTGTATCCCTTGGTCTAAAACTTCAATAGTCTTTTGTAATAAGCCTATATTTAATAAATTATTCGCCAATAGTAATCTGGCATCTCTATGTTTAGGGTTAAGTATGAGTATTTTTTCTAGAGTAGATTGCAGGGTTATCTTATTTTTTTCTTTTTTTGCTTGAGTAAACAATTTTTCAGCTTGTTGCTTAAGGCTAATTTTTTTTGTGACGTATTTTTTTTGTTGTTTATAAGGTTTTTTTCTTTGGGTCTGGCGCTTTTTGTTGGTTTTTATTAGTGTGCTTTTTGTAACCAGTTGCTGAGTTTTATTATTTGTCTTTTTCTCTGGCTGTAGTGTAGTAATTGAATGGTTTTCTAGTTTAACTATGGCTTCTTGAACTTCTGGTTTAATCTTTATTTGTTCTGTTTCTAGTGGTTTATTAGCATTAGAAATATTGATTGTTGGCTGAGAAATGGGTTCTTTTGATGAGATTATGTCCGAAGTTTCCAAGGTGTTTTTAGGCTTGGAAGTTAAGGGTGCTGTGACAGCTTCGTCATTAACGATAAAGTTAGTTAAAGCAAAACCCACAGTAAGACAAAGAAGTATTATCAGGAAAAAATATGAGTTTTTTTGAGTGGCAGTAGCCGCTTTATTCTGATTTATTTTTCTTTGTTTTGGGCTGTTGCTGGCATTTCTACTTTCTAAGTCTTGTAAAACCTGGTTCAATAAGCTCATGACAAAACACCTGTTTGTTGAGCAATTAGCAAACCCAGGCTGGCCATCAGGGTTAAGAAAAAACCTTGTTTGATTCTAAAAGTATGAAAACGATTGTTAGTTACATCGGTATCTTGTACAGCTAGTAGAACTTGTTTTAAACCTATTGTTTCTAAATCTTTTCCATAAGCAGATAACATCGCTTTATGAGCAAGTATATTGATTATTCTGGGAGTACCTTTGCTGTAATAATGCAATGCAAAGAGTGCTGGTTTAGAGAAAATATTTGGATTTTCAATATGAGCAACACGTAAACGATGTTTAATATAAGCACTAACCTCTTTAAGTGTAAGGTGTTTTAAGTTATAGCTAAATGTTATACGTTGTCTAAATTGACGAATTGATTTTTTTTGTAATAAGGTATCTAGTTCAGGCTGACCTAATAAAATGACTTGTAATAATTTTTGTTTTTCTGTTTCTAAATTAGTTAATAGCCTTAATGCCTCCAAGCTTTCTTCAGACATTGCTTGAGCTTCATCAATAATAATAACAGTTTTTTGTCTTTTTGCTGCCGCTTTAAGTAAATGTGCAGTAATATGTTGTAAAATCTGACTTTGACCACTGTCTCCAGAATGTTTTATACCTAACTCATCAGCAATATTGATGCGCTGAATAACCGCTTTAGAATAAGGAATGTCGAGTTCTTCAGCAATGGCTAAGCGGAGTCCTGCGGGTGTTAAATGTGGGTTAGGAATGTAGGCAGTAACAAAGGGGTGTTTTAGTGAGTTAAGAACCTTTCTACATAACATCGTCTTCCCTGTTCCAACATCACCGGTTATTTTTATAAAGCCTTCACCACTTTTTAGTGCAATGCTTAAAACATTCATTGCCTCATTATGACTGGGCAAGTTAAAGTAAAATTGTGTGTCGGGAGTTAATCCAAATGGAAACTCAGACAAGCCAAAATGTTTTAGGTACATAGGTCTTAGCCCTGTGTAGATTGAAGAGGGCTATTTCTTTGCCAACTCAGAAAATTGAGAGAAGCCAAAAATATTATGATTATTTCCATAATGGATGGTTTCGTAGTTGATTAATCTGCTTTCTGCTAGTGTTGAGAGCTGGTTCCCAATCACTTTCACTATTAATTAAGGTCGGTTTAAGAAGAATCACTAATTCCGATTTTTTAGTCTTACCCGTACTTACTCTAAATAAGTTACCTAGATAGGGGATTTGAGAAAGCCCAGCAATACCTCTTTTGCTTTCTTCTTTCATTTCCTGCATTAATCCACCAATAACAACAATTTGACCATTTTTAGCTTTTATAATACTGTCAGATTCTCGCACAGTATTTAACGCCATAGGCAGTGAACCTTCTTTTCCATTAAGGGTGAAGTTTTTTGTCTGGTCTTTTACGCGCGTAATAGACGGGTGTATATGCAATGTAATTTCATCATTGTCATTGATTTGAGGCGTCACATCTAAAGAAATACCCGAAAAGAAAGGGGTAAAGGTAATATCTTGAGTTTGAGTGGGTATGCCAGAAATACTTGTTTCCGTATCGGTTGAAACTTCGGTAATAAAGAATTCATCTTGACCGACTTTAATAATTGCCTTTTGGTTATTTAAAGTTGATATTCTAGGGCTGGATAATATATTGGCTTTGCCTTGTGTTTCTAATAATTCAATATAGGCACTAAAATCACCCCAGCTTCCACCGATAGTAAAAATATTTCTAAATGAGTCTAATGCTGTTAAAGCACCAATGCCTGTCAACAAAGGTGCCTTATTAATACCTTCTCGAATAACACTTTGCCAATTAACCCCTGCCTGGTGACTATCATCTAAAATAATCTCAATAATTTTTGCTTCTATAATGACTTGTTTACTAATTTGTTTTTGAGTATGAGAAATAAAATCTTCTACTTCTCTAAGTTGCATCGGTTTTGCGCGAACAACAACAACGCCGGATTGGCGATTAATAACAACAGATGCTTGTGGATCTATTGAAATAATTGACTGTATTGCCAGTTTTATTTCACTCCAGGCATCAGAATTTGTTTGAGTTTTGATCCAGCTTCCAGAGCTTGAGGAATTTGAATTGTTATCGTCTGATGACTCTGAGCTACCTTCACTATCACTACTTGCAAGTTGACCAGAAGTAACTTGAGTGTTTGACTGGCCATTTCTAATAAGGTCTAGAATATTAAGTTTAAATATTTTTGTTTGTAGGGTGGCTGGGTAAACAATATAGCCGATGTCATTTTTTTTAAAATTATAACCGTATACTTTTTGTGTGGCATTCATCACCTGGTCAATCGTTACATTTTTTAATTCTAAAGAAATTAACCCATTAACATCAGGGTGAACCATCATGTTTTCTTCGGTATCGACAACGAGCCCCATAAAAAAATCACGCGCTTTAGCTTGATGAACCGATATATTGAATAGTCTGGGGCTTAATGGTTTATTTTGGCTGAAAAGTGTTTGGTTATAATTAGGGACTAATGCGTCACTAATTTCAGCAGGTATTTTTTGATTTTTCTCAACCAGAACTGGCGTAGATGAGCCAGAAAATGCTTCGTCAATAGTGTCTTGTGTTGCTGTCGGAATGGTAGAGCATGACAGTAATAAAGAGATTATTGTAAAAAATAAGATAAGTTTTTTCATAGCTGAAGTATTTTGTTACTGTGACTTAAAAGAGTGAGAAAAAAGGCTGAGTTTTTTTGTTTTACCCTTTTGCTTGATTAATACGGAATTACTTTCAATCTTTAAAATTTTAATCGTGGAGAAAATAAAATCTCCTTGTTGAGCTGTCACGCCATTGATAGTTGCACGCTTTGAGTCACCAGAAATCCAGATGGAAGATAGTTTTAATTGTTTTGAGTGACTAGATTTAACATCTGTATTTTGAAAATAAGAAGCAGGTTTAGTTGGATCCCTAAATTCTGCAAAACAGTAGATGTTGTACAATAAGCTAACGATCAAAAATAATAATTTTTTATAAGCCAAGCCAGTTCTCCTCAAAACTTAAGGTATAAACACGTAATGTAGTTTCGGCGATAGGGTGCTTTTCAACTTTATAGACAATGGTATCCCAGCTAAATTTCCAGGGAAGCGACTCCAAAGATTTTAGATAATTAAGCGTATTTTGATAGTTGCCTCTTAAAGTAATTGATAAGCCATGTCGGTAAACACCTGAATGGTCTTGGTCAGATTTAGATAAGGAAGTGACTGGAATTGATTCCAGTTTTACCAACTTTAATGCACTATTTTCTTTTAGGATATTGCTTAGAACTTCTACCATTACATGAGCTGAAACAAACACTTTTTCTCCAATACCCAGCTGTGACTTTGATTTTTTAAGTTCTATTTTAATTTGACTAAGCTTTTGTTTATTAATTTGGTTAGGGTCTGTTTTCCCTAAAGCCTCTATCAACATTGCCGATTGTTGCTGTTCCATAACTTGAAGATTTATGGAAGAAAGCTGGTCTTTTAATTGGCTATGGTTTGCGATAAGTGGTTGATAGAAAAAATTATCCCATACACCCCAAAAAACAATGGCTAATGTAGCTAGTAGTATTGATCTTTCTCTAGTTGTTAAGGTATTAAATTGTTCAATAAGACTATTCATTAGACTCACTCTTTTCTTCTGATTTTTTTGCGGCAGTACTAACGTTGAAATCAAGTTGTTTTTTTATTTTGATAGATTGAGTCATATTTAATGAGTCAAAAAAACGTCCTTTAAAAACAGCTTCATGATGTAATTTTTGTAAAAATTCTGGGATCGTTTTTGTATTAAAAGTGCTGCCATGTAATGAAAGGTAATTTCTTTCGGCATCAATAGATATTTCAGTTAGCCAAATGTCTGAAGAACTTTGTCTGGCTAAGGCAGATAAATATCTGGAAAAACCTTGAGTCTGGTCTGATTCATTATCAGATAATAAATAAACAACTTGAGATAAGCTGCTCAATATATTTTCATAACGAGATATTTCTTGTTGAATGAAGGTGTCTACTTGTTGCTCAGGATATTGCTCTTGCATTAATTGAACATGCGATTCTGCATCACTGAGTTGTTGATGAGCTTGTTGTATGTTGGCTTCAGTATTGTTCTGATCAATTAATAAATAGATACTGAACCCCAGAAATAATAAAGCAGCTAGAGCAATTCCATACAGATAGTTATTTAAATCTGATGTAGTCTTAGTTTTAAGTGCATCTTGGTATAAGTTAACTTGTTGAATCATTTTGAATCACTAGCCTCCCTTAATGTGGCGCCGATAACAGGGGCGCATAGGGATTGAGTGCTGTCATTCAATAGAATATCACTGTCTATCATGGCAGATAAATCCATTATTCTGCTGGTAATGCCATGATTATTATTAAGAAAGTCTAAAATTCCTTGCGTGTTCTTTATGACAGGAATAACAGCTAGTTCTGAAATTGGGGGTAGGTTGTAATAACTTTCTATATAATCAAAAGAACGCTGTATGTCTAATGCCAAGCTATTTCGTTCTAGTTCTATTTGTCCGTCGCTCATAAAAGAATCAGTGAACCCTAAGCGGTCAAAACCCATGGCTAATTTACGACTCAGATGGATCAGCCCATTTAGTTCAATAATAATTTGACCGGTATTTTTTTGTAAATGGAGTACAGCAATTCCTGTCTTGTTTTCTGGGAGTAAACTTGCCAGATTTCTAAGGCTGGTTTCTTGTATATCAATGACTTTTACTTGTAAATTACACGATGTGCATAAATCAATTAGAGGCTGGATAGTGGATTTAGGCGTGGCGACAACCTCCATTTTTTTTTCGGTATTTACACGCTCAGAAACGGGAAGTGGGTAGTGATCAATAATTGCATCATCTATATGAAACTCTACCAAATCACTCACTTTCCAGCGAATAGCTTCTGACATTTCACTTTCGGTAACTGCAGGTGGTTCTATTGTTATTAAACGATAATCATCAGATGCAAGAACAAGGTGGCAATCGTAATCTTTCAAATGATGAGTTTCAGTGAGTTGTTGAAGCGATAATTGTTTATTGTTTGTGTGAATGAATTCACAGTGAATCAGTTTAGGTTTTTGATTAATTGTATATTGAGAAACGGCAAGCGCAATACCTTCCGAGGTAAAACTTATCGCAGTTATACCTTTGCTAGCTTTGTTCTTTGTGAAAATTTTGTTAAACAATTGCACTGTATTATTCCTGAGAATGAGTGCTTTTAGTTTAGATGAAGATTATTGGAATACAAGGAGTTGGCTGTTAATCCTGAGTTTTACTTTGAATCCAGTTGATTTCTTTAGCCGTTTTCATGCCAACAATACAAGATTCAAGGCTTTCAGCCATTTCCGATTGATGATTAGATTGAGGAATTTTAGCAGCCATTATTTCTGCAAGTGATTGTGGAAATAGAGGTTTTTTTTCTGGTTCAGCATAACCGGCAGGAAATATAGGCTGGTTATTTCTGTCATATTTATCGCTTGCGCCTAGTGTATGTAATATCTCGTGGGCGATAACGATATTGTTTTGTTGCTCAAGTTTATCGGAGGCAAAGGTATGGGCAAGGACTAATAATCCTTTGTCTAGTCCAAGTGAGTGTTGTAATTGTTTGTTTTCTTCGGCTTGATGGTAGTAAACGAAGGCTCTTACACGATGTAAGTTAGAATTGTTATCAGGCGTAGTTTTATAAGCCCAGTATCGAAGCTTTAAGCTCCACCAGGCAATTTTACTAAAACTGGCACTAGGCAATGGCGCTTCAGGTGGGAGTTCATTGATTATAGAACCTAGGCTAGTGAAAGTGGGGTTTTGAATAGATAAATTATAATGTTTGGCTTCATCTTGAAAAAAAAGATCAATATCGTTGAAAGCTTCGATTTTAAGTTGTTTGATATATTGTTCAGCAACCATGCTACCGTCACCATTCATGGGGTAGATGATGATTTGTAAAGGTTCAGACCACGCTCGGGATTTTAGTTTTTGCGTTTTTGTATAAAAGGCAAGTGAGATGAAAATAACTAATAAAACAAGAATTCTGAAGATTTTGAACAGAATCTTCATCGCTTAATATATTAATCAGAAAGCATACTGAGTGAAATTTCAGTAAAGGATTCGTCAATCATTCTAAACCCTTTGATTTCAAGTACACCTTTTGTGTTGAGTGATATGATTAAATAAAGTGCATCAGGGTATACTGCAAGTTCTTTATCAGTAGTTGACGGCTCTGCAGGTGCAGTCGGATGAGAGTGATAGATAGCAAACAATGTTTCGTTTTTGTCTCTAATGTTAGATATAGCACTAATTTGTTGTTTAGCATCCATATGAAAACGCGTTTCTGGTTGATCAGCTATATTCTGGACTGGATAGCAGGTGTTGGCAATGCCATTTTTTGCACCAATTAAGCCACATATTTCTTTTTTCGGAGAAATTTGTGCTAAATGTAATAATTGGGTCGTGACACTTCTAGGGAGTTGAAATTCTTCATGCTTCATTTTGTCTTCCATTGGCCTGTTGTTACTCTAGGGTTGCCAGAGAGGTCGGGGTGGGTTTTGATATTGTGGTAATTAAATGATTTAAATATAGCTTGAACAGCTTTTTGTTGATCAAAGCCATGCTCAATAAATAGTGTACCATTATGCGTTAAAAAATTGTGAGCCTGATTACTGATTTTTTTGATGTCACTTAAACCGTGGTCTTCTGAGATTAAGGCGCTTTTAGGCTCAAAACGAATATCACCCTGAGATAAATGAGGATCATTATAGGCAATATAGGGTGGGTTACTGATGATTAAGTCAAATTTTAAATCGGGTATTTGGGCAAACCAATTAGATTGGATAAAGTTAATATTCTTGATTTGGTGGGTTGCAGCATTTTGTTTTGCAATTGTGAGTGCCTGGGAGCTAAGGTCAGTGGCAATAACGTGTATATCCGGTCGTTCTGCTGCGAGGGTAATGCTAATGATGCCGCTGCCTGTTCCTAAATCAATGATGCTAGCTTTGTGCGTGTCAGCTAGAATGCACAAGCTAAGTTCAATTAATAATTCGGTATCAGGTCGAGGTATTAACACTTGGTTATTGACTTTGAAATTGCGCGACCAAAATTCTCTATTCCCAATAATATAAGCAATTGGAATCCCTTGTTGACGTTGTTTAATCAACTGTAAAAACTGCTGTTTATCTTCTGCTTGTAATTTTTTTTCAGGCCAGGCTCTAAGGTGAGACCTGGATTTTTTTAAAACATGACAGAGTAAAACTTCTGTATCAAGTGAAGCGGAATCTGATGTTTTTTCCAGTAGTTTTGTAGTAGTAGATAAGGCTGTTTGAATATCAGTCATTACCCAGTTGGGTTAATAGTTCTGCTTGATGTTCACTAATTAAAGGATTAATGACATGCTCTAATCCACCTTGCATAATTTCATCTAGTTTATACAAAGTTAGATTAATGCGGTGGTCAGTCATACGTCCTTGTGGATAATTGTAGGTGCGGATTCGTTCTGATCTATCGCCTGAACCTATTTGAGATTTTCTGTCTTCTGCTTGTTCTGCTTGCTGTTTATCTTGTTCAGCAGTTAATAATCGGGATTGTAATAACGACATCGCCCTGGCTCTGTTTTTATGTTGAGAGCGTTCATCTTGACATTCTACAACAACACCCGTTGGCAGGTGAGTAAGCCGAATAGCTGAATCTGTTTTGTTAACGTGCTGACCGCCTGAACCAGAAGCTCTAAATGTATCTACCCGCAAATCAGATGAGTTAATTTCATACTCATCAATACTTTCTACTTCTGGCATAATAGCGACAGTACAGGCTGAGGTGTGAACCCGGCCTTGAGATTCTGTTTCTGGAACACGTTGTACGCGATGAACACCAGATTCAAATTTTAATTGTGAATAAACTTCTTTACCTACAATGCGTAGAATAATTTCTTTATAGCCACCTTGGTCACTTCGGTTTTCATTGATGATTTCAGTTTTCCAGCCTTGTTTTTCTGAAAAACGTTGGTACATTTTGGCTAAATCACCTGAGAAAATAGAAGCTTCATCTCCACCTGTACCGGCGCGAACTTCTAAAAATACATTTCTATTGTCGTTAGAATCCTTGGGAAGCAATAAAATCTGTAATTGACTTTGGAGTGATTCTTTTTCAGCCTCAGCCTCAAGTAATTCCTCTTTGGCCATTTCTCTCATTTCAGGGTCAGAGTCTTTGGCCATTTCTTGTGCGGAGCTAATAGTTTCTTCGTTTTCTTTGTAGTGACTATAGCAAGTAACAATAGGATCTATTTGAGCATACTCCTGACTTAATGATCGAAATTTATTTTGATCACTTTGTACTTCAGGTTGAGACAGAAGGGCTGCGATTTCTTCAAAGCGATCGCCAAGGTTTTCAAGTTTAGTTTGTATTGAGGCTTTCATTATTTTAATTTAAATATTTCTCTTGCAGCGGCGACTATATCATGTCGGTCATTTTCTCCCGCTTCTCTTAATTGAGCGCTGGGAGTGTGGATAAGTTTATTTGTCAGTGTGTGAGCTAGTTGATTTAAAACATCTTGTGCAGAACGACCATTTTTTAATTGGGTCATCGCTTTGGCAAGTACTTCATTGCGTGTTAATTCAGCTTGTAGCCGATAATCTTTGATGACTGATTGAGCACCTTGGGAGCGCATCCACGACAGAAAATATTCAACTTGGGTATCAATAATTTCTTCTGCTTGTATAGCTGCTTTACGTCTGGAATCAATGTTCTGGTCTATAGTATTCTGTAAATCATCAACAGTATAGAGGTAGACATCTCTTAGTTGTTCTACTTCTGCTTCAATATCACGAGGAACAGCTAAATCAACCATAAACATAGGTTTATGTTTGCGCTTTTTGATGGCACTTTCAACTCGACCTTTACCTAAAATAGGCAGTTGACTCGCGGTAGAGGATACAACTATATCTGCTTCGGCTAAATGGTTGGGGATTTCGGATAAATCAATGGCATATCCGTTAAACTGAGTGGCTAAATGATGGGCTTTGTCATAAGTTCTATTAGCTATAATTATCCGGCCAATGTTATTTTGAGATAAATGTCTGGCGGTTAACTCTATAGTTTCCCCTGCTCCTATTAGCAGTGCAGTCTGTTCTGATAGTGAGTCAAAAATTTGTTGGGCTAATTGTACAGCAGCAAAAGCAACTGAGACTGGGCTGGAACCAATTGCGGTGTCGGTGCGTACTTTTTTGGCAGCTGAAAAAGTGTGATGGAATAATTTCCCTAGATGTTTTCCTAATGTACCCGCCTCATACGCTGCTTGATAAGCTGTTTTCATTTGACCAAGAATTTGTGGTTCGCCAAGAACCATTGAGTCTAATCCACAGGCAACACGGAACATATGTCTTATCGACTGGCTGTCAGTATAATTGTATAAGTAGGGGGTAAAATCACGTGGCGGTATTTTTTTATTTTCTGCAATCCATTCAATAATTGTATTTGGGGCGTTTTCGTCAGTTTGAAAATAAAATTCTGTTCGATTGCAGGTAGATAAAATTGCTGCCCCATCAATTTTATGACTATTCCATAGAGTTTTAAGAGAGGATTCGAGTAATTCAGCAGGGAATGCTAATCGTTCCCGAATTGCAACAGGCGCAGTATTATAATTTATTCCTACCGCATGAAGTGTCATTGATTGTGATGGATTGCCATATTAAAGGAGCTTATTCTAAGGAAAATAGCGATTTAATCAAATATATACTTTAAGTGAAGACGGTTACTTATTTATATTTGTGGGTTTTTTGCATGGATAAATGTTTCTGAATCAGTTGTGTAGCCTGTGCTGCACGTTTGTTTTATCCTTTTTTAAAAGGCTAAAGAAATGATTATAAATTCCGCAATAGTGACCTGATAGACATAAGGATTAAAAATTCTGGTCTAAATTATGCTGGATTTCTGATATTCTATAGGCATGTTTAATCATATTTAAATAGAGAATTTGTTGATGTTAATGATGAAGTTATTAGCTGTGCTGATCACTGTATTTCTAGCTGGGTGTGCAAGTGTTCAAGAAAAAGAACCTGATCATTCAGTAAAAGAACAAAAAAAAGAAAGTGTTAAAAAGGAAAAAGAAGTCGTTCCTGAGAAGATAACGGCAATTACGCCAGAGGTGCTTTATCTTTTGATGACGGCAGAAATTGCTGGGCAAAGAAAACAATACGGTGTTGCCTTAGAAGGTTATTTGCAAGCAGCAAAGCATGTGGATGATCCAAAAATTGCTGAAAGGGCTGCAAAAATAGGGCTTTTTTTGAAGGATACAAAAAAAACTGATGAGGCGGTTTCTTTATGGTTAAAGCGAGATGAAAAAAATCTTTCCGCTAGAAAAATAGCTATTTTATCGGCTTTAAGAGGATCTGACAAAGACAACGCGATTAAACATTTGGGTAGAGTTTTAGAAGATGATCCGGCGGGTTTTGAATCAACAATAATGGAAGTGTTACAAATTCTGGAAAAGGAAGGGAATACAGAGTTCGTCTCTGATGTGATGGAGGAGGTTTCTGTTCAGCACCCTAATCAGTCGGGAGTTCTTTATGTTCAAGCACTTTTAGCTGGACAGTTAAAGAGGCAAGATGTTGCAATAACAAAAGTTAATGCAGCATTGGTTGTACAGCCTGGCTGGGAAAAAGCTCTAATTCTACGTGCACAGTTAGCAGCGCAGAAAGGAGATTTAGGTCTGGCAAAAAAAGATTTAGAAAGCATTTTGGAAAAAAACCCTGACAATGTGCGGGTACAAAAGATGTTAGCTCAGATTTTGGTGAAAGAAGAAAATTTTGATGGGGCATTGGAGGTTTATCGAAAAATTTCAGATGCTAACCCAGGGGATGGAGATGCTCAATTTTCTATGGCTTTGGTCTATCTTCAACAGGAAAAAGACGAAGAGGCAATAGATGTTTTAGAAAGTCTGGTTAATAAGCCTGGCTGGGATGCGCCTGCAAGTTTTTATTTAGGTAGAATTGAATACAAGAAAGAAAATTATAATAAGGCCTTGGTCTGGTTTGATAAGGTAACCCAAGGGCCTTTTGAATATGAAGCTTCAATGATTGCAATATCAATGCTGTTAAAGCAGAAGGAGTATGCTGAAGCTGAAAACCGAATCGAAAAAATATCTAAAAAATTTCCTAAGCAGAAGTCAAATACCCAGCTCTTGAAGGCAGAACTTTATAGTTCACAAAAAGAATTTCAAAAAGCCTATGATGTTTTATCAAAGGGGCTGAAAGAGTTTCCAGGACAAAGGGATTTGTTGTACACACGAGCTTTAATAGCAGAAAAACTGGATAAACTGGAAGTTGTAGAGAAAGACTTATTGCAGGTTTTACAGCAAGACCCAAACGATGCAAATGCTTTGAATGCTCTTGGTTACACGTTAGCAGATAGAACAGATCGATACGAAGATGCTGAAAAATATTTGCTTCGGGCTTTAAAACTAAAGCCAGATGAAGCGGTGATTATTGATAGTCTAGGGTGGTTGCGATTTAAGCAAGAAAAGTTTAAAGAAGCGCTAGATTATTTAGAAAGTGCTTATGAAAAACAAGCAGAAAATGAAATAGCTGCTCATATCGTTGAGGTGTTATGGGCAATGGGTAAAAAGGATGAGGCAAAAAATCTTTTCGATAAAGTCTATGAAAAAGCTCCAGATGATGAATATTTATTAAAAACCCAGCGCTTGTTTAATAATGTGAAGTGATAAGTGAAAATTAGGTTTTTTATCATACTACTTTTAATGGGTGTTCTGACATCATGTAGTAACAAACAAGTTAAACCAACAACCTTATTTCAGTTGGAAGAAAGAAATTATTTATATGCCAAAGATGAATGGGCGTTTTCAGGGCGGCTTGCTGTTTCCGACCAAAATAATGCTATATCTGCATCAATTAATTGGAAGCATCTGAAAAATAAAGATGTCATTGAATTATTTGGTCCACTTGGAATGGGGCGTGTAATTGTCAATATTAACGGTACGCGCGTGCTGGTGAATTATGATGGCAAGCAGGTTCAGCATTATGGGTCAGCTGATGATGTGATTAAAAAATATACTGGAGTTTTAGTGCCTGTTTCGGCATTGAAATATTGGGTTCTCGGTTTAGTTGATCCAGAAAACACATATGTGCGAGAAAAAGAAGGTTTTGTTCAATTGGGTTGGCGAATTAACTATCAAAAAATGCAATTAGTCAAACAAGATAAGTTGCCAAAGAAAATTAAAGTTAATCGAAAAAAATCAACGATGAAGTTGATCATTGATCAGTGGGAAGAGTAACTTTTTAATTGCAAGGACAATTGAGATAAGAAAATGATGGAATGGGGTAAAAAATGGCCTGCGCCAGCTAAATTGAATTTAATGTTAAGGATAACAGGGCAAAGAGATG
>VAPL010480564.1_pt1 | contig 13350 bp, 14 predicted proteins | sample 3395061 | NCBI WGS metagenome assembly VAPL01 (sample SAMN08290444, study PRJNA428436) | hydrothermal vent metagenome | isolation source: Deep-sea hydrothermal vent chimney 2 | place: Pacific Ocean: Juan De Fuca Ridge | depth 2182 m m | reverse complement strand
AGCCGGGAACAACTCGCCGAGGTGGTGGGTGACGATGTACTGGGTGACTATCTGCTGGTGATTCATCACCCGGTCAGCTCTGCCATTGAACAGGCCAGCGATGAAATGCAATTGGTGTTGGAGCAGTGTCTGGCCACGGGTTTGCCGGTCTTCGTCGGCGCGCCCAACAGTGACCCTGGCTCGCAGTCGATTCGTGAAATGATCAACCGCTTTGCAGGCCATTCCCAGTTGCATACCTACTGTAATCTGCCACGGGATGCCTTTACCGCTATTCTTCGTTATGCCCGCTGTCTGGCAGGCAACTCATCACTGGGTTTGCACGAAGCAGGGTATCTTGGTTTGCCAACGGTGAATGTGGGTGAGCGACAGAAAGGTCGTCTGTCAGGTGACAATGTACAGTTTGTACCGGCAGAACCAGCAGCCGTTCAGGCAGCGCTTGAGCGGGCGCTTAATGATAAAGATTACTGTCAGCAAATTGATTGTGGCAGCTCACCCTACGGCGATGGGCACATGACAGAGCGTACGGTGCAGATACTCAAGGGTTTACCAGACCGACAGCAATTACTGGCAAAGAAATTAACTTTTTAACGAGTGTTGCGCACTTGAATATTGCCGTGGTGCTGACAAGTGGTGTGTTATAAACGCAGAGGTCGCAGAGGACGCAGAGAAAAACACTAAAAATTTTGCGTCCTCTGCGTCTTTGCGACCTCTGCGTTAAATACTCAGTGATTCTTAAAACAGATATTTTTAGCGCTTAATTCCTTTAACCGCAATTAGTGCATTTTAGGGTTTGTGCGCTATACCGCAGACCAAACGGCAAATTCGTTACCATTGGGGTCAGCAAAATGAAAACGCCGACCGCCAGGAAAGGAAAAAACCGGTTTGATAACAGTGCCACCCGCAGCAGTAACCTTTGACAAGGTTTGCTCCAGATTGTCGCTGTAAAAAACCATAAGGGCACTGCCATTATCGGTTGATACGGTCAGGTTGGATTTGAAGAACCCGCCGTCCATACCCGCGTCAAAAAAGGCAACATATTCGGGGCCGTAATCTTCAAAGCGCCAGCCAAACACTGAGTTGAAAAAGGCTTTGGTGGCTTCGATATCTTTGGCGGGGAATTCCAAATAGTTGATTTTTTCATGTTTGTTCATTGTGCCTTCCCTTTAATGTTTTTTATTCCGTAATCAACGGTTCTTTCAGTAGTTGTCTTGCTTCGTCAACAATAGTGCGTCGCTGGAAGAGTAATTGCCAGCGTGTGCCACCGCACTGCCGCCATAATACTGTTGCGCGGATCGCGGCGAGCAGCAGTGTACGAATACGGTTGGCATTGTTCGGGTTGGATATATAAATGTGCTCACCCTGTACCATGATGCGTGGTTTCAGGTGGCTGATAGTTTGGGCATAGGTGTCTGCCAAGTTTGCGATAACATTGTCGTGCAGTAGTGAAAAATGTTCCATTTGTTTGCGGGCGTGCTCAATGCCATCAGCGATTTTTGCCAGCATGTCGGCATCACGTTTCAGCCGTTTTTCCAGTACCATTACACCCGCAGCATATTTGGTGACATGAAGGTCTTTGTTCTGGCTACTCTGTGTGTTCGTATCGTTCGTGTCATTAGTGTCGCGGCCGCCGAGTTGTTCAATCAGTTTGCGCAGGCCCATATGCAGTTTTTCCGTACCGTCAAAAATATCTATGGGTTTATCAATGTCGGTGCGAAATATGCTGAGGATACAGGTTTCCACGTCCTGTTCATCGGCACTGCCTGTATTGGCAATATTTTGTACGAGTTGTGTTGCTTGAAAAATGCCCGCGAGGGCAATGGTTCTGTCGGTAATGGTGTAAGTCATTTTATTTATATGCGTTATTGATTGGTTTGGTTTACTGAATAGGGCCGCCACCAAGGCATTCTTCGCCCTGATAAAATACCACGGATTGTCCAGGCGTAATGGCACGTTGTGGCTGGTCGAAAATAACGGTGCATTGCTCGTCGTGCAACTGTGTGATTGTGCAGGGCTGATCAGTCTGCCGGTAACGGGTTTTTGCCGTACAGCGAAAAGGGATGTCTTTCGGCGTGTCTGCTATCCAGTTTAATTGGTCTGCGCTGAGTTGCTTGCGGAACAGTAGTGGGTGATCGTGTCCCTGGGCGACGACTAAAATATTGTTTTCCAGGTTTTTATCCACTACATACCAAGGTTCGCCACTGGCATCTTTTGCACCGCCGATACCCAGCCCCTGTCGTTGTCCCAAGGTGTAATACATCAGTCCGTCGTGTTTGCCGATGCAGGTACCATCAGGTGTTTGCATTTCACCCGGTTGAGCGGGCAAATAGCGACTCAGAAATTCCTTGAATTTTCGTTCGCCAATAAAACAAATACCGGTACTGTCTTTTTTTTCATGATTGGCAAAGCCTGCCTGTGCTGCCAGCCGACGAACTTCTGGTTTGCTTAGCTCACCTAGTGGAAACAGAGTTTTTTCCAGTTGTTGCTGGTTCAGTGCATGCAGGAAGTAGCTTTGGTCTTTGTTGGTGTCTTTGGCTTTGAGTAAACGAAAGTAGCCATCACAATAATGTACCCGCGCATAATGCCCGGTGGCGATATGGCTTGCTCCCAGATCCAGTGCCTGCTCCAGAAAGGTTTTGAATTTGATTTCTTTATTGCACAACACGTCCGGGTTAGGGGTACGGCCGCGCCGGTATTCGTCCAGGAAATCGGTAAAGACATTGTCCCAGTATTCACTGGCAAAATTGCGCGTGAGCAGTGGAATGTTCAACGTGTCGCAGACCTGCTGAGCATCTTTGAGATCTACCGCTGCACTGCAATATTCGGTAGTGTCATCCTCTTCCCAGTTCTTCATGAACAGGCCTTGCACATCATGGCCTTGTTGTTTTAGCAGGTGTGCCGTTACCGAAGAATCCACGCCGCCGGAAATGCCGACTACAATGCGTTGTTGTAGCGCCTGTGTCGTGGCGGGAATATGCAGAGTATTGTCGGGAGAGGCTGAGGTCATGATAGGAGTTTGTTTGTCGGATACGGGAAAGACTAACGGATTGTACGCCAATCTGCGGGTATTTTCGCCTCATGCCACTGGCCGGGAGCCAGGTCGTTCAGTGACCACGGACCAATTTGTGAGCGAATCAGACGCAGGGTGGGGTGACCAATGGCAGCGGTCATTCGTCGTACTTGTCGATTGCGGCCTTCACAAATGCTGAGTTCGATCCAGGTGGTGGGAATATTGGCCCGTTGGCGAATCGGGGGATTACGTGGCCAGATGGGCGGTTCGGGGATGATGCGTGCTTTGGCGGGAGCGGTTTTGCCGTCTTTGAGGCGTACACCTTTTTGCAGGCGGGTCAGCGCCGCAGGCTCGGGTTCTCCCTCAACCTGGGCCCAATAGGTTTTGTAGAGTTTGTGACGTGGGTGGCTGATACGGTGCTGTAATGCGCCATCATCAGTGAGTAACAGCAGGCCTTCACTGTCACGATCCAGCCTGCCTGCCGGATAGACGGCCTTGATATCGACAAAATCTGCCAGGGTTTGGCGGTTGTCGCTGGCGGAAAATTGACAGAGAACCTGAAAGGGCTTATTGAGTAGTAGTAACATGTGGTTGACATTTGACCAGATATATAAAACAGTGATACGCAGTGTGCGTGGACAGTGCTAATTTACGGGATGGTGTGGGATTCGGGCAAGTATGAAAACAACATCAAATTCACGGCAGGATGCACCAGAAAGGGGCAAACCGGCGGCTAGCATTCGCAGGCGCTTTGTCATTACTGCGCTGGTGTTGGCGGCATTGGCATTGCCCGCTGCTTTTTATACTCAGAATCAGGTGCGGCAGGCATCTCAAGACAGCTCCCTCTTGGTACAAGAGCACCGGGATTTGGGCTGGGTACTGAATTCATTCAAAGATGCTTTGCAGGTTGCGGAAAGCACAATCTACCAATATCCCTTGCTGCTGGATGAAAGCACTTACCGCAAGGTGGTCGTGCGCGTTGCGGAAGTCAGGTTTCAGTCAAAAAATATCAATGATCATTATGTTGTTCAGCGTTATAGCCGTTTCGGGGACTTTGCGGAAAATCTGGATTTTGTGCTTAACCGTCTTGAAAAAGAAACCACACAGCTATTAAAAACGGCCTCAAATGTTGAAACACGCCTTCCCGCTGCGTCAATTCTGCTTGATGAGCTTCTGCCGGAAAATATAAAATTCATTCAGGCGATTGAGCTTGCAATATCCGGGATCAACGAGTCTCCCTGGCCTGCCGACCTACAGGAAGCGATGCGTGTGCAGGAGGTATTGCGTGTACTGGAAGAGTTGCGCTACACCTGGTCTCAACAAATCAGTTCAGTACGTATATTTATTGCTAATCGTTCGGGGGTTTTTGAGCAATCCGAAAACAATATGCAGCAAAGCCAGAGTGATTGGGAAGTCTATGCGCAACGGGTTGATGATTTGCTGGCGCAGCTAAAAGAATACGACGAAGTGGGTAAGTTGGGTTTTCAGGAATCGCTGTCATTGCCAATGTTGTTGGAGGCCAAAAAAGCCTATGACCGTGATTTTGTCAGGGCAGAGGAAATTTATGCATCCCAAAACTGGCGAGCCGATTTGCCGATTTTGCGTGACGAAATACGGCCAACACTTGATCAGGCTTGGGGCATTATCGAGCTGATGCAGGAAGAGCTGGATGACTTTGCACAGAAAAATGTGATGAAGTCATTAGATACAGCAGACAGCCTGTCAAATATCATCTGGATTTTTGCCGGATTTATGGGATTGCTGTTGTTTTTGGCCTATCTGGCATTTGAAATGCGTATCCGACGCCCGTTGCTGGAAGTTTCCAAAGCGCTGGATGCTGCGGGTCGTGGCGAAAACTATCTACCGGTGCTGCATTCACCTACCGAGGAAACCCGGTTACTGGTGGCGGCCTTTAATCGCATGCAGGGGCAGGTGACTTCTCGTCAGGTTCGTTTACAGTCGGTATTGGATAATGCAGCAGAAGGTATTATCACTATCGATGAATACGGCATTGTTGAGACGTTTAACAATGCGGCGCAAAAGTTGTTTGGCTGTGACGTTGCGCAGGCGATTGGCCAACCCGTTGTTGAACTGGTGCGTTTTCCGAAAGGCGGTGTCTATACTGATTTTCTGGAATTAGTGAAGTCACCGGTATTGAAAGATGATGTGCAGGAAACAACGGTAACAGCGCTTTGTGCAGATAACACAAGTTTTCCCATGGCCATCAAATGCAGCAGAATGGAAGTTGAAGGACGCCTGTTGTATACCGCTATTGTGGAAGATATCGGTGACCGCATTGCCATGATGGCACACCTGCGTGAAATGGCAGAGCATGATTCGCTGACCGGTTTGTACAATCGCCAATACTTCCTTACTGAGCTGGACCGGGTGGTGGAAAATATCCGCCGTGGCAGTCGGCGTGATTTTGCACTGCTGTATATCGACCTCGATAATTTCAAATTTGTGAATGACACCCTGGGCCATCTTGCCGGTGATAACGTGCTGGTGGAGGTCACGCACATGCTGGACCAGCGTAATCGTAAAAGTGATTTGCTGGCGCGTATCGGTGGCGATGAATTTGCGATTTTATTGTATGACGTGAAAAAAGAGCAGGTGATGCAGGCGGCCGAAGCACACCGTAAACTGTTGGATGATTATGTTTTTAAATATGACGGTGCTGTGGTGCAAATAGGCTGTTCCATTGGCGTAACATTGTTTGGCCATCATCCCATCAGCAAAGAAGACTTGCTGGTACAAGCCGATGTGGCGTGTCATCTGGCCAAGCGTTCCGGTCGAAATCGTGTACATATTTACCGTTCCATTGATCAGGAAAATATGACAAGCATGACCGAGGACATGGGCTGGGCCGGAAAAATCAAAAGAGCCATCGAAGAGGATTTATTTTGTCTGGCCTGTCAGCCCATCATGGAACTGAAGAGCAGTCAGGTGTTCCGTCAGGAAGTGCTGCTACGCATGCGTGATGATACCGGTGGATTGATTTTACCGGCCGGGTTTATTGCCTCTGCTGAGCGTTTTGGTTTGATGCGGGCCGTTGACAGCTGGGTGGTCAATCATGCGCTTGAATCGTTGGGGAAACAATTGCAGGAAAATCCTCATCTGCATTTTTCCATTAATCTTTCTGCCGAATCCATTGGCGATTATTCCATGATGGAAACCATTACCACAGCATTGTTGGCCAACAATGTACCACCCACCGCCGTGACCTTTGAAATTACTGAAACCATTGCCATTGCGAATCTGGAGTCAGCCGTAGAATTCCTTTCCCGCCTGCGTAAGCTAGGTTGTCAAACCGCCCTGGATGATTTTGGTGTGGGTTATTCCTCATTTGCCTATCTTAAGGATTTGCCTGTGGATTTTGTGAAAATCGACGGTTCTTTTGTGCGCGATGTGTATCGGGATAAGCTGCAATTGGCCATGGTGCGTTCCATGAATGATATTGCCCATGCCATGGGCAAATACACTATTGCTGAATTTGTGGATAACCACGATGCTATGCGTGTATTGAAAGACATGGGTGTGGATTATATACAGGGCTATTATGTGGGTGGACCACGTTTGTTGGGTGATGCACCATTATTTCAAACGGAATCCAATGTGATTCGGCTGGTGTGATTCTGCACGGATGCGGCTGGCACCAATTTTGCCTGTGTTTTCCTGGAAGCCTCTATGCTTAAATGCGAATCAAAGACTAAATTGGCCTGTTTTTATTTCAGCGTATGCAGCAGCGTTTGAGTAATAAAAATTCAACGCAAAGGCGCGGAGACGCAGAGAGCACAAAGAATGAGAGGATAACGGGTCAAGGTATTCCTCTGCGTTAAATACCCGGTGATTCTTAAAGCAGATATTTTTAGCACTTGATTCACATTTTGCCTCAGGGTTTTTTTCGAAAAACCTGAAAAACAGGGAGCAAGTCGAAGTGATAATACAATGAAGCGTTCCCAACGGCTTGAACCCGTGGTCAGGGTGGCTGAAAATCGTGAACAACAGGCTGCCCGCTCATTGGGAGATTCACAATCGGCATTAAACCAGGCACAGCAGCGCTTGGATGAGCTGGAAAATTATCGAAAAGAATATATTCAGCGTTTTCATACCAATGGTGCAACGGGTATGAGTGCCGTGCAAATGGGGGATTACCGACTATTTTTAAGCAACCTTTCACGCGCCATTGAGCAACAGATCGGTTTAGTGAAACAGGCTGTCGCCACAGTGGAACAACAGCGCCAGCAGTGGTTTGCTTGTCGCGGTAAAGTAAAAATGCTCGGTAATGTGGTTTCCCGTTTTCAAACTGAAGAGCAACGTGTTGCTGACCGAAAAGAACAACTGGAACAAGACGAGCGTGCCCAGCGCATGCCTACATCCTCTCCCCGGTCATAAGCTTCTTTCTATCTTTCCTCCGCATCATCATATTGCTTGAGTGTTTGGCATAGTCTGTGCTGGTGCTCTGGTAGGCAGTTTAACGAATAGACTAAAAAACCGACAGGATAGCAACAGAAAAAACAATGGCTGAATTAGCGCTATTAGTGAATTCCACAGATGCCGCACTGCTGAACGGGAGTGTGGCAGCGCCTGTTGCTGCCAATGGTGCAATGTCAGGGGGGTTTGCCAGTGTTCTGGGCAAACGTTTGATGCAAGGTGAAAGTGCTGTCGCAAAAGAATCACCATCGCAAATGAACGGAGTGGGTAGCGTGCCGGTCACTGAAACCGGTGAAGCCCAGCCAGCAAACGGCCAATCTTTGCCGTCTGCCGTACCGCAAAACACAGCACATAAACCGGAAGCAGCGGAAACAAGTAACCCGGTATTGGATGCCTCGTTGTTATCCGCGATTGCGCAGGGTTCTCCTGCGGTTAACGGACAGGCCGGTAACACGCCGCTTGCCGCTACAATAAACCCGATTCTTGATTCTGTGCGGGCAGGGCGTGAAGGTATATCGCAATCCACATTGTCGCAACGTGCCCTAACCCGGCAGGTAACTGAAAATAGTACGTTGTCCACAGCATTGAATACGACGCTGAATTCATCTGCTACGACACTCGGCCAACAAAATGTTCCATCCGCATTAACCAATGTGCGCCAGGATGCGCAGCAGGCGAGTGCCATGCAGGCTCTTCCTTCCATGTTGGGCAAACCCATTTCCACGACAGCGCAGCAGGCTTTGGTACGTGCCAGTCTAAATGCGGGTAAAGCGCATTATCTGCGAGCAGATATGCTGCCGGCCACCGGTTCGAGCGCAGTTAATACACCGTACAACAGCGGTTTATCCAGCGCACTTAATGGCGGTAACAACCCGGTCGGCAGTACAATGCGTGTGGATATATTTGCTGCTGCAATGGGGGCAGCAACACAAGCAGGAGCGAACACTGAGCTTCGGTTGCCGATAACCTCCGCAAACGCGACGGCACCGATTTCGTTGATTGCCACAGGTGATCTGCCGGATGATACAAACAACTTGTTGACAGGTATGCCACGCTTACCCGGCGCAACGGTTGCCGGAGCTTTGCCTGCTTTAACAGTGTCCACTCCTGTGGGGCAGCCTGCCTGGGCCAGTGAGCTGGGGCAGCGAGTGACCTGGCTGGCCAACAGTGAATTGCGTGAAGCCCAGCTACAATTAAAGCCACGCAGCCTGGGTGCCGTAGACGTGCGGATTGTGTATGGCCCTGATCAACAGTTAAGTGTCAGTTTCAGTGCTGCGAATCCTGTTGCGCGTGAGGCATTGGATGCCTCCCTCCCCCGACTGCGTGAAATGTTTGAGCAACAGGGCTTACATCTTGCTGATGCCAATATTTCACACGAATCGCCTGCGGAACGGGAACAACGGAACAGGATGAATAATGAGTCGTTAACAGCGGTTGATGGTCATGCAGAGGATGAGGTGTTAACGGATACTGTCGGTTTTCATTCATCCTCCTCACGCTGGTTAAATGAAGGTATGCTGGATGCTTATGCATAATATTTTCTGGTGAGGTTTTTGGATTTGCGGGATTAATCCAGTATCAGATATTTGTAAATATATTGCTTTTTTCGACATAAAGGCTCATTTATACGACATGGTCTGCGCTCACCCGTCTTTCCGTGTTTTAAAAAAATCCCGATAAGTGAACATTATGTCGCACTTTTCAGTACAGTTTGTTTTTTGTTAGGCTACAATAACTGGTGGGTTGAGGCTGACCGGATGGTTAATTTAAACTATGCTGCTTGATATTGTTGGCAGGGAAGGTTGCTTTCAGGTAATGGCCTGAAATAGCAAGGAGATCAAAGAATGGGGTTTAATGCAGTTTTATCCGATGATGGGCGTGAGTTAATCATATCTATTGATGGTCGGTTTGATTTTAATATGCATTCGGATTTTCGTAGTGCCTATCGCGAATTACCAGCTACCACACGTTTTATCATTGACCTTGGAAAAGCAACCTTCATGGACAGTTCCGCCATGGGTATGCTGCTGCTGTTGCGTGAACATGCTGGTGAAAAGGCCGCGAATATCTGCTTGAAAAATTGCAATACAGACATCAGAAAAATTCTCGCAATTTCAAACCTGGATAAAATGTTTGTGGTTGAATAACTAAAGCTTTCGTTGTAAAACGCTCGGGTAAACGGGCGTAGCCTGCGTTTAAGTTGCTGGGCAAGGTGCACGTTTTCAAATATTAATCGCAGGTCATTATTTTCTGATCGATAGTGATTTCCCATGGGCCGTCTTTTGCCACTATTTTTTCCAAAGTATCTCGTTCCACTACGATTTTACACCCTTTATCATTTGTTAAAATTATCCTTTTCAAGCCGTCGTCTAAAATTTCTTTCTCGAAGAAACTGGTTTCATACATCCATGCATTATTTGCTCCGGGTTGTAGTGTAAAATCCATGTTGTATGGAGGATGAGGTTTGTATTCAAACTGGCCGCGAAACTGTATTGTTTCAGTAGTATTGTTCGTTATGCCGACCACATGAATTGAACTGCAAGAGGGTGTAGTTAAAAAAATAATTGGAAGGAATGTTAACCTGATAAAAAATGAAGCCCTTGATGTTATTTTGTCCATTTTATCTGTGCTCCCCAGATAAGCCTTTTAACATCGATATCCATCGCTGCGGAATCGACCATTCTTCTAAATAAATCAGCATTCCCTTTCGTTGGGTCATAATATTTCATTAAATCTATCGGGCCTTTTTCAGGATATCCAGGCGTAGAAGATTTTACAGATTGAGTAATAGGATTCGTCGAGCCTTTGTGACCCCATGATAACGAAAGCCCGCCCGCATACATTAATACTGAGTGACCAAATTCATGGGCGGCAACCAACATAAAATCTGCATCGGCTCTTTCTTTATTTCCAAAACGCCCTTTGTTATAAATAAAACTTGCGTCTATCCCTAATATTGCCGGATTCATTGATCTCGCATAACTGTTTTTATCAGTTTTCACATAAAGATCGACAGGAATTGCATTTGTATCACTGTGCTCAGCTTTCACCCAAACCATAAAGCTTGTGCCTGCCACTTTGATAGGGCGTGCAATTAGACCTAAATATCAATCGCTACGGGTATAATATGCACCATTATTACTTTTTCATTCAATAACACAGTTGCTTTAGCCTATGCAGCTTTATGTGCTCCTGTGTGTACTTTGATATGTCGGCGGTGAGCTTGATTCCACTCTTTCTGAAAAGCTTTAACGGGTTTGTCAATGTCTTTATGCAGTGCTTCATGGAACTGCTCAAGAGTTAACGTTTTTTTATTTTTGGTCATGTTTATGCCCATTGTTTTGATAAAACTTCTTATATAACGACTCGTTACGAGAAACTAAAATGAAGCTATCAAACAATGCTTTATTCTGGAGCTTCGTTGGTATGCCTTTCCTGATTCGGGCTTACCTGCTCCAATTTCCCCGTCAGACTGTGCAAGAAGGCGCTGATGTCACGCACGTCTTTTGCTGAAAGATTTTTGTTGAACTGAACCTTACCCATCACCCGGATGGCTTCTTCCAATGAGGCTACCGAACCGTTGTGAAAGTAGGGTGCAGTCAGGGCGATACCACGTAGTGGTGGCACACGCCACATGAAACGTCCGTCCGGGTTACCTGTGAATTCAAACCGCCCCAGGTCTTTGACCAACCCATATCGCTGTTCGTAATCGGAACCCAGGTTGTTGGGGAACAGTTCATAAAATCCATCTCCCATTTTCAGTGCTGGCCCTGGCGCTGGTCCGGCAAAGTTGGCACCAAAATGACAGGCAAGACAACCGGCGTCATTAAAGGCTTGAATGCCCCGTTGTGCGCTGGCAGACAGTGCTGATTTGTCCCCGGCAATATAGCGGTCAAAGGGGCTGTTGCGTGCCAGCAGGCTGCGTTCAAAACTGCTGATTGCCCGGGCAATGTTCACGCCACTGATGCCATTGAATGTATTTTTATCATCAGGAAAGGCGTTGCGAAAGGCGCGCTGGTAGCTCGCGGACTGATTCAGGTGATCGACCAAAGCCCCGATGTGCGGCCAGCGGCTAATTACCGGGTCACGTAAATGATCCAGTGTTTGTGCTTCCAGGCTAATGGCACGGCCATCCCAGTACAGCACGGTTTGAAAACCGATATTCCAGAGGCTGGGAGCAGAGCGCTGGCTGGTTTTACCGTCCTGCCCGAGCGACAGCGCCCGGTTGTCATCACCCCCTTCCTTCAAGTTATGGCAATTGTTGCAGGAAATTTTGCTGTTCGCCCCCAATAATCGCGTATCAAAAAACAGGCGCTTGCCCAAGGCAATTTTTTGGCTGCTTTGTGGGTTGTCAGCGGGGATTGGTGGTTGCTCTGGCAGGGGCTGTAAATAGTCAAATGCCAGTGCTGGCAGTGAACACACAAGCAGCAAGCTGCCGAAAAAGGGGGCTTTAAAAAATATCATAAGCTTAAAAATCCATGCGGTGACGATCAAGGTTTATTGAGGGCATGTATTTTACCCGAGCGTCAGTAGGTGTCCAGCATGCTGGCCGTACCGTCGTAATTCTGGCTGACATGGTGATGGTGAATAGTCAAATTCCTGACGATCAATTTCGTGATATTTTTAACTTGCTGATTTAAAAGGAATATATATATTTGACGCTGCTGGCACAGCATTTGCTTTAGCTGGTCGTAGGTGTCGATTGCGCACGACAGACAGACGAGAGAAAGGAAATCCCATGGCAGATGATAAAGACAAAGATAAAAATGATGATGATGATGGTAAGTCTAAAGGCTCTCTGGTAACAAAAATCCTTTTGTTTGGGGTTTTACCATTAATGACAGTGATCATTTTGGTGGTGGGCACACTGTTTTTTGCGGGAGTGCTTTCAGGCGGGGGTGATCATGCTGCGGATACTACTGCCGAAGATGGAACAGGTGATGGTGAAGACGGTGGCCATGAAGATGGCGATCATGCAGATGGAGACGGAGACGGGGAAACCTTGCCTGCGATCTATTTGCCGATAGATCCTGCCTTTGTGGTGAATTTTGCCAGTCAGGGTAAAGCACGTTTTCTGCAAGTGACGGTGGAAGTTATGAGTCGTGATCCTCTTATGTCTGATCAAATCAAATTACACATGCCAGTCATTCGTAATAATTTGATGTTGCTCTTTAGCAGCCAGTCTTATGACGGCGTGAGTACGCTGGAAGGAAAAGAGGCATTGCGTGAAGAAGCGTTGGAAGTGGTGCAACAGATTCTCGAAGAAGAAACCGGTGATCCTGGCATAGAGGCCGTTTATTTCACCAGTTTTGTAATGCAGTAATTTTTAGCATATCGATAACACATTGCAATTTCGGTAACTGATTTCGATAACAAACACGGTACTCAAAAATGGCAGTTAATGATCTCTTATCGCAAGACGAAATCGATGCTTTGTTACATGGCGTTTCCAGCAACGATATTGAAACGGATGATGAAGAATTTGCCGATGGTGAGGCTCGCAACTATGACTTCACTACACAGGACCGCATTGTGCGTGGGCGCATGCCGACGCTTGAAATGGTTAATGAACGTTATGCCCGTTTATTCCGTATCAGTATTTTTAACATGTTACGGCGTAGTGCGGAAATATCGGTAGGTGGTGTGCAAATGCTGAAATTTTCAGAATATATACACAGCCTATTTGTTCCCACCAGTTTGAATATGGTGCGTATTAAACCATTACGTGGGACTGCCTTGTTTGTGTTAGATCCCAGATTGGTCTTTATGATTGTTGATAACTACTTTGGTGGCGATGGCAGGTATCACGCAAAAATTGAGGGTCGTGAGTTTACGCCAACCGAGCTGCGAGTGGTGGAAATGATTCTTGAGCAGGTGTTTATTGATCTCAAGGAAGCCTGGGCTCCAGT